>WNFL01006357.1_pt1 | contig 20717 bp, 19 predicted proteins | sample 5400361 | NCBI WGS metagenome assembly WNFL01 (sample SAMN13153351, study PRJNA577476) | soil metagenome | isolation source: 40 cm soil on Douglas fir-dominated hillslope | place: USA:California | collected 2013-09-17
AGCAGCTTCTCGTCGATCGCCTTTTTCGTGTAGGCCTGCAGCTCGCTGAGCGGGATGTAGTACCCCGGACACATGTTGCAGGTCGGCTGAGGGTCGGTCGGGTTGATCCGTGTCTGTGCCACGAGCGCCACGACCAGCGATGCGCCAATGCCGATGCCGATTGCGAGTTGTTTCATGACAAGCCTTTCATCGCGCCCTGAACAGGCCGCGCTACTTCCTGGGCCAGGGCACGCCCTGGTCGGCCTTCGTCACCGGCTTCACGCCTTTGAACAGGAAGCGCTGGATGCGCGCGCCGTTGTAGGTCTCGGTGGCGTACAGGTTGCCCTTCGAGTCGGTATCGAGGTTGTGAACGCCGTAGAACTGTCCGGGCTGGCGGCCGCCGTCGCCGAATGACGTAAGCACCTCGAGCGTACTGCGCTGGACGATGTGGATCTTCTCGTTCACGCCGTTCGCCATGTAGATGTAGGTCTGCTGTGGATCGCGCGAGAACGTCATATCCCACACCGAGCCCGAACGAAGCGTCGAAGTGTCGAAAAAGGCCTCCTTACACCTGCACGCGATCGTTCACGCGGTCGCAGACGTAGACGAAGCCGTCCTTCGACGGGTCGGCGCAGTGCACCGTGTTGAACTGCTTCGCCGCTTGCCCGCCCTGAACGTACTGATTGCTCGCGGCGTCGTCGGGTTTCGCGCCGTACGCGCCCCAGTGTCGTTTGTACTTGCCCGTGTCGGCATCGAACACGATCACGCGGCGGTTCCCGTAGCCGTCGGCGACGAAAATCTCGTTCGCGTCGGGGTCCTCGAAGATCTTGGCGGCGCGCCAGAGGTTCTCGGTGTCGTTGCTGCCGTTGTGGACGTTGTGCTTGCCGATCTGCAGCAGGAACTTTCCCGTTCGGGTGAACTTCAGGATCTGCGTGTCGGTGTTGTCGTTCCCGCCGATCCACACGTTGCCTTTGTGATCGACCGTAATGCCGTGATTGCTCGTGGGCCACTCGTAGCCCTGGCCGGGGCCGCCCCACGAGCTCACGAGGTTCCCTTCCTGGTCGAACTCCAGCACGGGCGGCGCGACTTTACAGCAGATGCCGAGCGGCGGTTTGAGATCGGCGGCCTTGAAATTCTCGTCCACCGATTGCGGCCGATGGATGATCCAGACGTGATCCTGCGAATCGACGGAGACGCCGATCGTCGAACCGACTACCCAGTGATTCGGGAGCGGTTTCGGCCAATACGGATCGATCTCGAAGACAGGCGCTTGTGCCCCGGCGCGCGTTTGCGCGGCGACGTGCGGGGTGCTCGAGCTCGAGAGGGCGAGGAGTGTCACAACGGCAAACGCTGCGGATTTCATTCGTGGCCTCCGCCGGGGAAAGAGACGGCGGCGATTATAGCCGCGACCCGTCAACGGCGGCTGTTATAGTGACGCGGCTGGCCGCAAGGAATGTGGAGGGTGTTGTCGATGACGCGTTCGAGTTGTGTGATGTTGACAGTGCTGTCGCTGCTGGCCACGCCCGCAGCGGCGCAGTGGTTGAACTATCCGACGCCGGGAATGCCGCGCACCAAAGACGGGAAGCCCAACCTGGCGGCGCCGACTCCGCGCGCGACCGACGGGAAGCCCGACCTTTCCGGAATGTGGAGCATCAACGGCCTGGGCTACGCCACCAACATCACGGACGTCGAGATGACTCCGGCCGCGCAGGCGGCCCTCAAACAGCGCCTCGAATCGTACGGCGCCGGCGATCCCGCGACGAACTGCCTGCCCGAAGGCCCGCGGAGCAGCCTTGCCGGCCTCGATCCCATGCGGATTGTCCAGACGCCGAAGATGGTCGTTGTCCTGTACGAGGTCGGAAGCTTCCGCCTGATCTACACCGACGGCCGCCCGCTTCCCAAAGATCCCAACCCGACGTGGATGGGCTACTCCGTCGGCCGTTGGGAAGGCGACACGTTCGTCGTGCAGACCATCGGATACAACGACAGGACGTGGCTCGACTTCAGCGGCCGCCCGCACAGTGATGCGCTGCGCGTCACCGAGCGGTACCGCCGCACGGACTTCGGCCACATGCAGCTCGAGATGACGTTCGATGATCCGAAGACCTACAGAAAGCCGTTCACGATCAAAGTCCCCGTGAACTTCGTGCCAGACGACGATCTGATCGAGAACGTGTGTCTCGAAAACGAAAAAGATCGCGCGCGGCTCATAGGCAGGATTGCTGACGAACGCAAGACAGAACCGAAGATCCCGGCGAGTGCCTTGTCGCAGTACAGCGGCTCGTACGATGTCGGTCCGCTTGGGACCTGGACCGTCTCGGTTGTCGGCGACGAACTGGCAGTCGATCTGGGAAGCGGTGGCGGAAAGCAGATCATGTTTGCCCGGGCGGACGATGTCTTCGTGCTTCCGTCAGCCGGCGGCACGCTGACGTTCGTGAAGGACGCGAAGAACGCCGTGACGCACTTTCTGCTGACGATCGTCGAAGGCGACTTCAAGGCCGACCGCAGGAAGACGCCATGAATCGCGCAACCGCCTGCCTCGCCGCCGGCGCTCTTGCTGCGGTTCTCGTGGTGGGGACGCGGGCGCAAGGTCCCGCCGACCACCCGACCGTCACCGTCGACGGCCAGACGTACACGCCGGCGTCCATTCTCGCGCGCAACATGGGAACTCCCGCGGATCAGGAAACGGCATTCCCACCGCACAGGATCGTCGGCAACGTGTATTACGTCGGCACCCGCACGCTGAGCTCGTTCCTCATCGTCACGCCGCAGGGCAGCATCCTGCTCGACACGACATACGAACGAAACGTGCCGGTCATTCAGAGGTCGGTGGAGCAGCTCGGCTTCAGGTTTTCCGACATCAGGATCGTGCTCGGCAATCACGCACACAGCGACCATCAGGAAGGCGATGCCCTGGTCCGGCAGATGACCGGCGCGCAGGTGATGGCGATGGCCGACGATGTGCCGCCGCTTCGTGCGATGAAGCCGGCCGGGATGCTCGGCGGCGTGACCCTCGTCGCGCACCTGACCGCCGGCCACACGCCCGGTGCGACCACATGGACGATGAAAGCAACGGAAGGGGGAAAGAACTACGACGTGGTGCTCTTCACGAGCCTGCGAGCTCCCGGCGCGGTTTCGCCGGCTGTGGCTGCCATGCTCGATCGATCGTTCCGGCTCGTGCGAACGCTGCCGTGCGACGTGCCGTTAGGCGATCATCCCGCGCAGTACCGGATGCAGGAGAAATACGCGAAGCTCAAGAGCGGCGCGCCGAACCCGTTCGTCGAGAAGGCCGGCTGCCTGACCGAAGCGCGCATTCAGGAAGCGATGTACCGCGCCGTCGTCGCCGAGCAGAACCCTCACCAGCAGTAGTGCGCGGCACTACGCGTCGTCTGCATCCTCTGCATCCTCGTCGTCGTCGTCGTACCAGGCGCCGGCACACGACCAACAGACCTCGCGCCCTCCAATCGAGGTGATGCTCTTGATCGGGACCTGGTGATGGCAGGACGGGCACTCGACGAGTTGAACCGCCTGCTTGTCGATGTCATCCATGACGAATATGGCCTCCGCCATCCGCGTGCGAATCCCGCAGCGTGCCTGAGATGTCCACGAAGGCGTCGACAACGGCCGGATCGAAATGCGTTCCTCGTCCGTCGACAATCACTTTCAACGCGGCTTCGTGCGACATGCCCGGCTGGTACCGCCGGCGCGTGACCGTTGCGTCGTAGACGTCCACGACCGCCATCAGCCGCCCGGGCAGCGGAATCTCCTCGCCGCGCAGGCCCTCCGGATAGCCGGTGCCGTCCCACTTTTCATGGTGCGAGTAGACAATCTGTTTCGCCAGCCCGAGCACGCCGTCGCGGTCGTCCTCCACGCCGACGTCGGCCTGCGCACGGGCGATGACTTCGCGGCCCAGCGCGGGATGCTTGCGGATCTCGACTATTTCGTCCGGAGTCAGCGCGGCTGGCTTGTGGAGCACGCGATCCGCCACGCCGACTTTGCCGATGTCGTGCAGCGGCGCGAGCGTCGACAGCAGCTCGATGCGTTCGGGCGTCAGATATGCGCGGTGCGCGGGATTACGGGCGAGCCTTTCCGCCAGCAGCCGCATGTTCCGTTGCGTCCGGCGCGAGTGCTGACCCGTTTCCGGATCCCTCGTCTCGGTGAGCGACAGGAGCGATTGAATCATCATGCGCCGTGACGCCGTTTTGTCGGCAACGGCACTTTCGGCGCGGCTGCGCTCGAAGATCAGTTGCAAACCGGCCATTGCCGCCAATGTCCCCGCGACGCTCATCGTGGGGAAGAGGGGCGAGACCATGGCGCCGGTGGAAGTCAGCAGCGCCGTCGCGCCCGTCCAGCCGGCGGCGCTGCTCACGACGATGGCCGCGGTCCCTCGCAGGAGTCCGAGCCAAATGATCAGCACGATGACCAGGGCTCCGCTCGCGAGTGCCGCCAGCGTCTCGAGGGCGACGGCCTGTTCCGGACGCCGCAGGAAATCACCGCGAAGAAGGTTGTCAGCGACCGTCGCCTGCACCTCGACGGCGGCGAAGAGCGTGTCGAGCGGCGTCGCGACGACTTCCCTCGTGCCGAGCGCGGTCGTGCCGACGAACACGATCTTGTTGGCAAAGGCCTGCGGATCGACGCGGCCGCTCAGCACGTCGGCCGCGGAGACGTAGGGGAACGTCCGCTTGACGCCGCGATACCGGACCAGCAGGTGGCTCTTGCCGTCGAGCGGCACGGACCGGTCGTCCAGCGTGAGCCAGAGGGTGTTCGAGTTGGCAATCTGCAGTTCAGAGTGACGCGCGCCGGTGACCGTCCTTACGGCCGCAAGCGCCAGCGACGGGTAGACGCGTCCGTTGAGCTGGAGCAGCAGCGGCACGCGCCTCAGGATGCCGTCTGAATCCGGTGCGGCGTTCAGAAAGCCCGACGCTCCGGCAGCCTTCGCGAGCACGGGCAGGCTGCAGATGGCGCCGGTTGCATGGAAGAAGGGGTCGGCTTCACCTTCCTGATCGGTTCCCCGGCTTGTAATCGCAAGCCCCAATGGATGCTGCAGGCACGAGGGCGGCGGGCCGTCGGTGCGGTCGAACGTGAGCGCAAAGCCGAGGACGACTCGGCCGGCGCGAAGCATCTCCGCGAGTTGCGTGTCGGTCGAGATATTTCCCGATTCGGTGCGCTCGGGTTCGGCGAGCAGGACGTCGACGGCGACGGTCGACGCGCCGAGCGATCGCACACGCGACACCAGAGTGCCGAGCACGTCACGGCGCCAGGGCCACTGGCCAACGGCCGTGAGGCTGCGCTCGTCGATGTCCACGATGACGACGCGTCCGTCGGGAGGGTGCGTGCGCGCCATGCGCAGGAGCGTGTCGGACGTCACGCGCTCGGCGCCGGCGAGGAAAGCGGGCCGGTAGATCGAAAGCACCGCCACGACCACAACCGGCAGCAGCGCCGACGCGGCCCAGATTCTGGGAAGCGCCTGGAAGCGACGCATCATCGCACGGTGATTTCGACGCGCCGGTTGAGGGGCTCGGGCACCTCGTCCGCGGTCTTTACAAGGAGATCGGCCTCGCCATGCGAGACGACTTCGACGAGCGAGCTGTCCAGCCCGATGTCGATGAGCTGTTTGCGAATCATCCCGGCACGCCGCAAGCCGAGCGCGATGTTGGTGGTTGCGGAGCCTACCCTGTCGGTGTGGCCGATGATCAGCACCTCCGGGATCGGCCGTCCTTTCGCGGCGTTCAATACTTGCGGCAGCAGGGCCCGACTTTCACTGGTCAACTCGTCCGAGTTGAACTGGAAGTGCAGGGTGAAATGCTGAGGCGCCATCGGCAGCATCGAAAACGCGGCGTTGAACAACTGCCGCGTCTCGGATTCGCTGAGCGTCTTCACTGGCGTCGGCGCCGCGTTGCCGTTGATAGTGGTCGACGCGCGCGCCCTGGTCAGTTCCACGGATCCGGCCGCGTTCGACACGCTCGCGGCCCCCACGGCGCCGCTGTCCGGATCGGGCAGCAGCGTGACGACAGTGCGCCCGTTGCGGTCAGGCGCCGTTCGCGATGAATGCGAATGCGAGCAGGCTGCCGCCGCGATGGCGAGCACGACCAGGAAAACGGGCGGTCGCGGCAAGCTCAGACGCCGTCAACTCGCACGGCGAGCGTCGTGCCGCGGACGCCGAGAATCGCCGTCGGCGTTTCGATGTGGACCGAGTCGGGCGCGAGCTTTGCGATGCGTCCCGACACGTAGGCCACGACGCCGCGGACGACCTTCAACGCGAGCGCAAGCTGACCTTCGGCCGGCGAGTAGCTGAAGCGGTCGAGATGCACTTCACTCGCCGGTCCGAGCGAGACGCGCGTGTCGTCCTTGAGCGTCACGCCGATGCGGCCGTCGGACCCGGTCCGAAGAACGTCGGCCTGATAGACAACCTGACCTGCCTGCGCGGTCGTCTGCGCGCCGGCGCGAACGAGGTACACAGTCCCGGATACGACCTTGATTCGGCCGGCGGAGGCGGGCTGCTGCGCGAAAGCCGGAGCGGTCGCGAGCAACGTGAGCGCGAGGACGCCGATGATGAGTCGAAGGTGATGGGCCATATGCTCACTTATCGGCTCGAACAGCTACCCACTTCTGCGAGGACGGAATTGCGTGGAATTGCACACTGTCCAGCCGATGCCGGCACGGGGACCGGTTCAGTGTCGTTTACGGCGCGCTCGGCGTCGGTGCCAGGTGAATCTCAATGACCTTGAGATACCGCACCGGTCGCCCCTCCCTCTCCGCGGGCTGAAACTTCCACTCGCGAGCTGCGCGAATGAGCGCCTGATCGTAAGCGGGGCGCGTGCCGGTCGGCATCGACACCGACGATACCGCGCCTGTCCGGTCGATCAGCAGTCGCAGCACGCCCCGGTATTCTTGCGCCGCTTCCTGATATGTGGGACGCCATTGAGGAGTTCGCTGCGCCACCGGAACTGGCGCGGTGACGTCCTGGTCGGCCGCCGTGTAAATGAGGTCGGGGGCAGCGGGTGGCGGCTGGGGCCGGAACTCTGCGGGCCTGGCGTCGGGAGGCGGTGACACGGGCGTCGCCACCGCCTTGGCGAGATCGCGAAACGCCGACGCAACAGCCCGCAGATCTGCCGCCGCCGACCACTCGCGCAGATCAGGGTCTTCGAGCAACGTCAGGAGATCATCGAACTGCCGGATTGTCAGCGGATCCTTGCGCTCGAATGCTGCCTTGGCGTCGGCGTAACGCTCCTTCGCGATCTTGGGCAGGGTCGCGCGCCGAACGTCGCGAAAGATGGTCTGGATTTTCGGCGGGGCCTCGTCGGCCGACGGCGCGAAGAAAGGGCTCTGGTGAAGAAGGCGATCGATGAGCGCGCGAGCTTCGTCGTGGCGATCCAGCGCAAGCAAACAGTACACGCGGTACGCGGCAATCGACGCGGGATCGTCAGCCGCGGGAACACCCGAGAGTCGATCGAGCACCGTGAGCGCCTCGTCGTACGCCGCCGACGCATAGAGGGACTTCGCGCGGTCGAGCTCTTCACCACTCGCCAGGACGATGCCGGTGAATGCAACGAGAAACAAGATGACGGAGCAGCTGATCTGTTTGAAACTCATCGCAGCCCCCAACGTAAATTGCGGTTCGGGAACTTGGTGAAGGGCGTCATCGTACCGCGTTCATTTGCTGAGTACAAGATCCAATCGCGATGTCTTGAAGACGCGCTCGTCGTCGAAATCAGTGATTCATTCGGCGGCGCTTGTACTAAAATCGTCGGCGAACGAAACATGCTTCCGCACGCTGGGGGTCTGGAACTACGCCTGGCCGATCTCGAGGCGCACCTCGAGCGCCTCACCTCCACGCGCCAGGATTGGGAGAGAGCCGGAGAACCGCCTCACCAGGTCGAGCAACAGCTGGTCGATCTCGCCGAACGATGTTCCGACATCGTGAAGCAGTGGGCCGCGACGAGCGAGCGCCACGCGCTGGCGGTCACGGAGCTCGAATCCAAGCTCAGCAATTGGGGGGACGCCGCCGCGCGACTGCAGCAGGACGCAACCGGGCGCTTCCAGGACCTGGAACGCCTCATCGAACACGAGTGGTCGTCGCTTCGCCGCCTGCACGAGGAACCCGTACGCCAGCTCCGGGACCAGGCTGAGAGCCTGACCGAAATCTGCGTGAGCACAGCGGGGTCCACTCAGACCGGGATCGAACGGGCCGAGGCGCGCCTCGCTTTAATCGAAAAGGACCTGCACCGGAGGATGGACGACCTGTCGCGAGACGTCCACGCCGTCCTGGACGAGCTGCGGCAACAGAACGGCGCGACCGTCCGCAAGCCCTCGAGCTCGTGGGCGCTCGAGGAGGTCACGCGGCTTCACAATGAGATCCGCGACGGCGCGGGTGACGGAATGACATCGTCGGCCCTCGCGCTGCGGGCCGCGCCCGGCCCGGCTCAGTTCAGCGGCGACATGCGCCGCGAAAAACCGATCGAACTGTCAGCTGGCGAGACGCGCCAACCTCCCGCCGAACCAGCCATGAGCGATCGATCTGAACGGAGATGGTTCGTTGCTGTTCCGGCGTTGGCGCTCGTCCTGGTGATCGGCACAGGATTCGGGCTGTTTTTCTACAACCGAGCCAGGCTCGCAGGCGAACAAGCGGCGGCCGCGCAGCAACGGGCCGAGGCGGCTGCCGACGCCGCCAACGAACGGAGCGAGGCCACTCGCCGGGATGCGCTGGCACAAATCGAGCTCGCGCGCAGCGCCGCATCGCGCGCGCAAATCATCAGCGACGTTCTGGCCGCACCCGATCTGCTGCGTTTCAATCTGGTTGCGACCGAGGAAGCCAACCGCGCTTCGGCGCAGTTGTTGTTCAGCCGTTCACGAGGAATGGTATTCAGCGGCTCGCGCCTGTCGTCGCCTGGGACAGGCCGCGTGTATCAAATCTGGCTGTTGACCGCGACCGACCCAGTCAGCGGTGGCACGATCGCACCGGATGATTCGGGCCGGGTCACATTTGCGACGGACCGTCCACCAGACGTTCCTCGCCCAATCCTCAGCGTGCGCGTGACGCTCGAACCTGCGCCGGGCCGCCAGACGCCATCCGATCAAACCGTCCTGTCCCGCGCCCAATGAGCATTTCGCTCGCCGAGCTGCTCCCGCTCGTGGGCCGCCTCGATGACGCGCCAGGATTTGATACGCCGCGAGAGCGGCTGCGCCGATTCCTGCTCGAACACGCGACCCATCTTCCGACGATTCAGACACTCGTCGAGGAGTGTCAGCGGTCCGTCGGCGGCTTCGGTGTCTACGAGCGATCGGCCGACGACATCAATGCGCACGGACGATGGAGGTCCGCCGGTCTGCTTGACGTGGTTCTGCAGATCGAAACCGATCACACCGCAGCGACCCTGGAACCTCTTGCCCGCGCGGTTGCCGCATGCGGAGCGGCCGGCACCGGCGAGGAGCCCACGATCGGCCTTTGCGTGGTGGCGCGGCAGTCCGCCGCTCGCGGCAAGCTCGCGTCACTCGTCGCACAAGGACAGTTCCCCGGCATACACGTCGTCTCGGCCAGATCGCTGCTGTCTCTTGCCGCGCATGCTTCTGCCGGTCGCGTGCGCCATGCCGAGATCGTGGAGCTGCTGCGAAGGAGTGAGCAGCTCGATTTCATGATCGACCTGATGACGCGGCCAGGCCCCCCCCGTCGATGACCCTCGGTCCGCGTTCTGGGTCGCGATCATCAACGGCGACGCGATGGTCACGCCTGAGCGATGGCTATCGTCAGTGATCGCGGATCGTCACGTGCTTGCCGTGACCGACGGAGACCAGCGGCGTGGTCACGGCTCGCCTGGAGATTCGGTGTGTTTCTTCCTGGCGAACAAAGGGATCGTCGGGCACGCCCGACTGGAGTCTGTCGTCGAGGACGCCGGGAAAGTGGTTCGGTTCGCAGAGAGGTTCGGCCGCGTGTACCGGTTGGCGCACCTGACGTTCTACGAGCGACCTGTCGTTCAGGCGCTCCGCGCCGAACGGCCGTTCGCCGTTCCGTCCAAGGTGGCGTTGTTCGCCGGGTCGTGCCTGGCACCGATCGCCCGCCAGGATTTCATGGCGTTGACGAACGGCAGCGCGACGGAGCACCAGGCGCCGGCGGTGTAAGAACGGCTGACAGAGTGACGCGTGAAGATCAGCGTGTGAAGACTGCGCTTACACGCGTGGCCGCATTCGCCTTGACGATCACTTTCTGCGTACGCTCGCCGAGTTGCGGATGACGGAAAGTAATTTGATGCTCCCCGACCGCCAGGGCCACGTTTCCAAGCGGCGTCTCGCCAACCGTATTCCCATCGATTGACACCGTCGCCCAAGGCACCGCGTTGATGCTCACACGACCATCGGGCGGCGAGATTTTCATCGGCAGAATCTGGCCGGCCTTGATTTCGACGATCTGGCGCGTTTGGTAGCCGAACTCGGGATTCACGAAATCCAGTTCGTGTTTTCCGGCTGAGGCGACCACCAGCCCATCCGTGCTCGACCCGAGGACGCGGTCTCCTTCCAGCACCTGCAGTTCGATAGGCGAGGACACGCGCAAACCGCCGCGCCGCTCACGAGCCGCGGCCTGGTTCAGCACGGCCGCGGACGTTGTATCGACAGCTCGATCGACGATGGGCACTGGTGGGATGGGGATGACGGCGGGGTTCGGGCTTGTTCGTAGTACGTGAATCGATCGCATGTCGGGCCTGAGCGGCAGCGTCATGGGCGTCACGCCAACGTCACGCCCGTCAACGACGACCAGGTCGCCCGGCTGTTCGGAAGCGATCGTGACAGGTACCGCCGGTGCTGGCGCGACGGCGGTGCCAGTACGGGTGAACCCGGTTCGTGCGAGCCCGATCGCCTCCCCGCCCGCAATCAATGCGAGAACTGCGGCGACCACCCAACCGGTGCTCCAGCGTTGGGCCCACACAGCAGCAGCACCGCGGGTGGGTATCGCGGTTGGCTTTTCAGCCGCGACGACCTCGGTGACCAGTTTCAACGGCCTCGGCAGGTTGGGTGTCTTCGACGTGGTATCCCGAATGTCCTCGGGTGTACGAAACGCGACCTCAGACGGTTCCGATTCCGAATGGATCGAATCCGCCGGCGGAAGCTGTTGGGGGCACTCGAACGCGAGCTGCTCGACGGCTGTCGCGCCGGCGGCAAATGCGATAGCGTGGCGCCCGCCGTGTGATTGCAGGTCGCCGAGCCCGGCCTGTGCGTCGCTCGCCGATGAGAATCCCCCTGCCCCCACGAAGAGCGCGCGTTCCAGCCAGTGCCGCATCGCCGAGATCAGCGCCGGTGAGGAGCCGTTGCTCGCGTCGGCGAAGTCGTCGAGCATCGGGCCGATGCGCCGTGGATACTCACCGGGAGTAATCCGCCGGCCCAGCAGCAGGGACAGCGCGATCCACGCGAGCTGAAGAACATCGGTCTGCTGGTCGAGCTGCGCGCGACTGTTTCCGTCGCCGGGGACGGCGAGCCCGAGGTCCTGCATCCCCCTGACCGTGAGTCCCAGTCGATCGAGCGCGGAGCCGAGGACGTGTTCGACGATGACGAGTCGACCGTCGGGTGCGAGGATCACACGGTCGGGCGTGAGGGCCGAGTGCGCGACGCCATCGACCTCTCGGTGCAGGGCGGCGATCGCCGAGACCGATTCTCGAATGAACCACGCGGCGAACGCGGGATGCACGCCGGGACGCACATGTCCGCTCCGGAACATCTCCGACACGCGCTTGCCAGTCGTGAAGGTCGAGACGAGCACGAGGTCGCCGCTGTCCAGGTGTTCGACCGCACGAACCTGCGAGAACGAGGGATGATCGAATGCGTGGAGCGCGCTGACACGCTCGCGCAGCGCGTCCTCGAACCCGCGCGCTCCGCCGAACTCGGGGCGAAAACGCAGAAGCTCGAGCGACGGCGTGCCGCTGTTGTCGAACATGAACAGCCGGTCACCGATTGCGTCGCAGAGGCTTTCGGTGTACCAGCTTGCCAGCGGTGTGGATGAGGTCGAGCCGGTCCATTCAGCGACTGCAGTGCGGCTGCGAGGCGTCATAAAATCGTCCCTCGAAAATGCCTGAAGGAATCCGCTGTTTGTGTATCTGGATTGTGCACAAAACCGCGCAGGAGTACAAGCAGGAAAGTTGAAACCACACACGTGTGGTGTGGCTGGCCAAGTACTACAGCTCTTGAGCGATCTACTGATAGCCGCGGCCGGCTACTGCGAGATCACGATGAACCACGACGCGACGATCGGGCCAAGCGGTCCGCGCCCGCGTCCGCGACCCGGCGGCGGTGCCGGCGCGTCGGCCGGCGGGGGCGGCGCCGGACCACGCTCGGGCTGGAAGAGATACGCGTTGTGTGTCTTGGGATCTACCGTAATCGTTTTGGCGCCGGCGAATGTCGGCACAGTCGCCACGACGCTGTACGCGTCAGCCGAATCCTGGTGAACGACGGTGACGTTGCCCTCGCCGCCATTCGGAATGTAGATCAGCTTCTTCGACGGATCCCATCCGAGCGCATCCACGCGCGTCCCGTTCTTGATCGTCGCGACAACCTTGCCCGTGCTCGCGTCGACGACGACGGATGTGTTGTTGCAGCCCGAGAAGATTCGGTTCGTTTTCTTGTCGTACGCGATGCCGGTCGGCCCTTCGCACGGCGCCAGCGGCCACGATGCCGTGGCCTTCCACGTCTTCACGTCGATCACCTGAATCGTGTTCTTGCTCTCGTTGTTGACGAAGATGTGTCCCTTGCCGTCGGCCGCCGCGCCCTCGGGCGCGTTGTCTTCGAGCTCGACCGTCGCGACGATGTCGCCGGTTTTTGGATCGAGCGCCGTGAGGGTGCCGATCGGACGGCTGTGATTCGTCAGGATGATCTTGTCGTCGGGCTCGTCATACATGATGCCGTCGAGACCGCCCTGCTCGACCTTGGTCTCCTTGATGACTGCCAGCGTCTTCAAGTCGAACATCGTCACCATCGAGTTTCCGCCGTTGGTCGTGAAGCCATGACCGGCCTTCGGGGCAATCCCGGCGCCGTGCACGCCAGGCGTGTTGGTAATGTCGCCCAGCACTTTGCCAGTCGCACCCTCAACCACCATCATGTGCGTCCCGCGAGAGACGAACACGCGGCCCGTGGCCGTTTCGGCGGCGACGTAGTCCGTGCCGCCGTCGCCTTTGATGTCGAACTTCTGCACCTTGAAGGTCTGCGCGTGCCCGATGCCGGGAGCGCCGAAGCTCGCGGCCACGAGGAGGGCCAGGGCGACGAGGAAGCGTCTGGTCATACAAGCCTCACTTCTGATGGCGAAACGGCCGCCGTAAGGAATCCGCAGGTTCCAGCGGGTGTCCAAGGTGCGGATTATAGCGCTCACTTCAGAACCGAAGACGAAGCGAGAGCTGGAGGCGTCGCGGAGGCTGGGCCGAAATGGCCTGCCCGAAGAACGGCGACGTCAACGTGCCGATATACCGCGAGTAATTCACGCGGTTGAGGACGTTGAATGCGTCGATGCCGACCGTCAGGCTCGGCCCGGCCTTCTGTGTGCCGCCGGCCGCTCCACGAAGGCGCAGCTCGCGCGACCACCGCACATCGAGATCCGCGTACCCCGGCCCCTCGAGGCTGTTCCTCGCGACGCCGATCGGGCGGGCGTTGGCCGTGCCCGTATTGAAGTCGTCGTGACCGGTGATGATCGAGTAAGGCCGGCCCGAGTACAGCGCCAGCGCGACGCCGAGGTTCGCCCAGGATCCCTGGTTGAAGGCGCCGATGAGATCAAAACGGTGGCGCTGATCGGAATCCGCCCGTGCGTGCTCGAGCGAGAGATCGTAGCTGTTCGGCGGCAGCCAGTTCACGCCGGACGTATTGTTCATCGATTTGCTCAGGGTGTACTGCAGCGAGCCCGTCGATCGCGGGGCGAACTGGCCCTTGAGCGTGAATTGAATGGAATTCGTCTCGGAGCGTCCCGTGGATTCCAGCTCTCGAATCACGCTGTGCGCCGCATCCGGACGCGAGAGGTAAAGCGGGGGAAGCGGCGCGTTGACGTCGCGGGAGAGAAACAGATCGTAGCCGCGTGTGCCGGTCAGGGTGACGCTGGCGCTCGTGCCTTTCCGCAGCTGACGCTCGACGCCGACGCTGTACTGCAGCATGAAGGGAATGACGGCGTCCGGCGCGAACATCACGATGCCGGGAGGTTCGATCCCGCCGGGCCCGCCCGCGGAAAACGCCGACGGGTATCCGGGATCGGTGACGACATAACGCAGCAGCCGTGTGCCGTCGTACTTGATGACGTCCTGAATGGGGCCGGCGCCGGTGCGATCGTAGAAAAGGCCGGCGCCGGCGCGAATGACCGTCCGGCCGCCGGCGCCAGGCGCATAGGCGATCGATGCGCGCGGCGAGACATTGTTGTCGTCGTGAAAGTAGTTCTGCCAGTCGTAGCGGACGCCCATCACCACAGTGACGTTCGGACGGAGATGAACCTGCCGTTCCCGGCCTGCTGAATGAAGGAGTACGGCCGCCTGCCGGCGTAGTCGGCCAGGCTCGAGAAGTAGAAGGTGCCCGCGGTGTTCGTGTTGTCGTCAAACCGGCGCCGGCTCAAGTCGGGTATCTGAAAGCCCGCCTTGACTGTATGGCGTCCGGCAGTCCAGCTCACGATGTCGGTAAGCGTCAGGTGATGCTCCGTGCGCAACCGGTCGGCCTGCGCGCCGCCGCCGGTGAACGCATCGAGCACGATCACCTTCGGGGCCGTGGTGTTGCTCTCCCAGGTTTCGTATTCGTTCCCGAACAGAATCCTGATCTGGTTGAGGACCGTCGGCCGGATGACAGTCAGCTGGTTGTAGGTCGTGTTCTGTTCAATCGAGTGCCAGCTCAACCCCGCCGACGGCAGCGTCACGCCGCCGACGCCCTGATTTCGCTGAACTTCATCGTCGTACGACGCGCTCAAGACGATCGTGTTGGCTTTGCCGCGCTGATGCGTCAGCGTGCCCGACGCGATCGCCTCGCGGTACGGATTGGCGACGTTTGCCTGAACGAGACCGGACGGATCGGTCGCGAGGACAACGGACTGCGTGTCCTCGCTGTCGTGCTTCAGCGCCAGCGTGAACGCGGTGTTTTCGGAGCGCCGCACGGGTCCGCCGAGAAACGCATCGAGGATGCGCCGCCGCTCCGGCGGTTTGACGACAGCGAACGCATTCTTTGCGTCGAGCGACGCGTCGCGGAACACGATGCTGCCCGTGCCCGAGTAGTGCTGCGAACCGGGCTTCGTGATGATCTCAATCCGGCCGCGGCCCGGCTGCCTGAATTCTGGGGCGTACGGATCCTGATTGATCTTGATCTGCTGGATGGCCGACGCCGGCAGCGTGAGCGAGTTGACCTCGACGCCGTTCACGATGAGCATGACGCCGTTGGTGCCAATCGCCGAGGAATCGAGGAACCTCGACATCGTGCCCACGACGTCATCGTTGAAAATCGGCAGATTGCGGAGCGCCTGCTCGTCGACGGTAGATGAGTCGAGATTGGAAATGGCGTCGGCGCGCACGTCGGTGCTCGCGCTGCCGACCGTGATCTCCTGTGTGATGCCGGCTAGCAGCATCGTTACGCGGAGGGCCGACACCGGGCGATTGCCCACCGTGACCTGAATCGTGGTGGTTTGAAAGCCGTCGAATGTGGCGACGATGACGTACCGGCCGCTCGGAACTGACGGGAACTGGAATTCGCCGGCCTGGTTGGTCGTCGCGGACCGTTGGATACCGGCAGTGGTCTGCAGGTCGACGGTCGCGTTCGGCAAGACGCGTCACGGTGCCGCTGACCGCGACACCGGCCGGACGCTGCGCTGCCGCGGTAAGGGCGTGCAGGAACACAAGAGCCGTGGCGACAAGCAGCCGTGTCACGTCTCCAGGAGTGTACCTCGATGATCGGGTGCCGGAAGTTCCGGAGACGGGCGGGCGGTGATCTTTGACAGGACGCCCTCGAGGACCGGCGTCATGATCCGAAGCTGCTTCGCCCGAATCACCGCGTCCCAGAGCGGCTCGAACTTCTTCCAGCCCGTCGCATAGAAGAAGTGTTTGGCCTGATGTTTGAGCGATTCGTGCGAGAGCGACGCGCGCGCGATCGATGACCAACGATAGAACTCACGATACGCCCAGTCATAGCCGCTCTTGAGCTGCTCGGGCGTCAGGCGCGCCGGCTGGTACACGACATTCCTGGTGTCGTACAGATCCCAGTCGCGGGTCAGGATGCGGCCGGCTTCGTCGGTTCGCGCAAAGAGTCGCGTGCCCGGATACGGCGTCTGAATGTGGAAGGTCGCCGTCGTGATCCCGTTCTCGATGGCCCAGTCGACCGTGCGGCGAAACACGCGGCCGTCGTCGTCGTCCATGCCGAACACGAAACTGCCGTTGATCATGATGCCGAGCCCGTGCAGCCGGCGGGCGACCTCCGCGTAGTCGCGGCCGAGATTCTGGCGCTTGTTGCTGCCGGCGAGGTTGGAGGGCGCCAGCGTCTCGAAGCCGACGAAGAGGCTGCGGAGCCCGGCCCGCGCGGCTCGCTCGGCGGTATCACCGCGCAGAATGGAGTCGACGGTTGCGGCGCCCTGGAACAGCCGTCCCATGCCGCGCATCCCATCGAACAGCGCCGCGGCGAATCGGCGGTCGCCGAAGAGATGGTCGTCGAGGAAGTACAGGTGCCGTCCCGGCAGCCTGTCGATTTCCGCCAGCGCGTCGTCGACACGCTGCGTGTAGAACGAGCGCCCGCCGTCGAAGAACGCGTCCTTGTAACAGAAGTCGCAGTGCTGCGGACATCCGCGAGTGACGACGATCGAATTTGGAATCAGGTACGAGCGGCGGCGAATCAAGTCGCGTCTGATGGGCGGCACGCGGTCAAGCGTGCGGCCGGAGGTCGAGACATATCGAAGGAGCGGGCGGCCCGCGCGGAGGTCGTCGAGGAACCGCGGGAATGTCTGTTCGCCGGGGCCCAGAAAGATCGCATCGGCATGCGGGGCGGCCTCGTCCGGCAGCGACGTGACGTGCAGCCCGCCCAGCGCGACGAACACTCCTTGCGCCCGGTACGCATCGGCGAGCGCATAGGCCCGCCTGGCGCTCGTGATGTAGACCTGGATCACGACGAGGTCGAGGCGGGCGCCATCGTCGGCCGAGGCGGCGCCATCGACGTGCTCGTCGACGATGACCGCGTCGTCGTCCGGCTTCAGGTAGGCTGCGAGGGTCGCGAGGCCGAGCGGCGGAAACAACGAGTATTTGATCGGCCGCCAGTACGGGCTCGTAGCTTCGGTCAGGGCCGGCAGGATGAACTTGACACGGAGACGGTGGCGCCGGGGCATCTGGCGCCATTATGCCTATATGCAAATTACTTTACAACGAAGAGTTTGAACCGGCCCTTCCTGGCCGCTCCGTTCATCGCACCGGCAGCGCCTGAATGTTCCCCTCACCGAGCGTCCCGCTGACGTTCGCCACAATGGTCCCGCGCGCGTCTTTGACCAGCAGAGAGAACGTGTCGAGACGGCGTCCAGGCGTGCCGCGATCGGAGGCGGTCGCCTCGAACGTGTAACCCGGGCGGCCGTTCCATTTCCCGGTCCCTGTGAATCGTACCGTGTCGGACCCCGAGAAGGTGACCTCGGCCACCGACGTGGCCTCGAACCGCGTCGTGGGCCCGTGATGATCTCTTCCAAAGTTGCCGTCGTGATTGCCGTCGAAGCCGCGACCTTGATCGCGATCGTCATCGTCGTCGCTGCGGCAGAGTCGTGGGTCGGTGACCCAGTATTCGAGATTGCCCGCGTCGCGTCCGTTCCGCTGCGAGACCCGGAAGACGAAGTGATGGTGCTGCCGGCCGGTCTCGATGAAGCCCGCACCGTGCATGAGGCCGTCTGGAGCCGGCGGGTTCGCCCGCACCGCAAGAGCGAACGGCGACAGCGAACTGACCGTCGCGCAGACCTGCGTCGGCGTCTGCGTCGTCGTCCGATCGACCCACTGCGCGACGCCCGCGACGGTTTCGTGGTGGAGGACGCGGTTCGCCGCCGTGAAGCCCGTACCGTTGAAGCAGAGCTCGATCGGCGGGGTGACGCTTCCGCTGATGAGGACGACGTCGTAGACGCCACCGACGAAGGTGAACCCCGCGGGAGGAGGCGGCGGGCTCGGCATGATGCCGGCCGTCAGGATCCCGGGAACCAGGACGGTGGCCATCTGGACGGTGATCCCCGTGTCGCCGCCGTTCGCATCCAGCGCGTGGTATCGGACGCCGCCGATGCCGACGAGGGTGTGAGGCACAACCGGGATGTCGGGCGAGTCGACGACGTGAACGGCTTCGGCAACGCTCAGATCGGCCTGCGCGAGGCCGTTGCCCGAGAGCGGGTACTGATCACGCACGTGAATCGCATCTGTCAGGTTGATGTCGAGGCCCGTGTCGCCTGCCGAGCCGCGCCCGTTGGCGAGCACGTCGTCGTGCACGTGGATCGCGTCGACGATGTTCAGGCCGGCCTGCATCACGACGTCGTCGGTCACCGGAAGATCGTCGCGGACGTGGATCGTGTCGGCCACGTCGATCGTGTGCGAGATGACCAGGGTCGTGACGGTGACCGTTGCAGACGCCGACCCGATGTTTCCGTTGTCGTTCCTGAATGCGAAGAACACAGTCGTCGTGCCCACCGGGAACAGCGTCTGATCGTCCACGGTGCCGTCCTGGAAGCGCGGCACAAGCCGTGACGGCGGCAGGGGCGTGAGGGTGCCGAGCCCCGCGGCAGTGGCGCCGTGCAGGAAGTCGTGCAGTGTCGGTGACGCGAGGCCGCGGGCGCCGCCGGTTTCCGTGGCGATGATCGTGATACTCGCGGGAGGCGTCACTGCGGGCGGCGTCTTCTCGGCCAGCTCCCACATGTGAACGTAGCCTTCCGCCGAGCGGAACAGCGGCCGCAGCTGCGCGTCTGTCAAACCGTCCTGACGGAGATCCTGGATGAAGTCAGGCAGGAGGCCGACGTGTGCGAGGCCGTCGAAGTTGATGTCCCAGGGCTTCTGTTCCGCTGTCGCAAACGGATTGTCTTTAACGAAACGATTCGGCGACGCCGAGATCGAGAGATGACCCGCCGGGACGCCGCCAGGGGCGAAGATACTCAGCGGATAGGTGACGCCGTTGTTCTGGCCGGCCTGATCGGTGTCGCCGAAGCAGGATTCGTTGCCGAACCGCGGCGAGGGCATGACGGCGAGCCCGTTGAAGTCTGTGCCGAAGCCGACGGCCGCGGTGTTTTCGCCGCCAGCGGCGTCGACCTCGGCCAGGTAGACCTGCGCAAACGTCTTCGACGAGAAGCCGCAGTCGTTGATCGGTCCCCTCGAATGCTGCGTGATGCCGTTGCCGTTGCGTTGCCGGACGCGATCGCCCTGTCCGACGAAGACCCCGCTGACGCCGCCCAGGTTGCGAATCCGCTGCAGCTGCGTCGGCGTCTTCGCGCCTTCTGATACTGCCGTTCCCTGCAGAACCGCCGTCGACCCGCTGTGTCCCGAGGTGACGCCCGCGTAGCGATACGTCTCGGCCAGATTGAGCACGGCGCCGGCCGTCAGCGCCGACATGTGATCGATGTCGATGATCATGCCCTTCTTGATCATCTCCTTGACCATGAACTGGCCGAGGCTCGTCAAGCCCCTCGAGTTGCACTCGGCGGGGAAGGTGTTGGCAGCCGGGTTCTGGAGCTGCAGTAACGCGATGAGCGCGTCCGCCCCGTCGGCCTTGTAGCCGTAGCCTTCGGGCCGACGTCGAAGAGGGCCTCGTACATCGCCGCGCCGCCGAACGCGTTGTCGAAGGCGTGGACGGGGAAAAGGTGGCGGACGCCCATGTCGTAGTAGTGCTGCAGCTGGCCGCCGACGTACTCCTCCGTGCACGACGACGTGAGCGTGCAACCGAACAGGTTGTCGACTTCGATGCCGAGGATGACGGCCATCTTGCCGCTGTTGATGATGTGGCGCGCCTCGGTCGCCGAATACGCGATGCGGTACCAGCCTTTTCCCGATCCGCCAGACTGCTGGTCGATGAACGTCTCCAGGTTCTTCGCTCCAAACAGCTGATCGTCGATGTTGTCGACGTCCTTGCATTTGGGATTGCTGAAAATCTTGCCATTCGAGTAGGCGGCAATCCGGCAGAGCAGCTCGTTGTTGAGCGCATGCATCACCATGAGACGCATGCCGCCCTCGAACGCGCGGTGCAGCCACTCGTAGTACACCTGCTGATGCGTGATGCTGTCCCAGCGCGGCCAGCCGTTGAACGCCTCGCCGTGATGTATGTCCGTGCCGAGGGTGACGTGGCCCTTCGTCGACGTCGGGATCGGCGGCGTGATCAGCGGAACGGGGCTGCCCGGAATGTTGAACGTCATCGGCGGAATGACGGTCGGTACCGGCACCGGGAAGGCGCCCGGCGGCTTCGACCTCGTGTTGCCGACGATGTCCAGGATGCCGTTCGGCCCGTGCACGGCGTCGCAGGTCGGCAGCGCGTCGAAGATACTGCCCGACCACGTGAACGCGTCGCCCCAGATGAGGGTTTGGCCGAATCCGTAGTTCGAGAACTGGTGGTTGTGGAAGTCGGCGAAGCCGAAGATCTCCGCGTCGGGGTCCGCGGTGACCATGACCTTCTCTTCCCGTGCGGGCGTCGGCAGCGAGACGATGGATCCGTTGATCGCCTCGACGGCGTAATACTGCCGGACGAGCGGAGGAAGGCCGGAATCCACGAAGCCCGGGCCTGGGACGTCCGTCGCGTGTGGATTTCCAATCACCGCGAAGACTGGCGGG
>WNFL01337433.1_pt3 | contig 20711 bp, 25 predicted proteins | sample 5400361 | NCBI WGS metagenome assembly WNFL01 (sample SAMN13153351, study PRJNA577476) | soil metagenome | isolation source: 40 cm soil on Douglas fir-dominated hillslope | place: USA:California | collected 2013-09-17
GGCTCCTTCAGCTGTCGAGGCAGTTTCCCTATCGCGACCTCAAGCCGGCGCAGTGCGTGATCGACAGTGGTGGGAGCATCGGCAAGTGGGGCGCTGATCTCGGCCGTTGTGCCGGACTCCCCAAAACCAAAGACCCGAAGGGCGGCGCGCCGCACGGCGTTGCGTCTCGCGCGATCGCGGCATTTGTTGAGGGCTATGCGGCGTAGCCATGCCTCGAAGGGCCGTTCCGGATCGAACCGGGAAAGCGCGCGCCAAGCCGATACGAAGCTTTCCTGCAGCACGTCGTAAGCATCGTCGCGGTCCGCCACGTAGCGGCGGATGAATTGGTACAGCCAGCCCTTATGCCGCCGCATAAGGGCCGCGAATGCAGCCTGGTCGCCTTGGCGCGCCGCGATAGCCAGGGACGCGTCCGGCAGTTCGACCGCCGCCGTCACGGTCGTGGGGAGGCGGTGGCGGTCAATACCTCGCGGACCTTGCGGTCGTAGATCATCTGTTGCTCGGGGGTGAGCACGTCGCGCACTTGCAGCACATAAAGGATCGTAGCGCGCTGCAATTGCCCGAGCCCCTGCTCGACATGATTGCTGGCCTGCTGCGCTTCACGGCCAAAGGCCATATCCGCCATCAGGGCGTCGGCCAATTCGCGGTTGGCTTCGGCGACCTGCTCCCGAAGGGTCGTGCGCCGATCATAATATTTGTCCTCGATTGCCTGCACTTCCGCGGACTGGCTCGGCGTCAATTTCAAATCGCGGCGTACGATCTCATGCACCGTCTGCCGCAGCGGGAGCGATTGCGAGTCGCTATCGAGCGCGTTTTGCGCGCCCATCCAGCCCCCGATGCCGCCGGCCAAAAGTGCTACGACGACCGTGACGATCAGATTGCGCCAGAACGGGTTCAAATGCCGCCCTCAAGCCGGACAGAAGGCGCCATTGCGCCGTCGTCGGAGAGCACGATCAGCTCGCTGTTCAAGGGTCGCGGCATGGGGCCATAGCCAGCGAATTGGGCAACCGCCAGGCCCAGGAGCAATGCCCCGCAGGTGACCGCAAGCTGAACCTGCAGCGTCCTGCCACCAAACAGATCCGCGCGACTCTCCCGGCCGATGCGGTTCAAGACCGCCGCCTCCAGCCGGACGAGGTCGTGGTCGGGCGGCGCCACTTTGAGCCGGTTCAGCAAGGCGTCTAGCCGCTCAGTCATGGGACCGCCGCTCCAATCACAGGTATTTCCTGTTATTATACGCACCAAAGCTGGCTTTCACTCAAGTCTTCCCGGGGTGAGGGACACGCGGTCGCCAAGCGTATATAGGAGCAGACAGGCTTGAGGGCGATCTGTCGCCTGGGCAGGGAAAAGCGATGAAGCACAGCGTGTTCGCACTGATCCTCGGCTCGGTCCCCGTGCTCGTCGCGCCAGCCGCCTTCGCGCATCATTCCTTCTCCATGTATGAGCGCGGCAGAACCATTACGCTTTCCGGAACCGTAAAGGAATTCATCTGGACAAGCCCACATGTGACCATTCAGGTCCTGACCGACAATCGCGGCGGGCCCGCGACCTGGGCCATCGAGGGCGGCTCCCCAACGGTGCTCGCCCGGGGCGGTTGGACTAGCAGTGTTCTAAAGCCCGGTGATAAGATTTCCCTCGGCATTCATCCGCGCAAAGATGGTGGCGCAGGCGGGCTGCTCGCTGACGAGCGGCAATTGCTGGTCAACGGCCAACCACCGCAGGGTGTGTTGTGGCTGCCATCTCCTGCCGAAGAGGTCTGCGAGCGGTAGGCGGCATATCATCGCATCGTGCCAGGCTGCTCTCGCTAAAACATTGACAATTGCATGAATTGCCTTCAGTAGCAGGGCAAAATAATTGGGGGGTTTATATGCATCTGATCCCGGCGTCTTGGTCGCATTTGCACATTCTTGTGAGTGTCTTCCCGTCGGTCGGGCTCATATTTGTGCTTGGTTTTTATGTCGCTTCGCTCGTCACAAACAACGAGTTGATGAAGCGCGCCTGCCTCACGGCTTTTGGCGTCTTGGGCTTATTGGCCATCCCGGTTTATTTCAGCGGAGATGGATCGATGGCGGTGTTGTCCCACGATCCCAAGATTTCCGCAGACAGAATGGATAGCCACGCCGGGTGGGCCTACGCGGCGCTCACGCTCCTCGTGTTGACGGGCATCGCGGCCTGGTACGAGCTCTTCCGGTTTCGGCGGGTTGGGCGCCTATCCGAGAATGCGCTGAACCTGGTGTTGGGTCTGGGACTTTTAACCCTGGTCTTCATGGTCGTCGTGGGAGAGCTTGGCTGGGAGATCAGTCATCACGAACTCCAAATGGCCCTCCGGGCTTCCCCGGGTGTTTCCGCCAGCGATATCCCAGAGGGCGTGGGAACGCCGCAGAGCTGGTCGCATGTCCACATGATCTTGAATCACTTCCCGACTGTGGGATTTACGATTGCGCTCGCGTTTTACATCGCCGGACTCGTCATGAACAATGACGTGATGAAGCGAAGCAGCCTCGTTGCCTTTGTCATATGCGCCATATTGGGCGCGCCGACCTACGTCACGGGCGCCGCAGCGATGTGGGCCTTGACCGACCCTCCGATTGCCGGGATTACCAAGGCCTCGATCGATGCCCATCGCGATATGGCGTTGTTGACGCTGTTTGGCCTGGCGTTTACCGGGGGCGCCGCCTGGATGATACTCTGGCGGTATCGGTACATTGGCCGTTTTACCAGCCGTTCGCTCTATTTGGTGTTGGCATTCGCCATTGTCACTCTGGGCGTCATGGCAGAGACGGGACACCGCGGCGGCCAGATCAATCACCCCGAGATCCGCACGGAGGCCGCGCCGACGGACTCGTCGATTTACTTGAGTCCCAAGATTGAATTGCTGATCAACAACGTCATTTGGTTTGTGCCGTGGCAAACCGTGCATTTCTTTGGCTATTCGTTGGTATTCGGCACCGTCTTGGCTGTTGTGTTGCGCGTGCTCGGCTTCTGGAAATCCGTACCGTTCTCCGCCGTGCACCGATTACTTCCCTTGGGTGTCTTCGGCGTGATGATGAATGTTTTCACCGGAATGCTGATGTTGATGGCCGATACCTATCGATACGTGAACGAGACCACTTTTACGCCGAAGATGATTTTTCTGCCCATTGGCGCAATCGCGGTCCTGTATTTTTCTCTGTCCAATCGGCTTTGGGAGGTCAAGGCTGGAGAGGATGCGCCCATGACGGCAAAATGGGTCGCGGCCGTCGTCCTGCTGTCTTGGATTGTGGTGATCATGGGCGGACGGCTGCTGCCCTATGTGTGATACGGAAGGATAGCCTATGGCATTACTTTTGCTGGTCATCGCCGTCGCGATATTTGTCCTGGGCCTCGCTTTCGCCGGGATATACTGCTTGAACAAATCTGTGGACCAGACGGGCCGCTAGCCCTGATCCGCATCGGTGGGCATAACGATCGAGGGAGGGTTGAACAGTGCTTGAATGGCTGACGAACACATCCTACGCGGTATGGGTCAGGGAATCCTGGGGTTGGCCGTTCGCGCTGACACTCCACGCGTTCGGGAACGCGATGGTCGTCGGTCTCATCTTCATTATTTGCCTGCGAATGCTCGGGCTATTCCAGACGATTCCCTACACCTCGCTGAATAGGCTGGTTCCCTTCATTTGGGCCGGCGTCGCGATCCAAGTCTTTAGCGGTTTTACGCTATGGGCGTCCAAGCCAGCGAAATATCTGTCCGACGGCATGTTCCTGTGGAAGTTCTCGCTGGTTGTTCTCGGCGTCGTTGTGACCTTGTATTTCCATAAAACCCTAAAACGAGAGGCTGCCTCGTGGCGCGAGGCGGGAGCCGTCTCCTCATGGGGTGTCAAAGTGGTGGCCGCGACGGCCCTTGTATGGGCTGCGGTCTTAATCGCCGGGCGGCTGACGGCATATTTGGGACAGCTATACTCCTGAGGGATTCCGCGGAAGGCACGCACCGCTGAGCGCTGTGGATAGATAGATATCCGCAGTTGCGCAGCATTTGTGCCTGCTTTCACTCGTCTGCTCATGCGATGAAATCAATGATAAAATCCAGCCTGACGGCACCTTTGCGCCCGAGGTAGGGGTTCCGAACCTGCAGTGAGGGGCAGAGCGATGTTGGAAGGTTTCACGGAATGGCTGGAAGTAACGCCACTGAGCGTGATGCTCTCCGATACGACCAATTTCTGGACCTGGCTGATCATTCCCGTCTCCCAATGCATCCACATCGTCTGCGTGGCGATTGTCATGATTTCGGTGGGGATTCTTAACCTGCGGCTGCTGGGAATTGCTGGCACGCGACAGAGCTTTGCCCAATTGGCGGGACATCTGATGCCGTGGATCTGGAGCGCCCTTACGATCCTATTCATTACCGGCGCGATCCAAACCATCGCCGAACCGGGACGTGAGCTGCCGAACGTCGGATTCAGAACCAAGATGATCCTGCTGATGATTACGGTGGCGATTACCTTGGTATACGAAAGGACCGTCAAGAAGGATCCGAATTATTGGGACCATTCGGTTGAACGCAGGAAGATGGCGCATGTGCTGGCTACCGTATCGCTGGTGGCCTGGATCGGTATTGCGACTGCCGGGCGGCTGATTGCCTACATGGATATGCGGCAGGCGCAATAACGTCTGTTGAAGAGGCATTCACCCGGGTGAGTGGGGATTTGAATGGACTTCATCATCAGCGTTTTGCAATGGATCGACGATCTACCGTTGTCGGAGGGCATCCGCAGTTCGTTCTGGATGTTCCCGGCCATCGAAACCATTCACGTCATTGCCATCGTCTTCGTATTCGGTTCGATCACCAGATTGGATATGCGCCTGCTCGGTCTAGTCTGGCGGAACAGGTCCGTCACCGAAGTGTCGGCGGAAATGCTGCCTTGGACCTGGACCAGCTTCGTCATCGCAACGATTTTCGGTCTGCTTCTGTGGTCGTCCAAGCCGATCGAATATTTCGGTATCGCGTTCTTCGACGTGAAGATGATCCTGATCATGCTGGCCGGCGTCAACATGCTGCTGTTCCAGTTCATCACTTTCAGGGATGTGGCGAAGTGGGATCGCGATCCCATTCCTCCACCCGCCGCCCGCCTTGCCGGCGGGCTCTCCATGGCATTCTGGCTTGGCGTCGTGATCTGCGGCCGCTTTATCGGCTTTGTGTAGGCAACCTCAGGCGTAGCTGCGGCTAACAAACCAATAGAGCCCGACGCCGGCGACGCAAGCTGATGCCACATCCACCACGATGGGACGTGGCAGCGTCAGCTTCAGCCTCGATAGCAGCCAGACCACGGTTACGAGCGCGCATACCAGCGTCAACTGGCCGATTTCCACGCCGAGATTGAAGCCAAACAGCAGTTCCGCAAGACGCCCGGTCGGAAGCTGCATGTCGAGGAGATTTCGAGCGAACCCGAAGCCGTGGATCAAGCCGAACACCAGCGTCACCACGAGCCGAAGACGAGCGGCATCCTTCAGATGGCCCGACAGCATCAGATAGTTCACGGCGAAAATCGCGGCGCCGACCAATAGAAACGCCGGCAATCCTCCAAATCCGGTCATTTTTCCCAAAGCCATCAAAAGCAGCATGCTGCCCATGACGGAAGCGAGCGTTCCCGACCGGCGATTGGAATCGCCGATGTTTTCCGCCGCGATGAGCGCGATGGTAAGACCGATCAGGGCATCGATATATTCGGCATGAGGGCGGATCACACCAATCGTCGCTAGGGCCAGCGTCACCGAATGGCCGACCGTAAAGCCGGTAATGACGAAAATCAGATCGCGCAATCTCTTCGAGATCAGGACCAGTCCGAGCAGAAAGACCTGGTGATCATAACCGGTGAAGATATGCATGATCCCCATGCCGATATATTCGAAGAAACTCGCGTTCTGCAGGGGGCTTTGGCCGGAAGCGGAGGATAGTTCCAGCGTCTGCTGTGCTGCGGTCAGCAATTGCGAGATGAACTCGCCTTTGTCGGTAACGATCTGGGCGTAGGTGACATGGGTCGGGACGCTCGAAAAAAATCCCGAAGAATGGATGCTCATGCTTTCCGCATCAGGGCATTTGTAGGCGAATTCGAAACGTTTGAATCCCTCCGACGCGGCGATCGGACGGACGTCTTCGGTGCGCTCGCATAGCATAGCTTTGTGGAGAACCGTCACATTCTGACGGACGTAATCGGCCAACTCCGATTCGGACAGCGGGGCGCCGCCTGGATGTGAGAGGCGCGGAATCTCGATGTCGGGAATGGTATAGGCGACGTGAACGGTCGAGCCGACGATGCGCCAAACCGATTGCGTCTCGCTTTTGGTATGGGCAAGGGCGTCGGCGACACTGGCCAGGACGATGAGGACCGCCAAAGCGACGCGCCCGATCCGCTTCATCAGCGGTACTCCGGCGCAAGTTGGATATCGGCTTTGCCTTTGAGATATCTCAGATTGGCGTTTTCGACGCGGGTCTGTTCTTCCTTCTTATAGTCCTGCATCACGGCGTCGCGCGCTTCCGCGAAGGATCGCACCGATCCGGCATCGTGTTTTTCCATCAGGATCAGATGGACATCACTCCCCTCGACAATTGGATCGGCTGCTTCACGCGTGGACAGGTTTTCCGCGGCCGTATAGAGCTTCGGGGCGAGTTTGATCTTTACCGCGAAATCAAACAGGTCGCCGCGGTCGAGCTTGCCCGAATCCTTCAAACCGAAGGTGGCGGCGATATCGTCGCTGTCCCCGCCCTTGCGGAATGCGTTCGCTGCTTCCTTTGCTTTGCCCATTGCCTGCTCAACCGAAAGGGATTCGTCCGGATGAATAATAAGGTCTCTCAGAGCCATGATGCCCTCTGCGGAATATTTATCCCTATGGGCGGTGAAATAAGCTTGCAGTTGCTCGTCTGAGGGCTGCTGCGCGAGGACGTCTGCGTCGACCTGAAGCTGCACGCCCGTAACTTCCGCTGCGCGAACGTCGGGATCGGAGGCAGCAAGATCGACTTCCAGCCCGCGCTGGACCAGGATTTCCTCGTCGATCATCTCGTTGAGAATTTTGAGTCGCTGTTCCCTGGTCGTCTGATCGAAGGGAAGAGCGGTTTCGATTTGCGTCTGTGCGATGAAATCGCTGCGCAGGATGTGCCTTCCATTTATCAGTGCCACATCCTCAGACGGAATGCCCGAAACCTTGGTGCCGGTCGCGGTAAATAGGCCGATGCCGGCGATGACCAATCCCAGAATCGCGCCAGCCGCAAAGAGGATCAGAGAGCGGCGCGGGTTCACTTGGGCCATGCCGCCCCAGCCCTCTCGGTGCTTGATCGTCTTTTCCACCATTGTGTCGACTATGCTCTTCGTCTCTCGTCTGCCGGTCCATGTCGGGAGGCGGAGCGGTTGCTCGGCGATTCGGGCGATTCCTTGGACATGGAATGGATATAGACCGCGATCGCTCGTATCGTCGGGAAGCTCAATTTGTCGATCCAGGCCGGACACTTGCCGTGCCGGCCGTCATAGACCGATTTGTAGATGGTCTTTTCGTCCGCGCCGTAAAGCCAATCATCGTCGACGAGGTTTGGGGCGCCATAATCTGGAATGCCGGTCGCATCGCGCGAATGGCAATCGTAGCAGACGCCTTTGTCCTGAAAGAGCTTGCTGCCACGCTCGATCGCCGCGGGATCTTCGGGATGCTTGCTGAGAGACAGCGTGTAAGCGATGACGTCCCTGATTTCCGTCGGGCTCAGTGCTTTTTGCCGACCGATCGCAGGCATGTCCGTAACATTGTGCGCTTTGCCTAGGCCGGATCGGATGCCGTAGAGCACCGTGTGCTCGATGTCGGAAATCCGGCCGAAATCATAGAGCCAGATATTATCCGTGAGGTTCGGTACACCCTTTGCCTGGCTGCCCTTCATATCCTTCCCGTGACAGGAGGCGCAATTCGACTGGAATGCGGACCGCCCCACAGCATTGGCGTAACTGACGAGTTCCGGGTCAGAGGGAATTTGGTCTGGGCTTGCCGACACCAATTGGCGGTCAAGGAGATAGTCACGAGTTTGGGCCACGGCGAAAAATGCGAGCGCCAGCACGCCCAAAGCAATTGCGATCACCCGGAGATCGCGGCGAGGTGGTGGGTCTCCGGCCTGTCGAGGCGAGGATTTACGCATGATGACGGCCCCCGTCAGTCCGGCATGCGGCCTCATTGGGACCGCCGATCGCTGCCATATTGCACATCTTTTTCGGCTGGGCGCTAATGGCCATAATACGCAGACGGGTTGCCCATCCCTCGTGGGGAAGGCGAAAGTTGGGCGGCAAACCCGCGCCGGTTATAAGGCAGAAAAAGCCTCCCAAAGAGCCGAAGCTATGCTGCTTGGACAGTCTCAGGCCGATCCCGCGTTCCTCGGTTGTCTGGAGGCCATTCAGGGCTGGACCAGACGGCGTTTCAAGCTCTCGGCGGAAGCGGCGGTGCTGGTGTCGGAGGTGAGCTGTAGGGTGCCCGGCTGCCCGCCTTTGGAGACCGTCGTCGCCTTCTGGACCGAGGACGAACGCCGGCACCAGTTCAAACTCTACAAGCCCGTGCGAGAGGTGCTCTACGACGATGTCGGTTGGTTGATGGGCTCGCCCGCGGCGCATGAGGGCTCCGCCTGGGACTGCTGCTAGGGCGCAGGGGGCCGGCCTAAGTCAACCCAACGACGGACCGACCGTGACGCGGTAGGGACGGATGTCCACGCTTTCGAACAGACCCGCCGTCACGTAGGGATCGTCGCGCAAGAACTGATCCACCGCGGCCCGGTCGGGGGCATCCACAATGAGGAGCGAGCCCACCATGTTGCCCTTGCCGTCTAAATAGGGTCCGCCGAGCTTCACTTTGACCGGTTTCTCCCCGGTGTTCGCATAGGCCAGATGCGCTTCGCGCGCCGCCATGCGCACGCTTAGGCTGTCCGGTTTGTCGATGCAGGAAATGACAAAGAGCGGCATGACCAACTCCAGAAATTAGGCCGCGCAGGATTCGAAGCCGGCTTTGAGCTCGTCCGGATTCAGGTTGCGGCCGATGAAAACCATGCGCGAATAGCGGGGCTCACCTTCGCGCCATGCTCGCTGCAGATCGCCTTCCAGGATCATGTGCACGGCCTGAAAAACCAGGCGGCGATCATTGTCCTTGACGTCGATAATCCCCTTCGCGCGAAGGATGTCGGGTCCCTGTTTTTTCACCAAGGCCGTGAGCCAGCGCGCGATTTTGCGCCTGTCGATGGGTGTGTGGAGGGTCAATGCAACACTTTTGATGCCATCATCGTGGCTGTGATCGTGATGATCCTCGCCGTGATCGTGGTCGCAATGCTCGTCGTGAACGTGCCCCGAACCCCCATGGGTCGGATTGAGGAACTCTGGCTCAAGCTCGGTGATGCGATTGAGATCGAAGCCGCCGCGTCCCAGAATCGCATCCAGCTTCACATTGGAGCGTTGAGCGCGATGGATCGGCGCCATGGGATTGAGCTTGCGCAGTCGCCCCTCGACGGCGCGCAATTCGTCTTCGGAAACGAGGTCGGTTTTGTTGAGGACGATCTGATCGGCGAAGGCGACCTGCTCCAAGGCCTCGCGGCTGTCGTCAAGCCGCATTTGGACGTGCTTGGCGTCAACCACGGTGGTGACGGAATCGAGCTCGGTCTTGGAGCGCAGAAAGCCGTCGACAAAAAATGTCTGTGCCACCGGGCCGGGATCGGCGAGTCCCGTCGTCTCCACCACGATAGCGTCGAAATTTCCGTCTTTGGCGAGGAGGCCGTGTAGCGTGCGGATCAGATCGCCGCGCACCGTGCAACAGATGCAGCCATTGTTCATCTCGAACAGTTCTTCGTCCGTGTTCAGGATGAGTTCGTTGTCGATGCCGATCTCGCCGAATTCATTGACGATGACCGCATAGCGTCGGCCGTGATCCTCGGAGAGGATACGGTTCAGCAGCGTGGTTTTGCCCGCGCCGAGATAGCCCGTCAGCACGGTCACGGGGATGAGCGTCTTCTCGGTCATGACATGGGTTTTAAGGTCGCTGTCCCTGTTCCTGCAATGGCTTAGCCGGCGGGTCAAGGGCCTTGTCAGAGGGGACGCTGGCGGTGCTCTATAGACTGACTATAGACGTGAATTGCTTTCTAGGCCGGAATCGAACCCGAGAAAAACGACCCATGACCAAGCGAGAGTTTCCCAAAATCACTGCCGCCCCAATTGCAATGTGGGGTGCAGCGGCCGTGGCGGTCGTCATCGCTCCGGCGCTCGCGCAGAATCTTCCCAATGGCAACGGCCGGGAGGTGGTGGAAACGATCTGCTCTGGCTGTCACGACCTGTCGCCGATCACCGATGCCGGCTTCAGCCGCCAGGACTGGGAAATCGTCGTCAAAAGCATGATCGACATGGGCGCGACCATCAAACCGGACCAAGTCGTGGTCATAACAAACTACCTTGCCGCAAACTTCCCGCCCAAGCCAAAGCAGTGACGATACTGGACCCATGAGCGAGCTTCGCCACGCCTATCTTTGCGATGCGGTGCGCACGCCGATCGGCCGTTTCGGCGGCGCGCTCGCTCATGTCCGTGCCGACGATCTGGCCACGGTGCCCATCATGGCACTGATGGTGCGAAACATCGACGCCGATTGGGGCGCTCTTGACGAGGTGATCCTGGGCTGCGCCAACCAGGCGGGTGAAGACAACCGCAATATCGCGCGCATGGCCGCGCTTCTGGCGGAACTGCCCGACAAGGTTCCGGGCGTAACCGTCAACCGGCTCTGCGCGTCCGGGCTCGAGGCGGTTGGAACCGCCGCGCGCGCGATCCGCGCCGGCGAGATGGATTTCGCCATTGCCGGTGGGGTCGAGTCGATGACGCGGGCGCCGCTCGTCATGGCAAAAGCAGACGCACCATTTCAACGCTCGGTGGAGATGTTCGACACCACGATTGGCTGGCGCTTCGTGAACCCGCTCATGAATGCGCAATATGGCGTCGACTCCATGCCGGAAACGGCTGAAAACGTCGCCGAAGCACAACAAATCAGTCGCGCGGATCAGGACGCGTTCGCCCTGCGCAGTCAGCAACGGGCAGGACGTGCGGTTACAAACGGCTTCTTTGCCGAAGAGATCGTTCGTGTCCATGCCAAGGACGCCAAAGGCAAGCCCACGATCGTTGAGCGCGACGAACATCCTCGGCCCCAGACTAGTCTCCAGGATCTGGCGAGGCTGAAAACGCTGTTCCGCGAACCCGGAACCGTTACGGCCGGCAATGCCTCGGGGATCAATGACGGCGCCGCCGCGATGATCCTTGCTTCCGAACCTGCGTTGAAAACACATGGCCTGCGGCCGCGCGCGCGTGTGTTGGGGATGGCTTCCGCTGGCGTGGCGCCGCGCGTGATGGGTGTCGGTCCGGTGCCTGCAACCGAAAAATTGCTCGCGCGACTGCATTTGAAGATCGATGATTTCGATGTCATCGAGCTCAACGAAGCCTTTGCCGCCCAGGCGCTTGCCGTACTGCGCATGTTGGGTGTTCCCGACGATGCGCCCTATGTGAACCCGAATGGCGGCGCCATCGCGCTCGGACATCCACTCGGCATGAGCGGCGCTAGGCTCGCCTTGACGGCTCTCCATCAGCTCGAGAAGACCGGCGGCAAACGCGCGTTGGTCACACTCTGCGTCGGGGTCGGGCAGGGAGTCTCACTGGCGCTCGAACGGGTATAACGAAAGCGCGGAACGTAGGGGAAGTTCGGGATGGACTATTTCCTGCAACAGCTCGTCAACGGCATCAGTCTTGGCGCCATCTACGCCTTGATCGCCATCGGCTACACCATGGTCTATGGCATCATCGGCATGATCAATTTCGCCCATGGCGACATCTATATGATCGGTGCCTTTATTTCGCTGGTCGGGTTCTTACTCCTGGCTGCGGTGGGAATCACCTTCGTTCCGCTGGCGATTGCTCTGGTGCTGGTCATCTCGGTGGCGTTTACCGCCCTCTATGGCTGGACCGTCGAGCGCATTGCCTATCGGCCCCTACGCGGTGCGCCCAGATTGGCGCCGCTGATTTCCGCGATCGGCGTCTCGATCGTGCTGCAGAATTATGTGCAACTCGCGCAGGGGGCGCGCGTGAACCCCCTGCAGCCGATGATCTCGGGGAGCATTCCTCTCTCAAGCGGCGGGAACTTTCATGTCACCATCAGCATTCTGCAAATTCTCATTATCACGCTCACACTCGTGTTGATGGCGGCGTTCACCTATTTCATCCGGTCCACGCCGTTCGGGCGGGCGCAAAGGGCCACGGAGCAGGACAGAACCATGGCGGCGTTGTTGGGGGTCGATGTCGGGCGCGTCATTTCGACCACTTTCGTCATAGGTGCAGCACTGGCGGGGGTCGCGGGGGTGATGGTGACCCTCTATTATGGCGTGATCGACTTCTATATCGGCTTCGTCGCGGGGATTAAGGCTTTCTCGGCGGCGGTATTGGGTGGCATTGGTTCGCTTCCGGGCGCCGTATTGGGCGGCTTCATGATCGGACTGCTCGAGGCTTTCTGGTCTGGGTATTTCAGTATCGCCTATAAGGACGTCGCCGTTTTTGCCATCCTTGTGCTGGTTCTGATCTTTCGCCCCTCCGGACTTCTGGGCCACCCGGAGATTGAGAAAGTCTGATGGCGCCGACCACGACTTTGCGGCTTCTCAAGGAGCCGCACTTCATCGATGCCGTGCGCGCGGCCGGCGTCGCGGCACTACTGGCGCTTCCGTTGCTGGGTTTCCGCTTGGTCGATTCCGCGCAAGGTCTAACCCTCGGATATCGTTTTTCTTGGGTCGTTTACGCAGCGCTCGCCGTCTTCTTGGGGCGGCTTGCGCTTTTCTATAGCGGCGGGGCGCGGCGGACGGCGATCACATCGGTGGTGCGCATTTTTCCGTGGGCCGCGCGGGTACAACACCATGTGCCCAGCATAGGCGCGTCGGAGAATATCGCGCGCGTGTCGCTCGTGGCATTCGCGATCGGCCTGCCGTGGTTTTCATTCGCCGACCGCACATTGGTCGATCGCGCGACACTCATTCTGATCTACGTCGTGCTGGGGACCGGGCTTAACATCGTGGTTGGGCTCGCCGGCTTGCTCGATCTCGGCTATGCCGCGTTTTATGCGGTCGGCGCCTATTCCTACGCGCTTCTTTCGCTGAACTTCGGTCTCTCGTTCTGGGCATGTCTGCCCCTTGCCGGTCTCTTGGCGGCAAGCTTCGGGTTGGTGCTTGGCTTTCCCATTCTGCGTCTGCGTGGCGATTACCTTGCCATCGTAACCCTCGCATTCGGCGAGATGGTTCATGTGATCCTGGTGAATTGGACGCCTGTCACGGGCGGTCCCAATGGCATTGCCGGCATCCCAAGACCCGATTTCTTCGGTTTGCCTTTCGTCGCTGGCTCGACGGAAAGCAGCACCACCTTCGCGCAATATTTCGGAGTTCCGTTCTCTCCGTTGCAGCGCATTTATTTTCTTTATTATCTGATCCTCGCGATGGTGCTGATTGCAGGCCTCTTTGTGTGGCGCCTTCGCCGGCTACCTTTGGGACGCGCCTGGGAGGCATTGCGCGAGGATGAAATTGCCTGCCGGAGCCTTGGGCTGAATCCGACGACGCTCAAGCTTTCCGCCTTCGCGCTGAGCGCCGCATTTGGCGGCTTGGCAGGTTCATTCTTCGCGACCCGCCAAGGCTTTATCAGTCCGGAGAGCTTCACGTTCATCGAATCGGCCATCATTCTTGCTATCGTCGTGCTGGGCGGCATGCGCAGCCAGTTGGGAATTGTATTCGCCGCCATCCTGATCGTCGGTCTTCCCGAATGGTTCCGTGAGCTCGACGAGTACCGCATGGTGGTCTTCGGCGCGGCGATGATCCTCGTGATGCTCTGGCGGCCCCAAGGACTGTCGGCGCAGCGCTCGCCTACCGTAAGGCTGACGCGCAGGCACGATCGGAACGCAAAAGCGGAAATCGCATGAGCGGTGAGGAATCGCCTCTTTTGGAGGTCGAACACCTGACCATGCGTTTTGGCGGGCTGATCGCGATCAACGACCTATCCTTTCAGGCTCGCAGCCGCGAAATCACCTCGATTATCGGTCCCAATGGTGCCGGCAAGACGACCTTGTTCAATTGCCTGACCGGTTTCTATCACCCTCCCGTGGGTCGCATTCAGTTTCATCGGAAAGGTCGCGACCCTTTGCTGTTGGAGCGCATGGAAACTTTCCATATCGCGCGGGAAGCCCGTGTCGTGCGCACGTTCCAGAATGTGCGGCTCTTTGCCGGGATGAGCGTCGTGGAGAATCTGCTCGTGGCCCAACATGCGGAGCTGATGGTTGCGTCGGTTTTTTCGCTCGCCGGACTTGTCAACTTGCCTGGCTACCGCAAGACCATGAAGAAGGCCCTTGAGCGCGCGCGCTTTTGGGTCAATCGGCTGGGGTTGATAGAAATCGCCGATCAACCGGCGGGCAACCTTCCCTATGGCGTACAGCGGCGACTCGAAATTGCGCGTGCGATGTGCGTAAGCCCCCGGCTGCTCTGCCTCGACGAACCCGCGGCGGGATTGAATCCGCGCGAAAGTCAGGAATTGAATATGCTGCTGCTCGATTTGCGGCGAGAACACGACCTCTCCATCCTCCTCATCGAGCACGACATGAGCGTGGTGATGCAAATATCCGATACTGTGATCGTGCTGGATCACGGTGTCTGTATCTCCACCGGCACACCGGAACAGGTGCGAGCCGACCCCGCCGTGATCCGCGCCTATCTGGGCGCGCCGGAAGCGGCCGATGTGGTCCCACTCAGGGCAGGCGTCGGATGCTGAAGATAAGGGGCCTGCGCTCGGGATACGGTGCTGTGGAGGTGCTGCACGGCATCGACATCACCATACGCGAGCGCAAAATTACAACGATCATTGGCGCCAACGGGGCGGGTAAGACAACGCTGCTCCGCACGATCTGCGGCTTGACGCACCCCAACGCCGGCGAGATCATCTTTGCCGGCGAGAATATTACCTCCCTTCCGACGCAGGAATTGGTACGACGCGGCATTGCGCATGTGCCCGAAGGGCGGCGCATCTTTGCGCGTATGAGTGTGTTCGAGAATCTCCAGATGGGCGCCTATGCGCGGACCCTTGCGTTGTTTGACCGCGATCTCGAATTTGCGCTGACGCTTTTCCCGCAGATCAAGGCAAGAATGCGCCAATATGGCGGGACGCTCTCCGGCGGCGAACAGCAGATGCTCGCCATTGCGCGTGCGCTGATGAGCCGTCCTCGGCTGCTTCTGTTGGATGAACCTTCGCTTGGCCTTGCGCCTCTTGTCGTTCGGCAGGTCCTCGACGCGCTCCAGATCATCAATCGCGAACACGACACCACCATTCTTCTTATCGAGCAGAATGCGTTCCAGGCGCTCAAGCTGGCGGACGACGCCTACGTCATGGTGAACGGCCGCATTGCGCGAGAGGGTACAGGTATGGATCTCCTGACCGATCCCGCCGTCCGATCCGCCTATTTGGGTGGTGCGCTCGCGACTCCGGCACGACCTATCGAGGCGTCGGGATGAGCGAAAGGCTGATCCTCGGCACGACATACCCTGTGTTCATCGGGATAACGCTTGTTTGCATGTGTACTTTCGCGATTCTGATGGGACGCGCGCTCGCCCGGGCGTGGCGGCCGGCGCGCCACGCCCTGCGTTATGGATTGCTGTTGGGGCTCGCCGACAGGTTTCTGATCTATGCGCTGTTCGACGGCGACATTCGATCGGTGAGCGGGTTCGTGATCGATCTCTATTGCATCCTCTTGTGCGCGCTGGTCGCTTACCGACTGACATTGGCAGCCCAAATGGTTCGTCAATATCCTTGGCTCTACGAACGGTTTTTGCTCTTCGGCTGGCGTCCGCGGCGATCCCCTTACAATTAGCTAGTGGCGGGCCATTGCGCGCCGGATCGGAGCCTATATGCTTTGGTCGTGCAAAAAATGTCCGTGGAAATCATGCATTCGTTCAGAGTCGCGCTGTTCGCCCTGATGTTCTGTGCCGCGCCCGCCCGGGCCGATATTGTCATCGGCGTCGCCGGGCCGATGACAGGCAGCAATGCCGCCTTTGGCGAACAATTCCGCCACGGTGCCGAGAGAGCCGTTGCGGACCTCAACGCCAAGGGCGGCGTCCTGGGTCAGAAATTGCGCCTCGTTACGGGCGACGACGCCTGCGATCCGAAACAGGCCGTCAGCGTCGCAAACGATCTGGCGTCCAAGGGCGTAGTATTCGTCGCCGGCCATTATTGCTCCAGCTCGTCCATTCCCGCCTCCGACGTCTATGCCGAATCCGGCATCGTGCAGATCTCGCCGGCCTCCACCGCCACCGAATTGACGGATCGCAAGCTCACCAATGTGTTTCGGGTATGTGGCCGTAACGACGATCAGGGTGTCCTTGCCGCCGCCTATGTGGCGGATCATTTCAAGGGGAAGCGAATCGCTATCGTCGACGACAAATCGACTTTCGGCAAAGGGGTGGCGGATCAATTCCGCAAAGGATTGAACGCGCAGCGCATCAAGGAGGTGACGAACGATTCCATCACCGGCGGCGAAAAGGATTATTCGCCGCTGGTCACCAAACTGAAACAGGCCGCTGTGGATCTCGTTTATTTCGGTGGCTATCATCCCGAAGCCGGGCTGATCGTGCGTCAGATGCGGGCGCAGAACGTGAGGACGGTGCTGATGGGCGCCGATTCCATGGTGACGGATGAATTCTGGGCGATCACTGGTCCCGCGGGCGAGGGCACGCTTCTCACCTTCGGCCCCGATCCCCGACTCAATCCGGCCAATGCGGGCTTGGTGCAATCGTTCCGCGCCGCGGGTTACGAGCCGGAAGCCTACACGCTTTATACCTACGCGGCCGTGCAAGCCTGGGCTCAGGCAGCGGCCAAAGCACGCTCGACGGACATGACCAAGGTGAGCGCGGCGCTGCGCGCGAACACATTTGACACCGTGAAGGGACAGCTCGGCTTCAACGCCAAGGGTGATGTGTTGGCGCCCGGCTATGTCATGTATGTTTGGAAGAACGGGAAGTATGTGTATGCCCAATAGGCGCGCTCAATGTGCCTGCCCTTAAGGCGGCACGCTTTTCACGATCGAGGCATCTAGCTTCTCGTAATCGGAATAGCGGATTGTGGCGTAGAGTTCTTTGCGCGTCTGCATGCGGGATAGCATATTGTGCGTTCCCCCGTCGCGTTTGATGGCCGCGTAAAGTTCTTCTTGGGCCTTGGCGGCGACGCGCATCGCACTCGCCGGCCATATCACCATCCGATAGCCCATCTCTTCGAATTCGCGTGCCGTGAACACCGGCGTGCGGCCGAACTCCGTCATGTTGGCAAGCAACGGCCCCTTCACCCCGCGCGCGAACTCGCGAAACATCTCGGCGCTGGTGAGCGCCTCGGGAAAGATCGCATCCGCACCGCTCGCGAGATAGAGATTCGCACGTGCGACCGCGCCATCCATGCCCTCCGAATCCGCGGCATCGGTCCGCGCGATGATATAAAGGTGGCGCCGCGCCTTCACGGCCGCCGCGACTTTCGCGGCCATATCTCGCGCATCGGCAAGCTTCTTGTCGTTCAAATGCCCGCACTTCTTCGGCAGCAATTGATCTTCGATATGCACGGCAGCTGCCCCGGCATCCTCGAAGCTGCGTACCATGTGCATCACGTTGAGCGCTTCGCCATGGCCCGTATCGCCGTCTACCAGCACAGGAAGCGCAGAGGCACGCGCCACCTGCTGGATGTAGAAACAGACGTCCTCCACGGTGATGATGCCAAGATCTGGGATCCCCATGGTTCCCGTCATGGCACTGCCGCCGACATAGACCGCTTCAAAACCGGCCTGTCGTGCGAGAAGCGCCGCCATTCCGGTATGGGCTCCCGGGATTTGCAGGATTTGGGGCCGGGAAAGAAGCGAACGAAAGCGCTCCCCCGCCGGTCTATCCGGCACGTCGGCGCCGACCAGAAATGGCATCTGAGACTCCTCATCCGTTAAGAAAACAGCCCGTGGAAAATTCAAGCGACAAAGAGATCGACATAATCGCTGACGCCCATGCGTTCGAGGCGTGACTGATTCAGCGATATGTCGAGAATGATCTGCTGCTGCGCGGACGTGAAGCGACGCCTGAGATTGGTGCGGAATTTCTCGACCAGCAGCGGCATGCCTTCGGCGCGCCTTCGTCTATGGCCCAGCGGGTATTCGACCAATTCTTCGGGCAGGGACATTCCATCGGCGAAGTGCACCGTGACGCCATTCGCGATCGAACGCTTGTCGGGGTCGAGATAATCGCGCGTGAATTGCACATCTTCCACGCAGGTGATTTTCGCTCGCAACGCATCGATGCGAGGATCCAATGCGATTTCGTCTTCGTAGTCCTTGGCGGTCAGCCGGCCAAAGATGAGCGGTAGGGCGACCATATATTGGATGCAGTGGTCGCGGTCGGCGGGATTGGAAAGCGGTCCTTGCTTGTCGATGATCCGAATCGCGGCTTCGTGCGTCCGGATGGTGATGCTCGCGATATCGTTCGCGCTGCGTCCCATGGCAATGATCTTGCGAAACAGGACCATCGCAGCTTCCACCGCGGTTTGGGCGTGGAATTCGGCGGGATAGGATATCTTGAAAAGCACGTTCTCCATGACATAAGAGCCGTAGGCGCGCGGGAAGGCGAAAGTCTTCCCGCGAAAGAGCACGTCGTAGAAGCCCCAGAGAGGAGTCGACAGAGCGGTGGGATAGCCCATCTCGCCGGTTGCCGAGATCAACGCAAGGCGCACGCCGCGCGACGTGGCATCGCCGGCGGCCCAGCTTTTGCGCGAGCCCGCATTGGGGGCATGACGATAGGTGCGCAGCGCCTGGCCGTCGACAAAGGCCTGCGACAACGCGTTGATGATCGCATCTTGGGAAAGTCCCAGGAGTTGCGACACCACCGCCGTGGTGGCCACTTTCACCAGCGCAACATGATCGAGGCCGACTTTGTTGAAGGAATTTTCCAGCGCAATGATCCCCTGAATCTCATGCGCTTTGATCATGGCCGTGAGCACGTCGTGCATCCGAAGCTGCGGGTGCCCCTCCGCACGGGCCCCGCGCGAAAGCCAATCGGCAACCGCGAGGATGCCGCCGAGATTGTCGGAAGGATGACCCCATTCGGCCGCCAACCAGGTGTCGTTGAAGTCGAGCCAGCGGATCATTGTCCCGATATTGAAGGCAGCCTGCACCGGATCGAGTTGATAGGAGGTTCCGGGGACTCGGGCCCCGTGCCGAAGCTCGCCCCCCGCAACGATCGGTCCCAGCAATTTGGTGCACGCCGGATAGTCCAGCGCCTCCAGGCCGCAACCCAGCGTGTCGATCAGGCAATTGCGCGCCGTTTCATAAGCGAGGACGCTGTCGATCGTGTGGTCCAGCACGTAGTTCGCGATATCGACCAGAACCTGGTCGGGTTTCGGACGCACGGCTTCGAAATGCGAGGTCATGGTTCAACTGCGCTCGGCTAGCGGTACGAAGGACCGGTTTTCGGGTCCAGTGTAATTCGCCGAAGGGCGGATGATCTTATTGTCGAGACGTTGCTCGATGATGTGCGCGCTCCAACCTGCCGTGCGCGCGATCACGAAGAGTGGGGTGAACATCGCGGTCGGCCACCCCATGACATGATAGGAAATCGCGCTGTACCAATCGAGATTGGCGAACATCTTCTTGGCATCCCACATCACAGTTTCGATGCGTTCGGCGACATCGAACATGGTCATCGAGCCAGCCTCCTGCGAGACGCGCCGGGCCACTTCTTTGATGATCTTGTTGCGGGGATCGGAAACCGTGTAGACCGGATGACCAAATCCGATCACGATTTCCTTTGCAGCCACCCGCTTTCTGATGTCGGCTTCCGCTTCGTCGGGCGTGGCATAGCGACTCTGTACCTCGAAGGCGAACTCGTTGGCGCCGCCATGCTTGTTCCCGCGCAGCGCGCCGATGGCCCCGACGATAGCGGAATAAAAATCAGTGGCGGTTCCGGCGATAACCCGCGCTGCGAAGGTGGATGCGTTGAACTCGTGCTCAGCGTATAAATTTAGCGACGTGTGCATGGCTTGCACCCATCCGGCACTGGGCGGCCTGCCGTGCAGCAGGTGCAGGAGGTGGCCGCCGATGGAATCATCGTCGGTCTCTACGTCGATGCGTTTCCCGTTGTTGGCGAAATGATGCCAATAAAGCAGGATCGATCCGAAGGACGCCATCAAGCGGTCGGCGATATCTCGCGCCCCTGCAACATTATGGTCATCCTTCTCCGGCGCCACGCAGCCCAACGCCGAAGCTCCGGTGCGCATGACGTCCATCGGGTGGGCGGAAGGCGGCAAGGTTTCGAGCACGGCTTTGACACTGGCCGGGATACCGCGCGATGCCTGCAGCTTCGCCTTGTAGGCGGCGAGCTCGGCGAAATTGGGAAGCCGTTCATGCACCAGGAGGTACGCGATCTCTTCGAATTCACAACGTTCGGCAATGTCGAGAATGTCGTAGCCGCGGTAATGCAGATCATTGCCGGAACGGCCAACGGTCGAAAGCGCGGTATTGCCGGCAACGATGCCGGACAGGGCTACGGATTTTTTCGGTTTGAAGCCGGCCTGTGTCTCGCTCACCTGTTCTCCCGCGCTCGTCCTTTTGGGATGATGACAATGATAGGGAGAGGCGACCCATTATCCAATAGCGTATCTGATGCGTAAGG
>WNFL01183667.1_pt1 | contig 20710 bp, 4 predicted proteins | sample 5400361 | NCBI WGS metagenome assembly WNFL01 (sample SAMN13153351, study PRJNA577476) | soil metagenome | isolation source: 40 cm soil on Douglas fir-dominated hillslope | place: USA:California | collected 2013-09-17
GAATGTTGCGCGCCAGGAGGCATGATCGCCGTACTTGCCGACCAGTCGCTCTTCACGGAGGAATTCCTCCGCGGCCGCAGCGAATTGGCGGCCGTCAATTTCTCGTCTCATTTCGTCGTTTCGGCAAGACAGTCGGATCTCCCGGAAATCGAGGCCGGTCTGAAGCAGCGGGCGGTGGGCTACCAGCGCCTTCCGGTTTCCGTTCCCTTTCACTCCCAATGGATGGACGGGGCGAAGGCCGCGTTCGAGCCGTTCATGCGCGCGCTGCGGCGCCGGCAGGGCCGATTGCCGCTCGTCTGTTGCGATCAGACGACCGTTCTTTCCGAATTGTCCGATGACTACTTCTGGGACGTGGTGCGCCGGCCGATCCGGTTCCGCGAAAGCACGGCCCGCCTGGAGCAACAGGGCGCTTGCCGTTACATCGACGCCGGCCCGTCCGGCACGTTAGCCACGTTTCTGAAGTATGGGCTGCCCGCGGCGGCCAGGTCGACCGTGCATTCGATCCTGACGCCCTTCGGCTTCGATCAGAAGAATCTGGCGGCGCTCCTGGCATCGGTCAGCAACTGAAACGACGTGTCGAAGACGAAACCACCATGCGAGTCTTTGCCCTATCGGATATCCACGTCGACTATGACGTAAACGCCAAGTGGGTCGCCGATCTGTCCGTCGCCGACTATCAGGACGATGTGCTCATCCTGGCCGGTGACGTCACCGATAGCCGGCGACTGCTCGAGTGGTGTCTCGGCACCCTGGCCAGGCGTTTCAGGAAGGTCCTGTTCGTTCCGGGCAATCACGACCTGTGGGTGATCCGCGACGGCCGCCAGAAGAATTCACTGCAGAAGTTCGACGAGGTCTGCGCCGCCGCCGAATCGAGCGGCGCCTCGATGCAGGCCTTCCGGGAGCGGGGCGTATCGATCATCCCTCTGTTGGGCTGGTACGATTACTCCTTTGGCCAGCCGAGCGAAGAGCTCAAGTCGACGTGGATGGATTACCGGACCTGCCGCTGGCCGGCCGGATACACGGACGGAGACGTCGCGGCGCATTTCGCGGCCCTCAACGAGAAGCAGGTCAGCCCGGCAGGTGACACGATCATCACGTACTCCCACTTTTTGCCGCGCATCGACCTCATGCCCGGATTCATCCCGTGCGCGAGCAGGTTACTGTATCCGATCCTGGGATCGACGCTCGTGGAGCGGCAGTTGCGCAAGCTCAACGCGAACATTCACGTCTACGGCCACAGCCATGTGAACCGCCGGGTGAGAATCGACGGCGTGTCGTATATCAACAATGCCTTCGGCTACCCGACCGAAACGTTGATCGCGGCCAAACAGATGATGTGCATCCATGAGTCTTAACGCGCCGCACTACGCATCGCATGACACGCTGGACCGGATCATTTCGCTGACCTCCGCGGAAATTCACCTGTGGCTCGCCGATTACAATGAGATCACCGACTCCGGCCTCCATGCCGACTACCGCGGGCTGCTCGATTCCGCGGAGAAAGCGCAGGAGCCGCGGTTCTATTTCGAGAGAGACCGGCGCCGCTATCTGGTTACGCGGGCATTGGTGCGGACGGTCTTGTCGCGGTATGCCCGCATCGACCACGGCGACTGGAGGTTTTCCACGAATGCCTATGGTTGCCCTGCCGTGGCGAATGCGGAGGCGCAGGATCTCTCCTTCAACATTTCGCACACTCACAGCCTCATTGTGCTGGGGGTAAGCCGAGGGCGGGTGTTGGGCGTCGACGTCGAAAATTACAGGGCCCGCAAGGTATCGATTGACATCGCGGACCGCTATTTCGCGCCGGACGAAGTGGCTGTACTGAACGCCGCGCCGCTGCAGGAACAGCAGTACCGGTTCTTCGAATACTGGACGTTCAAGGAATCCTATATCAAGGCCCGCGGCATGGGGTTGTCCCTGCCGCTCGACAAATTCAGTTTCCATTATGCCCATCCGAAGGATGTCTCGATCGCCATCCGTCCCGAGCTGTCCGACGATGCCGGGCGCTGGCAGTTCTGGCAGTTCCAGCCGGCGCCCGAATACCTGGTGGCGATCTGCGCCGAGCGGATCGGTGCGCAGTCTCCGCACCTCGTGGTACGCCAAGCCGTTCCGCTGCTTGGCGAACGCGGATGCAACCCCGAATTCCTAAAGATTTCACATAGGCGTGGCGGCGCTGCGAATGACGCGCCGAAGGAGAGTTAGATGATTGCGTTCGTCTTTCCGGGGCAGGGCTCTCAGAAGCGCGGCATGGGTCAAGGCCTGTTCGATGAAGTTCCCGAATATGCCCGGTTCGAGCCCGAAGTGGACGCGATCCTCGGTTACTCCCTCCGCAAGCTGTGCCTGGAAGACGCCGAGAACCGCCTGAAAGAGACGCAATTCACACAGCCCGGTCTGTACGTGGTCAACGCGCTGCATCACTACAAGGCCGTCAGCCAGGGCATGCGCCCTGACTACGTCGCCGGTCACAGCCTGGGCGAATACAACGCCCTGCTGGCGGCGGGTGTGTTCGATTTTCTGACCGGCTTGCGGCTGGTCAGGAAACGCGGCGAGTTGATGTCGCAGGCCAGGAACGGCGGCATGGGGGCGGTGATCGGCCTCAACGCCGCCACGATCGCGAAGGTGATCGCGGACAACGGGCTGGCTACTCTGGACGTGGCCAACTTCAATACGCCGACGCAGACGGTGGTCTCCGGTCCGGTCGACGACGTCAAGCGGGCCGGCCCTTTTTTCGAGAAGGCAGGGGCGCAGATGTACATCCCCCTGCAGGTCAGCGCCGCCTTCCATTCGCGGTATATGGCCGATGCCGCGAGCGCGTTCAAGGATTTTCTGGCGCCGATGGCGTTCGCCGCGCCGGCGATCCCGGTCGTTGCCAACGCCACCGCGCAGCCGTATCCGGCCAGCAACGCCTCGGAGTCGGTCAAGTCGCTGCTGGTGAACCAGATCACGCATTCGGTGCTCTGGACCGATAGCGTCCGCTTCCTCATCCGGCAGGGCGTTTCGGAATTCAGGGAAATGGGTCCCGGAAACGTACTGACGCGCATGGTGCAGCAGATTCAGCAGGCAAAGGACGCATAGACAGACGCGGGGCGATGCCGGTGCCAAAGCCGGGCGGCTCAAAATGATCGAACAGGAACGTCTTCACGACTTGACAGAATCCTATTTGAAATCCGTGATCTCAGAGGCGGCGGACTCTTTGAACCAGGATTTCGATTCGCTGGCCGCATTCGGCGAGCTGGGAATCAACTCCTTCCAGGTCCTGAAAATCATCAGAAGGCTCGAGGACGACTTCGGCACATTGCCGAAGACCCTTCTCTTCGAGAATTTCAATATCGACGATCTGGCCAGGTACTTCGTGGAGAAGCATGAGGCCACTCTGGCCGCACGGTTCGCCAGGAGCATAGAGGGAGCGGTCGTTCATAGCAGCCGCCGCGAGCCGGAACCTTCCGAGGCCCGCCCGCGTACGGCGCCACGCACGGCCGCGGTCCCGGAGTCGTCGGCACCCATTCTCATCCTCGAAAAAGACGTCTATGCGCATCCGGAGCTGAAGGATCTCGTCCGGACGTTGTACGCCAGCCACAAGATCGAAGGCAGCATCTCGCGTGGGACGAGAAAAATCGCGCCCAATCTCTTCATCGGCAGCGCCCGGCGCGGCTATTTCAATTACGGCCGCTGCAAGGACATGCTGGTCGTCTACGGGTATACCGGACCGCGGGACTATCTGCTCACCCTGCTCGAAGAAGTCGTACGTCATTGCGCTTCCAAAGGCCTGCAGCTCAATGTGCTGGCCGGCGAGCAGATACCGCCGGTCGGCGGCACGTCCTTTTCCGCGACGCCGTTCGGAGTGGGGCAGCGCATCACCAATCTGAAGGAGTTCACGCTCGAGGGCGGCCCGATGCGCCGGCTGCGCTATCAGGTATCGAAGTTCGAGAGATCGGGCGTGTGCAGAACTCAGGAGTACCGCTGCGGATCGGACCCGCGGACAGATCAAACGATCGCCGCCGTCATCGACCGATGGTGCGAAACGAGGACGGCGGTCAATCCGCTGGTTCGCGACGTGCGGTCGGAGATTCTGGCCGGCACGCTCAGCACCGAGCATCGCGTCTTTCTGACCTATCTCGACGACGCCCTGCAGAACGTCATCGTCATCACGGCCATGTGCGCGGAGGAGAACGGCTACCTGATGGACCTCGAGTTCTACCTTCCCGAGATGCCGCTGGGAGGGCTGGAATTCACGATCGTGCAGGTCATCGATGTGCTCGTGCGCGAAGGGTGCGACATGCTCAGTCTGGGCGGCACCTACGGATGCAAGATCGAGTCTTCGCCCGCCGCCGATCCGGAGATCGACAGGATCCTCGACGACCTCCGCGAGCGGAATATCGTCAATGACGGGGGCAACCTGCAGTTCAAGAACAAGTTCCGTCCTGAGACCGGAACGATCTTCCTTTGCCGGCCCGTGGGGAGTGGCAATCCAGGGAACGTCATCGACATCATCATGATGATCGCCGACCCCGAGAATACGCAGACCTCGGACGAGGAAAATCACAACGGCATGGCGCTGCCGCCCGCCTCGGTGGCGCCGGCGGCGCGCATCGAAGCGGCCCCGAGGCCCCCGGCCGCGACCGCGGAACCGGCGCGGGTGCATCGCGGCGACCCGGCCATCGAAGGAGTGGACCGCGCGCGCATCCTCGCCGAGAGCGGCTTCAATCCCCTCAAGATCCCGCGCGAGCACGTCGACTTCGATCTGAAGACGGATTCATGGGCGCAATTGGAAATGCCGGCCATCGCCGCGCAGATGCGCCATCTTCATGCGCAGTTACAACAGCCGGTCGGGGTGAACGAGTGCCTGAGAGCGGTCTTTCCGTTCGCTCATTTCGTGCTCACACCTTCCGGCCAGGCCGCCGAGCACGCGTTCTTCAAAGCATGGCCGAAGAAAGGCATCGTCCCGCAGAATCTGTTGTTTCCCAGCACGATTTTTCATCAGATCGACAAAGGCTTTTCCCCCAAAGAGCTGCCGCACCCGAGCGTGTTTCAGCTCAATGCTGAAGAGCCGTACAAGGGCAACATCGATTGGGAGGCGCTGCAGGAGCTCGTGGCCCGCGATCCGGCGGCGCTGTCGTGCGTCTGTATCGAGGTGAGCGATAACGCCGCCGGCGGCAGTCCCGTTTCCATACAGCACCTGCGCAAGGTGAAGTCGCTGCTCGCCGCCCATGGCATTCCGCTGGTTCTCGACGCCACGCGGGTCGTCGAGAACGCACAATTCCTGATCGAGCGCGAAGCGGACTATCACGAGAAGAGCCTGTGGGCGGCCGTCCGCGATCTCCTCTCCTGCGCGGACGCGGTCATCGGCAGCCTGACCAAGGATTTCTGCGTCAACAAGGGCGGGATCATCGCCACCAACGACGCCGGGCTGTTTCACCGCATCGAGGAGATCGCTCAGGAAGAGGGGTGCGGCATCGATCTGATCGACCGCAAACTGATCGCCCTCTCGCTGCAGAATCGGAGACACGTCGAGGCCGCCGTGCTTGGCCGGATGGAGCACGTCCGTCTTCTGTGGCAGGCACTGAAGGACCGCGCTGTTCCGGGCGTGCAGCCCGCCGGCACGCACTGCGTGCTGATCGACGTCCGGCGAATCGCGGAATTCAAGGATCTGCGCGACCCGGTGGCGTCGTTCCTGGCCTGGCTGTACGTGAACACCGGCATCCGCGCCGCCGGGCACAGCGCGGGCATGCAGAAGAACACGGCCATCAACGATCTCGTCCGGCTGGCCATCCCCGTCGGCATGAAGCGCCAACAGATTGGGAGCGTCATCGAACGCCTATCCGAGGCATTCGAGAAGAGAGTGAACATTCCCGAGGTAGTCAATGAGGGCAGCACGCTCCAGCCGTTGGGCGGCGTCTACGCGGACTACCAATTCATCCGGTATCACAACGTCTCCCAAACCGTGATAGCGAAGACGGATGCAGCGAACGGGGCGCCGCCGCCGGCGCCCGAGCCGGCCGCATCCGGCAGCGACACGGCAACGTCAGAAACGACGGTCGAACAGGGCGAACGCATTCCGGCCGCCGCGAGCTCGATGCCCCGCCGGCCGTGTGACGTGGCGGTCATTGGCATGGCCGGCCGTTATCCCAAGGCGAAGAATCTGAGGGAGCTGTGGGACAACCTGGTCGCGGGGAGGGATTGCATCGAGGAGATTCCGCCCGACCGTTATGAATGGCGTCGCCGTCATGGAATCCCGGCGAAATACCGCGCCGGTTTCATCGACGGTGTCGATCAATTCGATTCCCTCTTTTTCAGTATTTCTCCCCGGGAAGCGGAAATGGTCGATCCCCAGGAGAGGCTGTTCCTCGAAGTGGCCTGGGAAGCGATCGAGGACGCCGGCTATTACCCGGAAATCATGGCGCGGGACGGCGAGCCGCGCAAGATCGGCGTCTTCGTCGGCGCGGTATGGGCGATGTACCAGATGCTCGGCGTCGAGGAGAAGCACGCCGAACAACCCGGCAATCCCATCGTCCCGAACTCGTTCTTCTGGAGCATCGCCAATCGCGTTTCCTACGCGTTCAATCTGACGGGTCCCAGCCTGACCGTCGATACGGCCTGCTCCTCCAGCCTGACCGCCCTTCAACTGGCCTGTGAAGCGATCTATGCAGGGCGGTGTTCCGCGGCCATCGTCGGCGGCGTCAATCTCGACCTGCATCAGGCCAAGTACGACATCAATCACCAGGGCGGCGCGCTTTCGGAGGATGGCGTGTGCCGCACGTTCGGAAAAGGGGCGAACGGCTACGTGATGGGAGAGGGCATCGGCGCGCTCGTTCTCAAGCCTCTGGACCGCGCCGTCCAGGACGGCGATCACATCTACGGCCTCATTCGGAGCGCCGTCGTCAACCATGGCGGTCGGACCAGCGGCTATATGGTCCCCAACCCGAAGGCTCAGGCCGAGTTGGTCGCCTCGGCAATCGAGAGCGCCAACATCGACCCCCGCAGCATCGGCTATATCGAGGCGCACGGCACCGGCACCGAGCTGGGAGACCCGGTGGAGATCGCGGGCCTCACCGAGGCCTTCCGGTCGCACCCCCTCGAGCAGCAAACGTGCGCCATCGGTTCGGTCAAGACCAACATCGGACACCTGGAAGCAGCGGCCGGCGTCGTCGGCGTGACCAAGGTGCTTCTACAGATGAAGCATCGCCGGATCGTGCCGTCGCTCCATTCCGCCGAGCTGAACGAGTTCATCGATTTCGACCATTCGCCGTTTTACGTCGTGCAGAGTTTGGAAGAGTGGAGCCCCAAAGAGGTGGATGGAGTGCGGCTTCCTCTACGCGCGGGAGTGAGCTCGTTCGGCGCGGGCGGCGCGAACGCCCACGTCATCATCGAGAGCTATGAGCCGGCGCAGACGGATCGGGAGCCGGTCCAGGCCGGCGTGCTCATTTTCCCGCTCTCGGCCAGGAATGAGGATCAACTGCGCGACGCGGCCGTCCGGCTGGCTTCGTTCCTCGGCCAAACCGACGTCGATCTGAACGACACCGCCTACACGCTCCAGCAGGGCCGGAAATCGTTCGAGCATCGCCTGGCAGTCGTGGCCAGGTCGAAAGAGGAGTTGATCGAGAACCTCACATCGTTCGCCGCCGGAAAGAAAACGCAGGATGTGGCCACGGGAAATGCCAAAGCCGGCGAAGCGGTGACGCGCTTGCTCGGCCGCCGGGAGAAGCAGGAATTCAGCCGCATGCTGTTGCAGGGCGCGGATCCGCACAAGCTCGCCGGGTTGTGGGCCGAGGGTCTGCTGACGGATTGGCAGGGAGTCAGGGGCGCCGCGGGAAAAAGGATTTCGCTGCCCTCCTACCCCTTCGCCAACAAGCGCCATTGGATCCCCGTTTCCGAGGCCGTCCGCCCAGCGCTACGACCGGCGGCGGGCGTGCATCCGATGGTCGACAGCAACGAGTCGACGTTCGAACGGCAGATCTTCAAGAAGACGTTTCACGACGGCGACTTCTTCATCTCTGACCACCGTGTGTCGGACATCCCGACCCTCCCCGGCGTGGCGTATCTGGAGCTGGCGCGAAAAATCCTCTGGATCAGCCCGATCGCCGTCCAGAACGGAACACCCAAAGAGGTCTTCATCGAGCTGAAGCCCAGCGGAGAGAGCGTTCAGTTCGAGGTGTTCAGTGAGGACGCGGCAGGCCGCAAGACGCCGCACTCGCAAGGCAAGCTGCTGTACGAGACCAAACAGGAGGCGGCCGCCGCGCCGGAGTCGATCGATCTCCAGGCTATACGGGCACGATGCGCGAAAATCACCGACGGCGCAACCACGTATCCCCTCTTCAAGGCGCTCGGCCTCGACCTCGGTCCCAGTTTTCAGGTGGTCCAGGACGTCTACAAGAACGACGCCGAGACCCTGGGCGAACTGCGACTTCCGGAGTTTCGCCAGGGCGACCTGGAGACGATGGTCCTGCAACCATCGCTCGTCGACGGATCCTTACAGGCCGGCGTGGCCGGGCAACTCGGCGGAGGGACGGGCGAGATGTTCGTCCCGTATTCCATCGGCGAGGTGGAGATCCTTCGGCCTCTCCGCTCCCATTGCTTCAGCTACGTGACCGTGGCCGATGACAAAGGCGGCAAGAGCTCCGCGGTCGTGAAGTCCAATGCGCTCATCGTCGACGAGACGGGAACGATTCTCGTCAAGATCAAAGAATCGGTCGGCGTGCCTCTTCGTCAGATCTACAAAGCCGCGGACGCCGACAGCGAGGGCTTTTCCACTCTGTACTACTCGTACGATTGGCAGAAGGTCCCGCTGGCCGCGGAGCCGGCTGCGCCGAGCGCTCCAGCCTCGCTGCTCCTCTTTGACACGGGCGAGACTCGGCGTGACCTTTACCGGGAGCGCCTGAAAGATGCAGGAGCGAATGCCGATCACGTCATCCTGGTAAGGCCGGGGGAAGCCTTCGATGATACCGGCAACCAGTCCTACACCGTCAATCCGCGGGTCAAAGAGGACTATGCGCGGCTGTTTGCATCGCTTCTCGAAAAGGGCTGCTCTGTAGAGAACGTCTGTTTCGCGTGGCCGCTGGACCAGGCCGGCCACTCGCTGGCGGAGTCGCTGGAGAAAGGCGTCTACGCATTTCTGTTCCTCAGCCAGGCGCTGGCGGAGAGCAAGCTCGATCACAAGGCGCAACTGGTCTACCTCTATTCGCGGACGGGTGAGGAGGCCCAGCCGCACCACGAGGCGATGAGCGGCTTCGTGAATACGCTGCGCATCGAATTTCCGCGTCTGCTCGTCAAGACGCTCGAGGTCGTGCGGGACAATGCCGGTGATGGCGAGGTGCTCGACGCCCTCTGGGCCGAGCTTCATGCCCGGACGCCGGACGCCAACGTCGTCCGCTATNNNTTCGATCTCGCCGAGACGGCAGAGCTCCCCGCCTCGACCACCATCCGGGACGGCGGCGTCTATCTGATTACCGGAGGCGCGGGTGGGTTGGGCCTTCTCTTCGCGGAGTTCCTGGCCGGCGATCGCAAGGCGCGCGTCGTCCTCAGCGGCCGCTCTCCGCTCTCGGCGGAGCGCGAAACGAGACTGGAAGAGCTCAGACAGAAAGGCGCGGAGGTCCATTACATCGCCGCCGACGTTTCGGACAAGGAAGACGTCGAGAGACTGATCGACGAGTGCAAGTCCCGTTTTGGGGCTGTCAATGGCGTCATCCATGCCGCGGGAGTCTTAAGAGACTCAATGGTTCGGGATAAGACGCCCGAGGAAATGAGCGCGGTATTTGCGCCAAAGGTCTACGGAACGGTTCACCTGGACGAGCTGACCAGGAACGAGGATCTCGATTTCTTTGTGACATTCTCCTCGCTTGCCGCTGTGGCAGGCAACGCCGGGCAGTCCGACTACAGCTTCGCCAATTCCTTCATGGACTCCTTCGCGGCCGAGCGCGAACGCCAGCGAGTGAGAGGTGCGCGTTCCGGCAAGACCCTCAGCGTCAACTGGTCGATCTGGGCTGACGGAGGCATGAAACTCGACGAACAGACCGAGATCATGTTCCGGAAGGTCGCAGGCATCAAACCATTGAACGCCCTTACGGGACTCGACGCGTTTGTGAAAGGCCTGGCCTCCGACCGGGTGCAATTCGTTGTCTTGGATGGGCTGCAGGAAAAAGTCGAGCTGACGTGGGGACTGAGAAAGAAAGCCGCACCACCGCCGGCTCCGGCGACGCCCGCCGTTTCAGGATCGGGCGAAGACCTTCGGCCGTGGCTCCAGGACGAGCTTACGCAGATCGTCATGGATATGCTCAAGCTCGACGCCGCGGACGTCCCCGACGACAAGATCCTCCTCGAGCTCGGCTTCGACTCCATAGGCCTGACCACGTTTGCGAATGCGGTCAATGAGAAGTTTCAAACCGAAATCACGCCCGTCCTCTTTTTCGACTACCCATCCATCAGCGAGATTGCGAAGTATCTGTGCGTCGAGCAGGAAAGCGCGATCCGCCTCGTCCATGGTGGCCCGGCCCCCGGCGCCGTTGCCGGAGCCCAGCTATCGGTGGCGGAGACACGACGCGAGGAAAGCTACGCCGAAACCGGATTCGGGATCAGGAAGGCATGGGATCCTGCCGCCCTCGATGGCGCCGTGGCGCTGTCTTCGAACAATGCATTCACTCCCGAGCTCCGCTTTATCAACGAGCCGATCGCCGTCGTAGGGATGAGCGGCGTCATGCCGAAGTCTCAAGACCTCGACGAATTCTGGGAAAACCTCAGCACGTCGACAGACATGATCTCCCTCATCCCGGAGGACCGTTTTCCCTGGGAGGACTACTTCGGCGATCCGCTGAAGGAGATCAATAAGACCAGCTCCAAGTGGGGCGGATTCATGAAGGAGGTCGACAAGTTCGATCCTCTCTTCTTCGGTATCTCGCCGCGCGAAGCAGACATGATGGATCCACAACAGCGGATTTTTCTCGAGACGGTATGGAAGACGATCGAGGATTCCGGGCAAAAGGTCTCGGATCTCTCCGGCACCCGGACCGGTTTGTTCGTCGGTGTGGCCACCAGCGACTACACCGACGTCTTGCGATCCCGGATGACCGCGCTCGACGGCTATTCGGCCTCGGGGAACTCCCACTCCGTACTGGCCAACCGCGTTTCGTTCCTGCTCAATCTACACGGTCCCAGCGCGCCGGTGGACACCGCCTGTTCCAGTTCCCTGGTGGCGCTGAACAGAGCCATCGAATCGATCCACACCCACAGTTGCGACATGGCCATCGTAGGGGGCGTGCAGGTCATTCTCAGCCCTGCCGCATTCATTTCCTTCAGCTCGGCCGGGATGTTGAGCCCGGATGGGAAATGCAAGACCTTCGACAAGCGCGCCAACGGGTATGTACGCGGCGAAGGGGTCGGCGCGATCCTGATCAAGCGCCTGTCGGCCGCGGAGGCGGACGGAAATCACATCTATGGCCTAATCAAGGCGACAGCGGAAAACCACGGCGGCAAAGTCTCGACGCTCACGGCGCCGAACTCCGTGGCGCAGATGGAACTGGTGATCGAGGCATACGAGAAGGCCCAGTTCGATCCGACCACCGTCGGATACATCGAATGTCACGGCACGGGCACGAGCCTCGGCGATCCGATCGAGGTCCAGGCACTGGGCAAAGCCTTTGCGGAACTGTATAAGAGGCGAGGCAAGGCCCCGGCCGCTGTCCCCCACTGCGCATTGAGCGCGGTCAAGAGCAACATCGGCCATTTGGAGACCGCCGCCGGGATCGCCGGCATTCTCAAGGTATTGCTGGCCATCAAGCACAAGCAGATTCCGGCGATCGTCCATTTTCAAGAGCTCAATCCCTACATCAGTCTCAAGGACACGCCTTTTTATATCGCGGAGAAGCTCACGCCGTGGCAGGCGCCGGCCGGCGAGAACGGGGTGCCCCTGCCCCGCCGCGCCGGCATCAGCTCGTTCGGTTTCGGCGGCGCCAATGCGCACATCGTCTTCGAGGAGTACATCCCCAAACGGCCTCAGGCTCCTGCCGCCGCGCCCGGCCCTCAATTGATCGTGCTGTCTGCGAAGAATGAAGACAGGCTGAAGGCGTACGTGCACTCCATGGGCGCGTACCTGGACAAGCACGTGATCGAGCTTGCCGATTTCGCGTACACGCTACAGGCCGGACGCGACGAGATGCCGGAGCGGCTGGCGCTGATCGCCTCAAATACGGACGATTTGAAACAAAAATTCGAGGTCTTTCTCGGTGGCGCGATGCCGGAAGGCAGCTACCACAATCACGTCAAGAAAAACTCACCGCCACCCGTGGCGGCCGAGGGCGAGCCGCCCCTCCTTGAGGTCATTGAGCGGAGAGACCTTTCCAGGCTCGGACAGCTCTGGACGTCCGGCGCAAAAATCGACTGGCGCCTGCTCCACAAGACGGGTGTACCGAGGCGGATCTCCGCTCCCACGTATCCATTCGCCAGGGAGCGTCATTGGGTACCGGAGGCAGAGAAAGAAACGGTCAGCCCTCGGGGCGAGGCAGCGATTGCGCTGCTGCATCCGCTGGTTCATCGCAATACCTCGACGCTGGAGGAACAAAAGTTCTCGTCTCATTTCTCCGGACGGGAGTTCTATCTCGCTGACCACGTCGTAGGCACCGACAAGATCCTGCCCGGCGTGGCGTACATGGAGATGGCCCGCGCCGCGGGAGAGCTTTCGGGAAATGCCAAGGTCAGCGTTATCCGCAATCTCACGTGGGAACGGCCTCTCGTCGTTGAAGGCGATGGCAAGGACGTCGAGGTCACGCTTGCGCCCTCCAAGGGCGAGGTCCGGTTTACGGTCAGGAGTGGTGCCAACGGAAGCGCGGTCACCCACTGTACGGGACGATTGGGATATGAGGCAGACACTTCCGGGCCCGCCGTCCTGGATATTGCCGCTATCAAGGGGCGCTGCCGGATAGAGGTGGTGTCAGGCCAGGACCTTTATCCGCGCCTGGGCGCCGCCGGGCTGAACTTAGGGCGGAGCTTCCAAATTGTTCAAGGCATTTACGCCACCGAATCGGAATCGCTGGCCATTCTTCGACTGCCCGAGCACCTCAAGGAAGACGCCGGCCGATTCTGGTTGCACCCCGCCCTCATGGATGGTTCTCTTCATACCGCGATGGGCCTGGCGGCCACGAGCGGTAAGGAGGCGTCGCTCGGCCTTCCGTATGCGGTTGGCGAAGTGCATCTCATTCATCCCGTGGGGGATGTGCATTACGGATACGCCACCTGGTCCGATAGTGCCGGCGGCAACAGGGACGTCCGCAAGGTTGATTTCCACCTCATGGACGAGCATGGAAAAGTTCTCGTCCGGATCAAGGATTTCATGTCCAGACCATTGCAGGCACCGCCGATGAGAGCCAGTCTGCCCGCGCCGCAGAACGAAGCCGATGTCGCCCCTCCTCCTCAAGTGGAAGCCGCCACTCTGGAATCGGAAGCCGGTCTGCAATCGCTGCTTCCGATTTGGACTACGGTTCGCCTCGATCGGGCAGCGCGTAATGCGGTTCCGGAAGCCAGCAACATCGTGATTCTGGGAGGCGGCCCGACGGAGCTTGCGTGGGTTGCCGCCGGCTATCCCAATACGCGCCTGCTGGACCTCGCGCCGTTCACCGTCGATGCCATCGCGCAGAGGCTCGGTGACTGTTCCTTCGATCAGTTGCTATGGATCGCGCCCGAGGCCAAGGCCGAGGGGGTCATCGAACAGCAGGAGGAAGGGGTCATCGCCGTCTTCCGCATCGTCAAAGCCCTGCTGCGCCTCGGCTATGCGAACAGGAAGCTTCAATGGACATTCGTCACGATGCGGACGCATCAGGTGACCGACGATGACGCCGTCCAGCCTGTACACGCCGGTGTGGCCGGTCTGGTCGGCAGCCTGGCCAAAGAGTATCCGCAATGGGATTTGAGGCTGGTGGATGTCGAGTCGCTGGCGACGGCTTCGATCATGGAATGCCTGTCGCTCCCGTGGGACAAGGGTGGCGACCTCCTGGCGCAGCGCCGCGGCGAATGGTTCCGCCAGGGGCTTGCTCGTATCTCGGTCCTGCCGCAGGCGTCACCCGTATATCGCCAGAACGGAGTCTATGTCGTGATCGGCGGGGCCGGTGGGGTGGGCGAGGTCTGGAGCCGGTTCATGATCGAGAATTACCGGGCGAATATCGTCTGGATCGGCCGGCGGCCGTTCAATTCCTTCATTGAGGAGAAAATCACGGCGCTTGCCCAGCTCGGTCCTGCGCCGCTGTACGTTTCCGCCGACGCCGCCGACTTCGACGCGTTGCAGCAGGCGTGTCGTTCGATCCTGGAGACCTATCCGGCCATTCATGGCGTCGTGCATTCGGCCATCGTGTTGCAGGACCGAAGCATCGCCCGCATGGAGGAAGCGGAATTCCGGGCCAGTTTCTCCGCCAAAGTGGACGTCAGCGTGAATCTGGACCGTGTGTTCGGCGACCTGGAGCTCGATTTCCTGCTCTTCTTCTCGTCGATCGTGTCCTTCGTGAAATCGCCGGGTCAGTCCAATTACGCCGCCGGTTCTACGTTCAAAGACAGTTTCGCCCATGCCTTGCAGCGGCGCCACCCCTATCCCGTCAATATCATGAATTGGGCTTTCTGGGGCAATGTCGGCGTCGTCGCGGACGAGACGCACAACAGGCTGATGTCGCAGATGGGCGTCGGCTCCATCGAGCCGGACGAAGGCATGGCGGCGCTGCAAGTGTTGGCCGGCTCCGGGATCCGGCAAATGGCCTTGATGAAGACGCGCAACAGCCAGGCCATGGCGGGACTCAACATTACGGAGACCGTAGCAGAGTATCCACAAACAGGACTGTCGGCTCTGGGGAAGGTGCCGTCGGGCGTTGGCGGGCGGGTGGCCAAACCGATCGCTGCTCTGGAAGCGGAGCTGCCGACGGAAGAGATGATCGCATTTCTCACCGAGATGCTGGCATCCACTCTGAGCTCGCTGGGTCTGTTCCGCGGGGGTGTCCGTACCCTCGCCGCGCTACCGTTGAACAAGCGGCCGGCGCCGTATTATGAGCGTTGGCTGGCCGTCAGCATCGCGTATCTGCAGCAGCGCGGCCTGCTCGGCGCCGACCTGACTCTTGCGCCGGCCCTCAGACCTCTCGCCGATCTCTGGGCCGAATGGGACGGCAGGCGGTCCGCGTGGGCAAGCGTCCCCAACCTGCTGGCTCAAGTTGCGGTACTGGAAAACTGTCTAAGAGGCCTGCCGGAGATTCTGACCGGCCAACGGCTGGCGACGGACGTCATGTTCCCGAAGTCTTCGACGCAACTCGTCGAAGGTGTCTACCGCGACAATGCCGTCGCCGATCACTTCAACGGCATCCTCTCCGACACTCTTGTCGCCAGCATCGAGCAACAACTGGCAACCGACAGGCAGCGCACCTTCCGCATCATCGAGATCGGCGCCGGTACCGGCGGCACGACGGCGACGCTGCTGCCGGCATTGCAGCGGTTCCCCATCGCGGAATACTGCTATACGGACGTGTCGCGCGCGTTTCTCCTATATGGCGAAAAGACCTTCAAGCCTCAGTTCCCTGCGCTGACCACGGCGATCTTCGACGTCACAAAGCCTCTGGCTGGGCAATCGATCGCCGCGGGTCGTTACGACTTCGCCATCGCCTCCAACGTGCTTCATGCCACACCCGACATCCGGGAGACGCTACGCAACAGCAAGGCGGTTTTGAAGAGCCACGGCGTGCTCCTGCTCAATGAGGTCGCGACGTGGACCGTATTCAACCACCTCACCTTCGGTCTCTTGGAAGGATGGTGGCTGCATGAAGATACCGCGGTGCGCCTGCCGGGAAGTCCGGGGTTGGCGCCGGAGAGATGGGCGGAAATCCTGACTGCGGAGGGGTTCGAGCCGATTCTCTTCCCAGCCGCGGAGACGCATCACATCGGGCAGCAGATCGTGGCGGCTGAAAGCGATGGGTGGGCGCGTCAGCGCATCGTAAAACAGGTCGCGGCCTCGCCTGTGGCCGTCGTCGAGCCGATGAGCCGAACAGCTCCTGCGTCATCGCTGGCGGGGCAAGGCGACCAAAGAAGCATCGACTACATACGCGGACTCATCAAGGACAAGCTCTCCGAGGCCTTGCGGTTGGATGCTGGGCTGCTGGGTAACGATGCGCCATTTGCGGATTTCGGTGTCGATTCGATCATCGGCGTTAATTTCGTTCGCAACCTCAGTGAAGAGCTGCAAGTGGAGGTGGAAACGACCAGCCTCTTCGAATACAGCACGGTCGCCCAGCTCGCCGACTACATCCACGAGAAGTGGGGAGACCAGATTGCCGCGCGGCTGGGCTCCCCCCAGGAGGCCGCGCCGGCGGTCATCCAGCCGGCCAATGACCACTCGGAGGAGGTCGAGTTGCGCGCTCCGCAGCGCTTCGAGACCAGGGAACGGTTTGTCATCGCCGGTGGGCAATCCGATCCCGACGAAAGCGCCGTAAGCGGCGTCAGTATCGAGCCGATTGCGATCATCGGGATGAGCGGCCGTTTCGCAGAATCGGAGTCGCTGGATGTCTTCTGGGAGAATCTTGCCGGCGGGAAGCACCTGGTCAAAGAGCCCACGCGCTGGAGCGCGGCCGAGTGTTTGATGCCGGATGCGACCGCCCGCGTTTATTGCAGCCAGGGCAGCTTCATCGACTCCATCGATCAGTTCGATCCGGCCTTCTTCGGCATTTCGGTGCAGGAAGCCATCTACATGGATCCGCAGCAGCGCCTGTTCCTGGAGGAATCGTGGAAGGCGCTCGAGGATGCAGGCTACGCCGGCAAGGACGCACAGGATAAGGAGTGCGGCGTTTATGTCGGCTGTGGTAGCTCGTATTATGACCGGCTGGCGGGACTTGTAGCGCCGCCGCAGGCGTTCTGGGGCAATTCACAGTCCATCATCCCGGCGCGGATTGCGTACACACTCAACCTTCACGGCCCGGCCATTGCGGTGGAAACAGCCTGCTCCAGTTCTCTTGTGACGATCCATCTGGCATGCCAGGGCCTCTGGTCGCGGGAAACGGACATGGCGTTGGCAGGCGGCGTCTTCCTGCAGACGAAGCCGCTGTTCTATCAGGTCGCCAATCGGGCCGGTATGCTCTCGCCAGACGGGAAGTGCTACAGCTTCGACGCGCGCGCCAATGGTTTCGTGCCCGGCGAGGGCGTTGGCGTCGTGGTGCTGAAGCGCCTGCGCGATGCAGTACGCGACGGCGACCACATCCACGCGGTCATCGCCGGAAGCGGCATCAACCAGGACGGTCGATCGAATGGGATCATCGCTCCGAATGGCCTGGCCCAGGAACGGCTGGAACGCGCGGTCTATGATCGCTTCAAGATCGACCCAGCCACGATCCAGGTCGTCGAGGCCCATGGCACCGGAAGCGTGCTGGGCGACTCCGTCGAATGCGCGGCGCTCACGCGCTCGTTCCGTCACTACACGGATAAGAAGCAGTTCTGCGCACTCGGCACCGTCAAGACGAATATCGGCCATACCGCCACGGCCGCCGGCGTGGCCGGCGTTCTGAAAGTTCTGCTGTCGCTGAAGCACCGCCAGATCCCGCCGTCGCTGCATTACGAAAAAGCCAATCCGGCCGTCGATCTCGAGTCCGGCCCGTTCTATGTCAATACCCGCCTGCGGGAATGGCCGGTGGCAGACCGGAAACGCCGCGCCGCCGTGAGCGCATTCGGCTTCAGCGGTACCAATGCGCATTTGATCATTGAAGAGGCTCCGGCGGTCGAACGGACGAACGCGTCCACGCCCGGTAGCCTGATCGTACTCTCCGCCAGGACCGCGGACCAATTGAGACAACAGGCGCAGAACCTTCTGGCGTGGCTCAAACGCGAAACCGGCGTGCCGCTGAACGACGTGAGCTTCAGCCTGCTCACGGGCCGTATGCATCTGCGCCACCGCCTATCCTGTGTCGCACGGAGCCAGGAGGAACTGATCCGTCTGCTCGAACAATGGCTGGCCACGGGCTCCTCTCGCGAGGTCTACACGGCGGACGTGCCGGAGGGTGGCATACGAGAGCAGGCGGCCCTGAAAAAATTCGGCCAGTACTGCATTCAGGAGTGCAGAAAGGCCGTTGATCCTGCGGTGTACATCGAGAACCTTGCCGCAGTCTCCGAGCTTTATATCCAGGGATACACTCTCGATTTCCGGGACCTTTTTACGGATGCCAGACGCATTCCACTGCCGACATACCCGTTTGCCAGGGAGCGATACTGGATGGACGCGCCGGATGACGCCATGCCGGCGGCATCGGCCATGGCAGCGCGCCACCCGGCAGCCAGCGATCTGTTCGAGTATAGCCAGAGCTACGGTTCCGGTTTCACGGCGGATGAAGAGCTTCTCGCCTGGATGGAGAGCGAATTATCGCAGATGGTAAAGAACAGTCTGGATCTCGGCGACGACGCCGATATTCCGTTGGACAAGGTCTTGCTGGACCTGGGATTCGATTCCGTGGGCCTCACGAAATTCGCGAGCGCCATTAATGAGAAGTATGCGCTGGATATCACGCCGGTTATCTTTTTCGAATATCCATCCATAGCCGCGCTGGCGACCTATCTGGCAGTCGAGCGCGAAGACCGGATTCGTCCGTTCTATAAAGGCCTGGCCGCTGCTTCCGGGGCCGTTCCGCGTCAGGCACCGCCGCAGCGCCCCGTGGATTCCGCTCGGTCGGCATTGATCCGTTCGCCGCGCCGGGTGGTCAATCGTCGCGGTGTCGTGGACGATCCCATTGCCATCGTCGGGATCAGCGGCGTCATGCCGCAATCCGACGATCTCGAGGCATTCTGGGAAAACCTGAAGAACGGCAAAGATCTGGTCACGGTCATTCCGGAAGATCGCTGGCACTGGGAAGACTACTACGGCGATCCGTTCAAGGAGCCGAATAAGTGCAACTCCAAGTGGGGCGGATTTATCAAGGACGTCGACAAGTTCGACCCGCTGTTTTTCGGGATTTCACCCAGGGAAGCGGAGATGATGGATCCGCAGCAGCGGATCTTCCTCGAGACCGTATGGAAAGCGATCGAGGATTCCGGGCAGAAGGTCTCCGACCTCTCCGGCACGAAGACCGGTCTTTTCGTCGGTGTCGGCTCCAACGATTACATCGAGGTGCTGCGCGGCATGTCCATTGCCATCGACGGATACTCAGCGTCGGGCAACACCAATTCCGTATTGGCCAACCGCGTTTCATTCCTGCTCGACCTGCATGGGCCGAGCTCGCCCATCGATACGGCGTGCTCCAGTTCGCTCGTCGCTCTTCACCGGGCCGTCGAATCGATCCACTCCGGAAGCTGCGAGATGGCCATCGTGGGCGGCGTGCAGATCATACTGAGCCCGCTCCCGTACCTCGCTTTCGGCGTCGCTGGGATGCTGAGCAGCGATGGGAAGTGCAGGGCGTTCGACAAGCACGCCAACGGCTATGTGCGGAGTGAAGGCGTCGGCGCGCTGTTCCTCAAGCCCCTGTCGGTGGCGGAGTCGGACGGCAATCACGTCTACGCCGTCATCAAGGCCACCGCGGAAAACCATGGCGGGCGGGTGACGACTCTGACGGCGCCGAATCCGGCCGCCCAATCGGCGCTGCTGGTCGAGGCCTATGAAAAAGCGCAAATCGACCCGGCCACAGTCGGCTACATCGAATGCCACGGCACCGGAACCAGCCTCGGCGATCCCATCGAAGTGCAGGCGCTGAGCACGGCATTCGCCGAGCTGTACAAGAAGCGCAACAAGGTTCACGACGGAGGGCCTCACTGCGGTCTGGGCTCAGTGAAAACCAACATCGGCCACATGGAGACCGCGGCCGGAATCGCCGGTGTGCTCAAGGTTCTGCTGGCGATGAAGCACAAGCAGATTCCGGCGAATATCCACTTCCGGGAAATCAACCCCTACATGAAGCTCGGCGGCACGCCGTTCTATATCGTCGAGGAGCTCACGCCATGGGCGGCGCCCACCGACGAGAAGGGCCGGCCTCTTCCCCGCAGAGCAGGCGTGAGCTCTTTCGGCTTCGGCGGCGCCAATGCTCACGTCGTGTTGGAGGAGTACGTTTCGCCGCGCGTGCAATCATCGGCGGCAGTCCATGAGCCGCAACTGATCGTCGTCTCAGCAAAGAACGAGGATCGGCTGAAGGCCTACGTCCGCTCGTTGCATGAGTTCCTCCGGAAGGGCGAAGTCGATCTGCTCGACTTTGCCTATACGCTGCAGGCCGGTCGGGACGAGATGCCGGAACGGCTGGCATTGGTCGCCGCGAGCACGGACGACCTGAGGCAAAAGTTCGCAGAGATTCTCAATGGCGGCATGCCGCGGGACAGCTACCGCAACCGCATCAGAGAACGCAAAGCCGGACCTCGCGCCGCGGACGATCCGGACAAAACCCTCCCGCAGACTCTGATCGAACGGAAAGAGCTCTCCAGGCTCGGCGAACGCTGGGTCTCCGGCGCGAAGATTGACTGGCCCTCGCTCCATCCGTCCGGATTGCTGAGGCGTATCGCCGTTCCTACGTATCCCTTTGCCAGGGAACGCCATTGGCCGAGCGGGGAGCCGAAGCGCGTCAACCTGTTTCAGGATCACCCCTCCAAACCGCTCGATCTCGGCGCAACCTCGGAGGTCTCGCAGCAGGAAGACACCGGCGCGGGGCTGCACTCCTTTGTTCCGGTTTGGAATCCGCTGCGGCTCGATGCCGACAAGCAAATCGTCCTTTCGGAGACGGCCGAGATCCTCCTTCTCGGCGGC
>WNFL01434910.1_pt2 | contig 20710 bp, 22 predicted proteins | sample 5400361 | NCBI WGS metagenome assembly WNFL01 (sample SAMN13153351, study PRJNA577476) | soil metagenome | isolation source: 40 cm soil on Douglas fir-dominated hillslope | place: USA:California | collected 2013-09-17
CGGAGGAGGCGGCGGAACCGGCTTCGGTGGCGGCGGCGGCTTCTCCTCTTCGGTAAAGATGTAGGCCAGCGTGCCGCAGATCAGCGCGCCGGAGACCGCGCCGATACCGGCGGCGGCGCCCTGGTTCAATTGCCTTTCTCTTCCGATGCGATCGGCTCCGACGCCGATGCCGGCGCCCGCGGCGCTGCAGATCAGCCCGCCCACGATGGCGTTGTTGACCTTGCGGCTCGTCGAGCAGCCGCTCACCAAAAAGACCAGCGCAACCAATCCTGCCAACTTAGCCTTTTTCATCTCATCCACCTCCGAGCAGAAAATTGGCGCTAATGTATACAAAGGGGGGTCCGGTTGTCAAGATAAAAATAGGGGTTAGGACGCTTTTAGACGAATTGCCCCGGAGGCCCTTTTTCTGCTACCCTGCGGCAAAAAACAGGAGGGGTGATCCATGACCTTGTCCAGACCGTTCGGTCGAGCCGCAGTCCTGCTCGCGCTCCTTTTGGCCCCTTTGTCCTGCAAGAAGGAGGAGCCGCGGGAGCCGGGGGCCTCGGCCGAGGAGCAAACCAGCCCGTACCTGACTACCCAGGACGTCAAGGTGCGGAGCGGACCGGGGACGCGCCACAAGATCATCGCCGAGATCAAGGCCCAGACCCGGGTCAACGTGACGGGGAAAGAGAACGGTTGGCTACGGGTGGTGTCCAAGCAGGGGCGGCCGCCCGGATATATAGATCAGCGGTTCGCCCAACCCCTCCCCGAGGAGGCCCGCACGGCGCCCGTCCGGGGCCCCTACGCGGCCACGGCGGACATATCCGTCCGGGAAGGGCCCGGATTGCACTATAAGGCGCTGGCCAGGATCGAAAAAGGCACCCGGGTCAACGTCGTCGCCCGAGAGGGCGACTGGCTGAAGGTCGAGTCCCGGCGCGGCAACCTCCCCGGCTACATCGAGGCGAGGTTCGCCGAGCGCGAGCTGGACTGATTTCGGCCGGCCACCCCCCGGATGCCGGCTGCTACTTCTGCGGAATAATGCGCGTAAAGCCGGCGACCGAGACCGTGACCTCGTAGTGGCCGTCGGGACCGCCGGTCTTCGGCGTCGGCGGCCGATAGGTGAGCGGCTTGCTCGCGCCCGGGGGCAATTCCCCTTCCACGGTATAATAAACCGCGTCGCTCCGGTCGTCTGCGCCGGGCTTCATCTCGTTTTTCCAGATCCACGTGTAGCGGATGAGCAGCTGCACGTCGCGGACCGGCGTGTTGGATGTGTTCTGGACCTCGCCCGAGACCACGCCGTCCTTGATCGACAGGTTGCGGATCGAAACGGTCCCCGGAGCCTGATCCGCCACGGTGACCGATTCCGCCGACAGGGCCGCGACCGGCCGCGCCGCCTCGGCCGCGAGCCAGACGAGCGCGCCCAATAGACTGTAAACGATAATGTTCCTCATAGCCGTCCCCCCTTCAGGTTTTCCACAAGATATTCAGATTGTACCTGGGCAACCCTTCCAGTCAAGGCGGTCCTGCTGGTATATTCGGGACGGTTTTTTTTGAGCGCAAGCGAAGACCGCATGCGGAAAAATCTCTCTTCCTACCGCGTGATCTACGGCGACACGGACCAGATGGGCGTCGTCTATTACGCCAACTATCTCCGATGGTTCGAGATGGGCAGGACCGAGCTTCTCCGCGAGATCGGCGCGGCCTATGCGGGCGTCGAGGCGAGCGGATTTTTCTTTCCGGTCACGGAGGTCTCGTGCCGCTACTGGAAGCCCGCGCGCTTCGACGACGAGATCGTCGTCGAGACCGCGCTGACGGAGCTGGGGCGCGCGACGCTGGTTTTCGGCTACAAGATCGCCCGCGAAAAAGACGCCGCGCTCCTGGCGGAGGGCTGGACGCGCCACGCCTGCCTCGACCGGCGGGGAAAAGTCGCCCGGATATCCCCCGCCCTGGCGGCCGCGCTGCAAAAAGCGCTCGGCGAAAAGTAAGGCTCACTCTGCGGCGGCGCCCGCGAGCGCCGCGGCGATCTCCTCTTTCACTTCCGGGTCCGGCTCGAGGTCGAGGCGCTCCGCCAGCCGGCTGCGCGACGCGCCCGTGCCGATCTCCCCCAGCGCCCAGGCGGCGTGGCGGCGCACCAGCGGCTCGTCGTCGTTCAGCGCATGGGTCAACGCCGGCACCGCGGCCTCGCTTTTGAGATTGCCGAGCGCGACGGCGACGTTGCGGAGAAAGCCGCGCCGCTTGGCCCGGAGGATCGGGCTGCCCTTGAAGCGGCGGCGAAAATCCTCCTCGCTCAAAGCGAGCAGCGGTATCAGCTCCGGGGCGTGCAGGCCGGCGCGCGGAGAGAACGCCCCTTCCGCCGCCGGGCTCGCCTTGACGTTGTAGGGGCAGACCTCCTGGCAGATGTCGCAGCCGAAAATATGATCGCCCATGAGCGGGCGCAGGTGGCGCGGGATCGCCCCCTTGAGCTCGATCGTGAGGTAGGAGATGCAGCGCCGGGCGTCGAGCACGTAGGGGCCGATGAAAGCGCCCGTCGGGCAGGCCTGGAGGCAGAGGTCGCATTTGCCGCAGCGGTCGCGGATCGCCCGGTCGTAGGCGAGCTCCAGGCTCAAAAACAGCTCGCCCAGAAAAAACCACGAGCCCTTCTTGGGCGAGATGAGCTGCGTGTTCTTGCCGATCCAGCCGACGCCGGCGACGCCGGCGATGCCGCGCTCGAGCACCGGCCCGGAGTCGACGAACGCCCGGCCCTCAAGCGGGCCGGGATGGATTTCTTTTATTTTATCCAGCAGCAGGTCGAGCTTTTGCTTGACCAGATCGTGGTAGTCGTCGCCCCAGGCGTAGCGCGAGATCCAGCCGCGGCCGCCGGCGGCATGTTTGGGCCGCGCGTGCGGCGTGAAATAATTCATGCCGACCGAGACGACCGACGCCGCCCAGGGGACGAGTTTTTTCGGGTCGCGGCGCAAATCTTCCGTGCGCTTCAAATAGCCCATCTCGCCGCCGAGCCCTTTGCGGAGCCACGCGGCGAACGACTCCTCGCGCGGCGCGAGCGTCACGGGCGAGATGCCGGCGAGCGCGAAGCCGAGGCGCTGGGCTTCTTCTTTGATGCGCGTGGAGAGATCGGCGGGCTGCATACAATTCCGAGCTGAAAGCCGAGGGCTGAAAAGCTCTCCGCTCGCTTTCCGCGTGGACGCCTGAGGTGAGCTTAACAGCGAAGCGACGGCGCGGGAAGTCTCAGTGGTACGACACGCTGCCGCCGCCGTCGCCTTCGTCGCTGTCGAGCAGCGCTTTCCGCCCGGCGAAGCCGTCGTCGATGCGGTGCCAGTGGCCGACGCTCTCCTCGCCGTGGCGCCAGCAGAGAAAGACGATCTCGCCGCCGAGCTGGCAGGGAAAATCGACCAGGCCCTCCTCGATGCCCTTGCAGATGCAGCCGAGGGCGTTGATCTCCTCGACCAGGCATTTGACCTCCTGGATGAGGCGCGCGATGGCCGCGTTCTGCTGGAGCGATTTCATCAATTCGGGGCTCGAGGGCGAGAGCCGCTCGTCGCGGATGACCGATTCGCTCTTTTCTTTGAGCGTATCGAGATTGTCGAGGATGCGCGCGACCAGGGGGCGCAGCTCCGGCAGGAGCGCGTTCGCCTCGTCGACGGTAAACAGGCGCGCTTGCGGTGGCGAATCCATTTCTCTCAGAACCTCCCCGGCTACAGCCTCATGCCCTTTCGGACCTCGCGGAGGAGCGCGATGTTGTCCGTGTGACCCGTCATGCGGGCCGTGATCCGGCCGCGGATCGGGCGCCCCAGAAGATAAAAATCGCCCATGATGTCGAGGATCTTGTGGCGCGCGAACTCGTCGGGGAAGCGCAGCTCCGTGTTGACGACTTTTTCGTTGTCGATCAGGATGCAGTTGCTGAGCCGCCCGCCGTTGACGAGCCCGAGCTTTTCCAGGTTCTCGATGTCTTTGAGAAAGCCGAACGTGCGGGCCGGGGCGATCTCTTCGCGGAAAGAGTCGGGCCCCCGCGAGACGAAGGTATGCTCCTGGAGGCCCACCGGCTCGGGATAATTGAGGTGGTAGCGGACGCTGAGCGCTTCCGCGGGCTCGATGCTGATCGACTCGCCGTTCTTGACTCCCACCTGATACTTCCGGTCGATCACGATCTCGTACCAATCCTCGTCCTGCTCTTCGATGCCCGCCTCCTCGATCAGGCGGCAAAACTCCAGCGCCGAGCCGTCCATGATCGGGATCTCGCCCTGGATCTTGACCAGCAGGTTGCTGATGCCGTAGCTGTGCAGCACCGCCAGAAAATGCTCGACGGTGCCGACCACGATGCCCTTGCCGCGCAGCGACGTGGCGTAGCCGGTCGAGCCGACGTAGTCCAGGTGGGCCGGGACGGTCGCGTCGGCGGAGATGCCGCTGAACAGCACGCCGCTGTTCGGCGGCAGCGGGTGGAGGACGGCGCCGGTCTTGATGCCCGAGTGCAGCCCCTGGCCGGAAAACACCACGCTCTTTTTCAGCGTCTTCTGCTTGAGCGCGCCGTCCGGCGCCGACGCCGAGCGGGCGCGGCGGCGGGCCTTGCCCTCCCGGGGTTTTTTTTCTCTTCCCTCCGCGCCGGCGGACTCGCCGAGCGCGCGCCGGCAGGTCAGCAAAAGCCCCTCCAGCGACAGCGGCTTCTCGATAAAGTCGAAGGCGCCGAGCTTGGTCGCCGTCACCGCCGTGTGGATGTTGCCGTGGCCGGAGATCATGATCACGTTCAGCCCCGGCTCGGCCTTCTTGATTTCCTTCAGCAGCCCGATGCCGTCGACTCCCGGCATCCAGATATCGAGCAGCACCAGCTCGGGGCGCTCGCTCTTGATCACATCGAGGACCTTGGTCCCGTCGGACGCCTCGATGACCCGGTAGCCCTCGTCGCTCAGGATCTCGCGGATGGACTCCCGCACGCGGTCCTCGTCGTCGACGACGAGAATCTTTTTTTCGGCGTTTTTACCCTTCACCGATCCTCCCGGCATTGCCCTGGCGGCCTGCGGCGGCCTCGCTCTTCGCAGCGCTCTTGAGCGTCGCGTGGTCCCGCACCGGCAGCTCGATGATAAAGCGGGTCCCCTTGGGCTCGTTCGGCCGGACGCGGATGTGGCCGCGGTGGTCCGCCACGATGGCGTTCACGATGTGGAGCCCGAGGCCGGTGCCCTCTTTCTTGGTCGAGAAGTAGGGCTCGAAGATCCGCTCCCGCACCTCCGGGGCCAGGCCGCAGCCGTTGTCGGCGACTTCGAGCAGCACGATTCCCAGAGCGGGCGCGTACGACGTGGCGAGCTCGATCTCGCCCTTCTCCTCGACCGCGGCCACCGCGTTGTCGAGCAGGTTGATCAGCATCCGCTTGATCTGGTCGCGGTCGAGCTCCAGCGACGGCAGCTCGCCCTTGCGGAACTGGAAATAAATTCCCTTGTGCCCCTCCTTGAACAGGAAGAGGGACTCTTTGACGATCTCGTTCAGGTCGTTCGCCGTCAGCTCCGCCGCGGGCAGCCGGGCGAACTGGGAAAACTCGTTCACCAGGTTCTTCAAATCCTCGACCTGCTGGATGATCGTCGCGGTGCACTTGTCGAGAATCCCGCCGTCCCCGTCCAAAAGCTTCGCGTAGCGCTTGCGCAGCCGCTCGGCCGAGAGCTGGATCGGCGTCAGCGGGTTCTTGATCTCGTGGGCGATCCGCCGCGCCACCTCGCGCCAGGCCTCCATGCGCTGCACTTTTTGGATTTGCGTGATGTCTTCGAGGAAGATCATGACGCCGAGGATGCCGCCGTCGTCGTCCCGGAGCATCGCCCCGGTCACGACCGCGGTCAGGATCTGGTCGGGGAGCGGGATCTTGATCTCGCGCTCGACGGTGCCGCCGCCCTTGACCTGGTCCATGATCTCGCGCATGGCGCGGAACTGCTCCGAATGGAAGACGCCGGCGTAGCTCCGCTCCAGCGCCTGGTCCGCCCTGAGGCCCAGCATGTGCTCGGCGGCGGCGTTCATCGTGGTGATTTTCCCCGCCGGATCGACCGAGATGACTCCCGCGGTGATGTTGCCGAGCAGGGTCCCCATGTAGCGGCCGCGGCGCCCCAGCTCCAGGTTGATCTGCTTCAAGTCGCGCGTCATCTGGTTGAAGGAATCGACCAGCACCCCGATCTCGTCGTCGCCCGAAGCGTCGATCTGGTAGTCCCAGTTGCCGTGCGCCACCTCGTGCGTGCCCTCCGCCAGCCGCTGGATCGGCACGGTGATGCCCTTGGCGAGGTAAAGGCCGAACCACGTCGCGGAGAAGATGATGACCAGGGTGATCAGCAGCAGCGTCAGGATGTAGCTGTTCTTGACCGGGCGCTTGAGCGCCGTGAGGTGCTTGTACTGCTCGTAAGAGCGCGAGATCTGCAGCGCCCGGTTGGTGATGCTCTTGGGCACGTAGTAGTCGACCACGACGGCGCCCAGAATCTTTTTATCCTCGCTGTAGACCGGCACGCCGCCGCGGATGACGTCGGCCTCGCCGAAGGCCTGGGTGCGCGTGACTTCGATGCCGCGCAGCGCGCGGTTGAGAAAATCGGATTCCGGCTTGATCGTGACGCCGGTCGGGACCTGATCGTTGAAGGCCACGACCAAGAGCTGGCGGTCCGGGCCGAAGACCTCCACCGTGCCGAGGTTGTACTCGCGCTGCTTGGCCTGGATGAATTCCTTGAGATCCGCCGTGCGCTTGGCGTCGAACAACCCCTCCTGCGTCATTCTCCGCCCCAGCTGCCGGGCGTAAAAAAGCGCGTTGCTGGCGGCGTTCTGGTAATACGCCTGGCCGACCTCCAGCGAGCCCTGGAGCGCGTTTTCGATCTGGACGTCGAACCAGCGCTCGAAAGAGCGGGTGACGAAGCCGCCGGCGATGAAAAACAACAGCAGCGTGGGCACGAGCGAGAGCGCCACGAACGCCATCACGAGCCGGACGCGGAGCCGCGAGCCGAGGATGCGCTTTTTCCGCTCGAAGATGAGCTTCACCAGGTTGCGCACGACCAGGAAGATCAACAGGATCAGCAGGATGATGTTGATATTGAGGAGGAGAAAGAAGGCGATGTTGTTGGTGAACGAATAATCGGTGGAGACTTCCGGGAGCTGGACCTCGAAAAAGGCGAAGACGACGACCATCAGGGTGGTGACGAGGATGACCAGCCCTTCGCGCTTGCGCCGCTTCGCCTCTTCCAGCCTGAGGCCGTTTTCCAGTTCCGTGTCCATTATCGCGTGTCCATTATCGATGGATCGATTTCACGTTTCGCGTTTCGGCCGGTCAAAAAGGTCTCCGCTGCAAGGCGCGCGATAGCCGATCCTTCGACTTCGCTCAGGACAGGCTCGGCGCAGGCGTACTTTTTTCAGTACGTCGAGCGCGGCGGCGACCATTTTTACAAGCCTGCCGCGCGGCAGGCTTGGGCAGATGGGCCTTTGGGGCCGGCCGATCAGATTTTACCGTCGAAAGAGATAAAGGACAAGTGAAATGATGAGGCTCAGCAGCAGGCAGGTGGTCAGCGGAAAATAAAAGGTGAAATTATCCCGCTGGATATAGATATCCCCCGGGAGCCGGCCCAGCCAGGGGATCTTCGACCCGAGGGAAAACACGAGTCCCAGGACGACCAGCAGGATGCCGAAAATAATGAGCGTCCGGCCAAGAGTTCCCATACAGCGCCCTTCGAAAAGACCGGGGCCAACGGTTGACCCGTTCGTCCGAGTCCTTCGCCGCTGTTTAGTGCCTATACCTTTTTCGGCTTTTTAGAAGAGCGTCGGCTGCTTTTTCGGCCCGGCCGCCGCGCCCGGCTTGCGGCCGAAATGCTCGTAGGCGAGCGCCGTCGCCACCCGGCCGCGCGGCGTGCGGTTCAAGAATCCCGCCTGGATCAAAAACGGCTCGTAGACGTCCTCGATCGTGTCCTTCTCCTCGCCGATGGCGGCCGCCAGGGTTTCCACGCCCACCGGCCCGCCGGCGAACTTGTCGATCAGGGTGAGCAGCAGCATGGTGTCCATCTTGTCGAAGCCCTTGGGGTCCACTTCGAGCATCTTGAGCGCGTCTTCGGTGACTTTTTTGGTGATCCGGCCGCCGGCCTTGACCTGGGCGTAATCCCGCACCCGGCGCAGCAGGCGGTTGGCGATGCGCGGCGTGCCGCGCGAGCGCCGGGAGATCTCCGCCATGCCCTCCTGGTCGCCGCCCACGCCGAGGATCGAGGCGGAGCGGGTGAGGATCTGGGCCAGCGCCTCGGGCGAATAGAAATCGAGCCGGAAGATCGAGCCGAAGCGGTTCCTGAGCGGCGAGGTCAGCAGGCCGGAGCGCGTGGTCGCGCCGACGAGAGTGAAGCGCTTAAGATCGAGCTTGATCGACCGGGCCGAAGGGCCCTGGCCGATCATGATGTCGATCTGGTAGTCCTCCATCGCCGGATAGAGGACCTCTTCGACGACGTGGTTCATGCGGTGGATCTCGTCGATGAAGAGGATGTCCCCGTCCTCCAGGTTGGTGAGCAGCGCGGCCAGGTCCCCGGGCCGCTCCACGACGGGGCCGGAGGTGGCCTTGATGTTGACGCCCATCTCGCGGGCGATGATATAGGCGAGCGAGGTTTTGCCGAGACCCGGCGGGCCGTGAAACAGAATATGGTCGAGGACGTCCTTCCGCCCCTGGGCGGCGGCGATGGCGACTTTGAGATTTTCCTTGACCTGCTCCTGCCCGACGTACTCGGCGAAGCCGCGCGGACGGAGATTGACCTCGAACTTGAGGTCTTCGTCGGTGCGCGCCGGCGTTATCGGACGGGCTTCCATAATCAAAAAAGCAACGTTGAATTTCGAGTTTTGAATTTTGAATCGGGGAGGGGAATTGAAAATTCAACGTTCATAATTCAAAATTTCTATTGACTTAATCTGCGCAGCGCCTCTTTCAGCACGTCTCCCAGCGTGCCTTCCTGATTTTGCGTGATCTCGCGCACGCTCTTCTCGGCGTCGGGCCGGCGGTAGCCCAGGTTGACCAGCGCCGACACCGCGTCGCGCATGAGGTCCGACGCGCCGTCCGGCGCCGCGCCGGACGCGTGCGCGGGGAGCGCGACCGCTTTGTCCCTCAGCTCGACGACCATGCGCTCGGCCAGCTTCTTGCCCACGCCCGGAATCGAGATCAGCCGCGCCTGATCGCCCTCCTTCAGCGCCCGCGCCAGATCTTCGGCGGGAATGCCCGAAAGAATGGTGACGGCGAGCTTGGGCCCGATGCCCGCGACGCCGTTGAGCAGGAGAAAAACCTGTTTTTCCTCGGCCTCGAGGAAGCCGAAAAGCTGGAGCGCGTCTTCCCTCAGATGCGTGTGGATGTGCAGGCTGACTTTGGCGCCGGGCTCCGGCAGGCGGTAAAAAACGCTGAGCGGAATAAAAATCTGGTAGCCGACCCCGCCGACGTCGACCGTGATCTCGCCGGGGGATTTCTGCGCGAGGGCGCCGCTGAGCCTGCCAATCATTTTATAACGTTATGCGACCGCGCTCGGCGCCGGCGCTCTTACCGGCGCGCCGCCTGCATGCGCTTCGGCGTCGATTCCTTGATGCGGACGTGAAAGGCCTGCTGGTGCAGATGGCAGATCGCGGCGGCGAGCGCGTCGGCGGCGTCCGCCGGGATCGGCCCGGGCAGGCGGAGCAGCGACGCCACCATCTTCTGCACCTGCTCTTTGCTCGCGTGGCCGTAGCCGACCACCGCGAGCTTGATCTCGACCGAGGCGTATTCGTAGAGCGCGATGTCGTGCTCGGCGGCGGCCAGCAGGGCGACGCCGCGCGCCTGGCCGAGCTTGAGCGCGCTGGCGGCGTTCTGGGCGAAGAAGACCTTCTCCAGGCTCGCGCCGAGCGGCCCGTGGCGCGCGATGACCTCCTGGAGGCCGTGGTGGATGCGCCGGAGGCGCATCCCCTGCGCCAGGCCGGGCGACGACGCGATGGTGCCGTGGTCGATGTGGACCAGCGCGCTCCCGGCCATCTCGACCACGCCCCATCCGGTCGCGACGGTGCCGGGATCGATTCCCAGGATCCGCGCGCGCTCGGTCGGGGGGCGCTCTGCCGCCGTCATCAACTGGCCTTTTCTAAAAACTCGGTCGGGATGTTGAAGTTGGCGGCGACGCTCTGCACGTCGTCGTGGTCTTCCAGCTCTTCGGTGAGCTTCAAAATCGGCTCGGCGTGCTTTTCGTCCACCGTGACCGTGCTCTTGGGGATCATCGAGACCTGCGCGGAGGCCATGGCGATTTTTTCCCGCTCCAGCGCGTCGCGCACTTTATGAAAGTCTTCGGGCTGCGTGGTGATCTCGAAAATCTCCTCTTCGTCGCGCACGTCCTCGGCGCCGGCGTCGAGCGCCAGGCCGATCAGGCGGTCCTCCTCGATCGCGGCCTTCTCCACGGTGATGAGGCCCTTCTTGTCGAACATCCACGCGACGCAGCCGTTCTCCCCCAGGTTGCCGCCGTAGCGCTGGAAGGTGTGGCGGATCTCCTGCACCGTGCGGTTCTTGTTGTCGGTGAGGACTTGCACGAGGATGGCCGAGCCGCCGGGGCCGTAGCCCTCGTACTGGACCTCTTCGTAGGCGGCGCCTTCGAGCTCGCCGGTGCCCTTCTTGATGGCGCGGTCGATGTTGTCGTTCGGCATGCTGTTGGCCTTGGCCGTCGCCACCGCCGTGCGCAGCCGCGGGTTGCCCTTGACGTCGCCCCCGCCCGCGCGCGCGGCGACGGTGATTTCCTTGATGAGCTTGGTGAAGAGCTTGCCGCGCTTGGCGTCCTTGGCCCCTTTTTTATGCTTGATGGAGCTCCACTTGGAATGTCCAGACATATGACGAATCCCTCTTGTTCGACGGATTTAAGCTAGCACAATCGTCCGCCGCCGTAAATGGTCCCGGCGCCCGGCGTCTTCCGTTTAAAAGCGCTTGCGGTTATAATCGTAAAATGGGCCGGACGAGCTTAACGCGCCGCAGCCGCGACTACCCGGCTCTGCTTCTCCTCCTGCTGCTTGCGGCCTGCTCCCTCCCCGCGACCGCCCCGACGCGAACGAGCCTCCCCGTCCCGCCCGGGAGCCGCCCCGTCCAGACGGGCATCGCCTCCTGGTACGGCCCCGGGTTCCACGGCAAAATATCCGCCAGCGGCGCCGTCTACGACCAGCATGAGCTTTCGGCCGCGCACCAGACGCTGCCGCTCGGCACCAGGATCATGGTCACCAACCTGAACAACGGCAAATCGGCCGTGGTCACGGTGCGGGACCGCGGCCCGTTCGCCAAGGGCAGGATCGTCGACCTCTCCTACGCCGCGGCCCAAAGCCTCGGCATGATCGGCTCCGGCACCGCGCCGGTGCGCCTCGAAGTCCTCGACGGGAAGCTGGACAAGGTTCCCGAGCGGCTCGACTACACGCTGCAGGTCGGCTCTTTCACGGACATGGACAAGGCCGTGAAGCTGAAAGACCTGCTGGGCAAAAAATATCCGCAGTACTCCCAGTTCTCCATCGTCGCTTTCCAGAAGGAAGACAACACCTACTACCGCGTGCAGGGCGGGCTGTTCACCGACCGCGGCGAGGCCGAGGCCCAGGCGCGCCGGCTCTCGGGCGAAGGCTACCCGGTCGTGATCATGGAAAAGTGGTGAGCGCGGCGCCGCCTCATTCCGCCGCGAGGAGATAGCGTCCGCCTTCCCGCCTGACGCGCCGCTCTTTGATCAGCTTCAAGAGGTGCGCCTCGACCGAAAGCTCGGCCATCGACAGGAGCGCCGCGGGCGTGTCGGTGTAGATCCGGGCCGCGATCGCGGCGATCGTCCGCTCGCCCTCGCCGAGGCACCGGAGCACCTCTTTTTCGCGCATCAGCCGGTGATCGATGTACTCCCGGATCTTGCCGTACGGGTCTTCGACCACCGGCCCGTGGCCGGGCAGCAGCCGGCGGATTTGCAGGGCGAGCAATTTTTCCAGCGAGTGGATGTAGTCGGCCATGTCGCCGTCGGGCGGCGGGATCACGGTGGTGCCGCGGCCGAGAATATGGTCCCCGGTCAAGAGGTCCCGCGAGACCGGCTCGTAGAAGCAGCAGTGGCCCGATTCGTGCCCCGGCGTGTGGACGACCTTGAGCGCGCCGCCGTCGTAGGGGATCTCGTCGCCGTCGTGATAGGTGAAGTCCTCGCCGCCGACGTAGCCGGCGCGGAGCCGCGAGATTCCCAGCCTGGCCCCGGAGCGCTTTTTGAGCGCCAGCGCGCCGCCCGAGTGGTCGCTGTGGATGTGCGTGAGCAGGATCTTCTCGATCTTCTTCCCGCCCATCGCCTCGGCCCGCTCGATGATCCCGTCGATGTTGGCGCTCGCGGAAAGCGCGACGTCGACGACCGTGATCTCGTCCTTGCCGAGGAGATACTGGTTCGTCCCCTCGAGCGTCATGAGCCCCGGGTTGGCGGCGGTGAAGTGGCGGATGGTCGGCATGCGGCGGCGGCCTGTCAGTAGCCTCGCTCGATCAATTGATTATAAAACAATTTGTAAAACAATTTGAGCCGCTCCGGCCGTTTGTAATGCGCGAACTCCTGCGGAATCGTGAACTCCTTTTCGATCTGTTCCAGCGTCCTGCCCGCCGCGACCATTTTCGCCACCTCTTCGCGCATCACGACGAAATAGCGTTTTTGCTCTTCCAGGTCCGCGAGCCCTTTCCCCGGGTGGACCGGACCGTGGCCGGGCACGTAGGTCTCCGCCGGCAGGTTCCGCCCCATGACGTTGTCGAGGATCTCGACCCAGCCGTTGACGTTGGAATACCAGACGCCGGCGGACTCGCCCTGTCCGGGATGGATTTCGGTGTCGAGGAGGTCGCCCATGAGCATGAGGCGCTTTTGCGGCACGAAGACCGTGAGATCGCCGGTGCTGTGGCCCCTGCCCTCGGCCGTGATCTGAAAGGTGAGACCGCCGAAGTAAAGCGTCATGGCGCCGTCGAAGCCGAGATCGGGCCGGACCAGCTCCTTGCCTTTGTAGGCGGCGTTGTTCGGCTCACTGGAGTTTTTCCGCTCGTCGAACTCTTTCGCCTCCTGCATGAACAGGTCTTTCACCTGGTTCTTGGTGGCGATGTAGACCGGCCTGTCCTCGCGGAAGTGCCAGGCCCCGGTCGCGTGGTCGCCCGCCGAATGCGAGGAGATCAAATATTTTACTTTTTTGTCGGTCAGGGCGCGGATCGCCGCCAGCGTCTGGTCGGCGGTGCGGAGGTCGAAGTCGAAGACGAGCACCCCCTCGTCGGTGATGAAGAAGACGGAATTGCTCGAGCCGGCGGAGTTCTGCATGAAGTAGACGCCGTCGGCGAGCCTGGTCTGGGTCATCTTCACCTGGGCCGGAGCGACGGCCGGCAGCAGCAGAAATAAAAAAATCGAGCCGTGAACGAGCCGACGCATCATCAGACCCCCTCCTTGGTTGCGATCCCCAACGTTTTGGCCATCTCCAGCGTGCGCCGCGCGCGCTCGACGATCGGCCGGTCGATCAGCTGCCCGCCGAACGCGACCGAGCCGTCGCCGCGCGCGTCGGCTTCGAGAAACGCCTCGACCACCTGGGTGGCGTACTCGATCTCTTCCGGCGTCGGGCTGAACATGGCGTTGATCGGGTCGATCTGCGACGGGTGGATCAGCGACATGCCGGAAAAGCCCAGCCGCCGCGACTGCCGGGCGAACTTTATGAGCCCGTCCATGTCCTTCAAATCGACCCAGACGCCGTCGACCGCCTGCACGTGCGCCGCGGCCGCCGCGACGACGATCGCCGAGCGGGCGTAGAGCAGGTCCTGCGCCTCGCCCTCGCGGCGCGTCGGGAGCCCGGTCTCGCGGCCGTAGTCCTCGGCGCCGAAGATCAATCCGGCGACGCGCGGCGAAGAGGCGGCGATCGCCGGGGCGTTGAGCAGGCCTCTGGGGCTCTCGATGGCGATCAGCAATTTGACGCCGCCGCGCTCCATCTTGAGCGCCGGCTCGCGCTCGGCGAGAATCGACTCGACCCGCCGCGCCTCGTCCACCGTATCGACCTTGGGGAGGACCAGGCCGTCGAGGCCGGGGCGCACCACCGCCTCGAGGTCGGCGTCCATGCGCGGGTGGCCGATGGCGTTGACGCGCACGTAGCGCGCGGGGGACCCGGGCGCCCGCGGGCGGCCGAGCGCCGCGGCGATCTGCCGCCGCGCGGTGTCCTTCTCGTTCGGCGCGACCCCGTCCTCGATGTCGAGCATGATCGCGTCGGTGTTCAGGCCGAGCGCCTTGTCGACCATCTTCTGCCGGTGGCCCGGCACGAACATCCAGGAGCGCATGAGTTCCATTCGACGACCTCCGACTCGGTCTTTCTTACTGCAAGACGGATCGATTTTCCATCGCCCGCTGGAAGTCTCGCTCAAGGTAGGATAAGAAACAGGCTGTTGAAGCACCACGTTTTGCCTCTCGTGATTCGCCAATTCTTCTTTTGTCATCGCTCGAACCGCGACATTTCGCGTGCTTTGCGGGTCCGCCGATGAAGGCGAGCACGCTGAAGCTTTGCCTGCCGATCATGGCGATGACGGCGCAGCAGACCGCGTCGTCGCTCGTGATCCCGCCCTTTCTCGACAGCCTCCATTATCCGGTCTCCGCCATCGGCTCGCTCATCTCCGTCTACCCCGTGCTCTCTCTCGCGGCGCGCCTGCCCGCGGGCCTCTTCTACCGCCGCGAGCGCGCGCAGACGCTGCTGGTCGCGGCGCTCTCGGTCATGGCCGTCAGCACGTTTCTCTACGGCTTCGCCGCCGGGCCGCTCCAGTTCGCGCTCGTGCAGGCGTTCAACGGCTTCGCCTTCGGCGCGGCGACGACCATCTACCTGGCGTTTTTCGTCGATCACCTGCCGGAGGGCGAAGACCGCCACCACGCGATGGGGTACTACACCGGCTGCCTGGCGGTGGGCTATTCGATCGGCGGCTTCGCCGCCGGCTACGTCGCCGACAAATTCGGCTACGTCGCTTCCTTCAAGTTCGCCTCGCTGCTGGGGCTCTTGTGCATCGTCTTGCTTTTTCTCCTGTACGGCGCGCCGGCGCGGCGGGCGGACGGGGCGCCCGGCGGAATCCGGCCGCAGCCGATCTTCGCCTCGCTCAAGGGCATCTGGGAGCCGAAGGTCGCTTCGATCGTGATCGTCGCCCTGTTTCTCAACCTGCTGCACCAGATGGGCCACTCTTTTTTGCCCCTCTACGCGATCGCCATCGGCCTGTCGCTCACGCAGGTCGGCGTCATCCGGGCCTTCTATTCGCTCTGCAACGCGGTCACGCGCCCCTTCAGCGGCTCGGTGGCGAAAAACATCGGCCAGAAAAAGCTCTCGCGCTTCGGCCTGCCGCTCCAGGCGGCGTTCATGATGATGGTGCCGTTCGTCCACGACTTCGGCCCGTTGATAACCGTTTTTCTGCTGGCGGGCTTCGTGCGCGCGATCGTCATCGTGGCGAACTCGATCAGCATGGTGGAGGACGTGGACGCGACCCGCGTGAGCCGCGGCGTGATCTCCGGACTCTACAACGCGGCGGGCGACGTGGGGAATATCCTGGGGCCGAGCCTCGGCGGCCTGATCGCGACCTTCACCGGCGTGGGGCGCCTCTTCCTCGTCGGGCCGCTCATGATAACGGCGGCCTTCTTCGTGTCGCTCTGGGCGTGCCGGTTTATCGCGCCGAAGCCCGGCGCGGATAGGACCTCGTAGGAAATCAGCGGCAGGATCAAGCTTGTTTATGTTTTCGGAATGTCCTTGGCGGGATCGAGGAAGGGTTTTTTCACCACCATCGCGCTTCTCTCGCCGGCGTCCGGAATCGCCACCTTCAGCGAAGTCCCCAGGGCGGCCTGCTCGACCGGCAGCATCGCATAGCCGATGTTCTTCTTGAGGCGCGGCGAAAACACGGCGGAGCTGACATAGCCGATCGTTTTCCCGTTCCGGCCGACCGGCCAGCGCGTGAGATTCAAATCCAGGGCGGCGCCGTCGATCTCGACGCCGGCGAGCTTTTGCCTCACGCCCTCGGCTTTGATTTGTTTAAGCGCCTCTTTGCCGATGAAATCGCTTTTTTGCTCTTCGACCAGCCGGTCGAGCCCCACTTCGTAGGGATTGTTCGCCAGCGTCATGTCGATGCCGTGGTTCAGGATGCCCGCCTCGATGCGGCGGATGTCCGACGGCCCGGTCGGCGCGATGTCGTCCGCCTTCCCCGCCGCCATGACCTTCTCCCACAGCTCGACGCCGCGGCCCGCGTCGCGGAGAAAGATCTCGTAGCCGACCTCCCCGGTCCAGCCGGTGCGCGTGACGATCAGCGGGATGCCGTCGAGCTCGGTCTCGAGGAAAAAATAATAGGGAATTTTTAGGACCTCGTCGCCGAAAAGCTTTTCCATCACCGACTTGGATTTCGGCCCCTGGACCTGCAGCGCCCCGACGTCCGGCTCTTTGATTTCGACGTTCAGGCCCGAGCGGAGCGCGACGCCCTTGGCCCAGAGGAGCACGTCGCTGTCGGCGAGCGCGAGCCAGAAATGATTCTCGCCGAGGCGGAGCAATACCGGGTCGTTGATGATGCCGCCCTTCTCGTCGGTGATGAGCGCGTATTTTCCCTGCCCGACTTTGCATTTGCCGAGATCGCGCGGCGTCAAGAGGCTCGTGAAGGCGAAGCCGTCCGGCCCGGTGATCTCCACGATGCGCTCGACGCTCACGTCCCACAGCGTCACGCCGTTGACGAGCTTCCAGTATTCCTTTTCGAGATCGTCGTAACGGCTCGGCAGGAACATGTGGTTGTACACCGTGTAGCTCCGGCAGCCGTGCTTTTGCGTCGCGTCGAAAAACGGCGAGCGGCGAACCCGCGCGCCGCGGGCGATGAGGGTGATGTCGAAGGGCTGGGGCATGTCTTAATTTCTACCGTAAACGATCCCTAAATAAAACCGACCGGCCATCTTCTCCTGTTCCCCTACGGTGCTATATGAGAATTATCAATCGATAAATCCCCCTGGAGGCATTTATGGCAAAGATGCGCATCGCTCTGGTCCCGCGCCCGAAGGCGCCGTTCGAGATCGTCGAGCGCGACATTCCGGAGCCCGGGCCCGGACAGGTGAGAGTCAAAGTCGAGGCCTGCGGCATCTGCCACCGGGGCACGAGATCGCCGGCATCGTGGACGCCGTCGGCGCGGGCGTCGCCGGCTGGACGAAAGGCCAGCGGGCCGGCGTCGGCTGGCACGGCGGCCACTGCGGCCGCTGCGACTCCTGCCGGCGCGGCGACTTCGTCCTCTGTCAGGTCGCCCCGCAGACTCCCGGCATCTCCTACGACGGCGGCTACGCCGACTACATGGTCGCCCCGGCCGTCGCCCTGGCGGCGATTCCCGCGGAGCTTCCGGCGGTGGACGCGGGGCCTTTGATGTGCGCCGGGATCACGACGTTCAACTCGCTCCGCCACAGCGGCGCCGGCCCCGGCGACCTGGTCGCCGTGCTCGGAATCGGCGGTCTCGGCCATCTGGGAATCCAGTTCGCCGCCAAGATGGGATTTAAAACCGTCGCGATCGCGCGCGGCAAAGAGAAGGAACCGCTGGCGCAAAAGCTGGGCGCGGCGCATTACATCGACAGCCAGGCCGCGGACGTGGCGGCGGAGCTCCGGAAGCTCGGCGGCGCGAAAGTCATTCTCGCCACCGCGACGAGCGGCAAGGCGATGACCGCGGCGCTCGGCGGTCTCGGAACCAACGGAAAGCTCGTCGTCCTCGGCGCGGCCGACGAACCGATCCAAGCGCCCGCGCCCCTGCTCGTCAGAGGCCGCCATTCGATCCTGGGCTGGCCCTCCGGCTCGTCGATCGATTCCCAGGACACGCTCGCCTTCAGCACGCTCACCGGCGTGCGGCCGATGACCGAAACCTTTCCGCTGGAGCGCGCGGGCGATGCCTACGAGCGGATGATGAGCGGCAAGGCGCGCTTCCGCGTCGTGCTGACGACGGGGCAAGCGGGGTAACTCCGGCGCGGCTCTTGTCTTACGTCTTGCGCGAGGATATCCCGGCGCCGCGCAGGCACCTGTCCAATATCTTGCCCAAGCGAAGCGGCGCCGCCCTCCGCCGCAGATTCTTGAGAGTCAATTCCGCGGGAGGGTTGGACAGCAGCCATTCCACGTCCGGCAGATATTGCGGACCGCCGGCTTCCAGTTTCATGAGGATTACGCGCCGCCGAAGAGCTCCGCCGGCCTGTGCAAAGCGCGAGCAAACCGTGGCTCCATCAGCGCTTCCGTCGCGCGGCATCGCGCAAGGCGAGACAAAAGTCGGAGAGCTCCAGGGCAAGGCCGAGCCGTTCGACCGGCGTCGCGGGACGGGGCTGCATGGCCTTGACGCGCGAGGGGCGGGGACGCCGCCGCTGGCTCAACGGCAATGGAGGGGGAGGCTTTTTCCGCGAAGATGCCATGGAGGACTCTTCAAATATAATCCCGGATCAAAATCTCCGCGATCTGCACCGCGTTCAGCGCCGCGCCCTTGCGGAGGTTGTCCGCGACGATCCACAGGTTAATGCCGTTCGCGATGGAATCGTCCTCGCGCACCCGCCCGACCAGGGTCGCGTCGGCGCCGGTGGCGTCGATCGCCATCGGGTAGGCGTTGTTCTCCGGCTCGTCGACGAGCAGGATGCCCGGCGCCTCGCGGAGAATCGCCTTGACGTCGCCGGCGGAGAGCTTTTTCTCGGTCTCGATATTGACCGATTCGGAGTGGCCGCAAAACACCGGCACGCGCACGCAGGTCGCGGTCACGCGGATCGACTCGTCGCCGAGGATCTTCTTCGTCTCCTCGATCATCTTCTGCTCTTCCTTGGTGTAGCCGCCGGCGAGGAAGACGTCGATGTGCGGGATGCAGTTGAAGGCGATCTGGTGCGGAAACTTCTCCTTGACGATCTCCTTGCCGGCGAAGAGCGCCGCCGTCTGCCGGCTGAGCTCTTCCATCGCCTTGCGGCCCGCGCCCGAAGTCGATTGATACGTCGAGACCACCACGCGCCGGATCTTCGCCGCGTCGTGGATCGGCTTCAGCGCGACGACCATCTGGATCGTCGAGCAGTTCGGGTTGGCGATGATGCCGCGTTTTTTGTACTCGGGAATCGCCTTGGCGTTGACCTCGGGGACGATGAGCGGCACGTCCGGCTCCATGCGGAAGCGCGCGGTGTTGTCGATCACGACGGCGCCCGCCTTGACGGCGATCGGCGCGAACCGGTCGCTCACCGAGCCGCCGGCGGAAAAAAGCGCGAGGTCGATGTCCCGGAACGAGTTCTCGTCGAGCACGCCGACGCGGAGCTCGCGCTGCTGAAACTCCAGCGTCTGGCCGGCCGATCGCTCCGAGGCGAGCAGGCGCAGCTCGCCCACGGGGAAGAGCCGCTCCTCCAGGACCTCGCGCATCTGCTCGCCCACCGCGCCGGTCGCGCCGACGACGGCGACGTTATATTTTTCTTTCTTCATCCCTGAACCCTTCAAGCGATTTTTTCGCGCACCCTTTTGCCCATCTCCTTGCAGCCGATGAGCTTCGCGCCCGGCGACTTGATGTCGGCGGTGCGGTAGCCTTCGTCGAGCACCTCCTCCACCGCTTTTTCGATCCGGTCCGCCGCCTTCCCCTGGTCGAGCGAATGGCGCAGCATCAGGGCGACGGTGAGAATCGTCGCCAGCGGGTTGGCCATGTCCTTGCCGGCGATGTCCGGCGCGGTGCCGTGCACCGGCTCGTACATGCCGACCTTGCCGCCGAGGCTCGCCGACGGCAGCATGCCGATCGACCCGGTCAGCATCGCCGCCTCGTCGCTGAGAATATCGCCGAACATGTTGGTCGTGACGATCACGTCGAACTGCTTCGGGTCGCGGATGAGCTGCATGGCGCAGTTGTCCACCAGCATGTGCTCCAGGCTCACGTCGCCGTAGCCGTTTTCCTTGTGCACGCGCGTCACGACCTTCCGCCACAGCTCGGTCGATTCGAGCACGTTCGCCTTGTCGACCGAAAGCATTTTATTGCGCCGCCGCCGCGCCGCGTCGAAGCCGACTTTGGCGATGCGCTCGATCTCCGGCGTCGTGTAGACCTCGGTGTTGACGCCCCGCTCGGTGCCGTCGGGGAGCCTGGTGATGCCTTTCGGCTGGCCGAAATAAATCCCGCCGGTCAGCTCGCGCACGACCAGGAGGTCGGTGCCCTCGACGACTTCGCGCTTCAATGTCGAGGCGTCGGCGAGCGCCGAGAAGAGCTTCACCGGGCGGAGGTTGGCGAACAGCCCGAGCTCCCGGCGGAGCGCCAGCAGGGCGCGCTCGGGGCGGATCGAGTAGTCCAGGCCGTCCCACTTGGGGCCGCCCATCGCGCCGAGCAGCACCGCGTCGCTCTGCTGCGTCAGCTTCAAGACAGTGTCGGTGAGCGGCTTTCCGTGCGCGTCGATCGAGGCGCCGCCGACGATCCCCTGCTCGTACTCGACCGAAAAATCGTACAGCCTGGCGACCCGGCTGAGTAGCTCGGTCCCCTCGCGCACGACCTCAGGCCCGATCCCGTCCCCCGGCAACACCGCGATGTTATAGTTCAACTCCGCCTCCCCTTTTTGACAATTACAAAATCGAGATCCTTGACCTCGTTCAGGATGACAAATCGTTTCTTATGTCATTCTGAGCCCTTCGGCTCCGCTCAGGATAAACTCCGCGAAGAATCTCTCCGAAAATTCCGCACTCGAAACCCGAAACTCGCAACTCGAAACTATTCTTACGGCCCCTGTCTTTCCACCGCCTGCCGGCTGCGCCGGCGGTATTCGAGCTTGTTGAGCGCGTTGATGTAGGCCAGCGCGCTCGCCATGAT
>WNFL01283799.1_pt1 | contig 20709 bp, 17 predicted proteins | sample 5400361 | NCBI WGS metagenome assembly WNFL01 (sample SAMN13153351, study PRJNA577476) | soil metagenome | isolation source: 40 cm soil on Douglas fir-dominated hillslope | place: USA:California | collected 2013-09-17
AGCACCGCCACCGGCGCGATGCGGCTCCCCGCCCCGATGGCGGCCACGAAAGCCCCCTTCTTGAACGGCCCCAGCGCTCCGTTTGCGCTCCGGGTACCCTCGGGAAAGATGATGAAGCAGCTCCCCGCCTTGAGGAAGGCGGCCGCCCGCGCTATGGCCGACCTCGACTGGCTGGGATCGCGGCGGTCCACCTCGATGAAGCCCGCATAGCGCAGGCAGTAGTGGACGAACGGGAAGGCGAAGAGCTCCCTCTTCACGACCGCCTTGAACGGCAAGAGGATATGGCCGAAGAGGATGGCCGCGTCGAGGTTGCTCACGTGGTTCGGCATGAGCACGAGGTTGCGGTGGTCGCGGACGTGGTCGAGTCCTTCGAGCTCGATCCGGACTCCCGCGAGCCGGCACGCGGCGCGGGCCCCGAACCGCCCGAGAAAGTAGAGCAGGGCCGGCGAGCCCTGAAGTCGGGCCAAGGGGTAACCCAGCATGCTGGCCAGGACGGAATAGGGAGCGAGGAAGAGGACGACCAGCAGCGTCCGCAGCGCACTCATGCGGACGGCCGGACATCAAGGAGCGGGTCTTGGATCAGCTCTCGGAGGCGGGGGTGGGAGCTGGCGCTTCCTCCGGGGGCGCCCCGTTCAGGAGCGCCTTCAACTCCTTCCCCATCTTGAAGTACGGGATCTTCTTGGGCGGGACGTCCACCTTCTCACCGGTCTTCGGGTTGCGGCCCTTGCGCGGGGCTCGGTTGCGGAACCGGAAGCTTCCAAAGCCCCGGATCTCCACCTCCTGGCCGCTCTGAAGGGCGGAAACGATGCTCCGCAGGGCCGCCTCGACGATGATGCCGGACTGCACCTGGGTGATATCGAGGCGCTTCGCCACGATGCTGATCAGGTCGGCCTTCGTCATTGCGTTTCGAAGCGGCTCGGACATGTTCGCAGGACTCCCTACGCCCTTCCAGGAACCTTCGCGCGGCGCGAGAAGGAGGTCTGAAAATCGGCGGATTCTAGCCTGAGAATCCGCCGAAGTCAAGGAATCCTCGGGAGATGCGGCTCCTAGGCGTCGGAAGTGCGGCGCGGGGCCACCGGCTTCTGGGCCGGGCGGGCCCCCAGACCGAAGGTCTTGGCGAGCGCCTTGTCGACCTTCTCCTCGACCGTCGTGCGAGGCTTGTCCTCCACCTCGGCCATCTCACTGACGAGGAGGAACTTCGCCCGCTCGAGCATCCGCTTCTCCCGGAACGAGAGCGCCTTCTTCCGCGAGAGGTAGGTGAGCCCTTTCAGCACGACGGCGACCTCGTAGAGGCTCCCCGTCCGCATCTTGTCCGAGTTCTCCTTGAAGCGGCCCTTCCAGTTGGAGGGCTGCTCGACGTTCCCGTCGCCCAGGAGGCCGTAGATCCTGCGCACGTCGGTCATGCTGATGACCGGGCGCAGGCCCACCCCGTCGGCGTTCTGCTGCGGCACCCAGACCCGCGAATCGTTCGAAAGGATCCGGAGCTGGTAGAGGCTGATCTTGCCCGCCGGGGTCGGTCGTGTCTGGATGCTCTCCACGATGCCGATGCCGTGATTCGGGTAGATGACCTTCTCTCCGACCTGGAAGACCACGCTGACCTCCTCGTTTTCTGGGCGCGCGTGCTGTTGGCCTGTGGGGAAGGGTGAACCGATGTGAACAGTGTAACAAGGGCGCGCCGGGCACGGGGCCCGGTCAGCGAACGAAGGTCTGGCGAAAGGCCTCGAGGCCCGCCACGCAGGCGTCCACCTCCGACTCGAGGTTGTAGAAGTGGGTCGCCACGCGCACGCCTTCGGGCTTCTCGGTCACGTGCACGCCCCGTGCCTTCAGGAACGCGCACGCCCGCGCGGGCTCTTCCACGCGCACGAGGGCCTGCCCGGAACGATGGCCGCCCCCGGGCGAGAGCACCTCGAACCCCGCGCGGCCGAGGCGAAATGTCAGGTACATGTTCATGGAGAGGACGCGCTCCGCGATGGCCTCGATGCCGATCCCGTCCAGGAACTCGACGGCCGCGCCCAGGGCGAAGATGGATCCGAAGGACGGGCAGCCCAGCTCATGCCGCGCGTTCGAGCCTTTGACCCGGCAATGCCGATTGTCGAAGGCGAACGGGTGCTCGACGCTCATCCAGCCCGCGGCCCGCGGCGGGCGCGCCGCCAGCAGCTCGCGGCTGATGTAGACGAAGCCGGCGCCGTAGCCCGCGCACATCCACTTGTGGCCCGCCGTCGCCATGGCGTCGATCCGGCTCTTCTTCACGTCGAGGGGGAAGGCTCCGACGGACTGGCTGCCGCACACCACGAGCCGCCGGGGGCCCTTGATCGCCCCGAACGCGTCCAGGTCCTGACGGCAGCCGTTCGAGTACTGGACGTGGCTGATGCAGATCGTGGCCGCGCGCGGGGCCTGGCTCGCGGCGAACGACTCGATGCGCAGCACGCCCTCGACCGCGGGCATGAAATGCACGGGCACCCCGCGATGGATCCAGGGCAGGGTCACCGCCGGGAACTCGAGCTCGTCGGAGAGCACCGGTCCCTCGCCCTCCAGCAGGTCCACGATCAGGTTGATGCCGCTCGACGTGTTGGCGACGAACGCGATCTCGTCGGGCTCGGCGCCCACGAAGCGCGCGACCCGTTGGCGCACCCCCTCGCAGCGGTCCATCCACTCGTTCCAGGGCCCGTCGCCCTCGGCCTCGAGCTGGCGGTAGAAGCGTTCCGCCGCCTCCCGCACGGGACGAGGAATCGGCGAGGTGGCGGCCGCGTTCAGGTACGCTTTCCCCTCGAGCCCCGGGAACTCGCGGCGGATTTCCTCCCAGGCCGTGGCCATGGCGGGAGCATACCCCAACCGCTCCGCTGGCGTCCCCGGCCGCGGTCCCGTAAACTGACCTCGGCCGTTCTCCTTCGCCGCCGGAGTGGCGAAACTGGCAGACGCGCGGGACTCAAAATCCCGAGAGGGTCACCCCTCGTGTGGGTTCAATTCCCACCTCCGGCACCAACAAGCGACTGAGGGCATGTGACTCATTCGTTGGAACGAGGCTTGACGTGGAGACCGACAGCGTGATCGTATGGTAGAGGATGTGGGCATGACGCTTCGCTGGACAGTCTTCGGCCGTCTCGCAACCCTGGCCCTCTGCCTGGCTTTCGTGGCCTTCTTCGCCCTCCCCTGCCTCTGCATGACCGGTGAACTGGCGAGTCACGGTCATTGCGGGGGGAGCGAAGGCGGCTTCAACGTAGCCGACAGATCATGCTGTTGCGGGGGCGTTGCTCCCGGGGCCTCTGAGACGATGGCGAAGTTCATCCCGACGCCGACAGCCGCGCTAGTCGCCGTCGTCGGCGTACTACCTGTCTCGTTCAGGATCGTGCGTAGCGTGTCCGCCGCGCCCGCGGCCCGGTCCAGTCATGGCCCGCCCGCTCTTCTAGTCCTAAGGGTCTGATCCTTTCCCGTTAGGCGGCTGAAGCCGGCCCCAAAGGCCTGAACGGCCTCTGGGGTGGACTTCTCACCAGATCTCTCTCCGACCTGAGCCGTGGTTGGTCGAGAGATTAGTCACCGTCGTTCCGGGACGAGGTTCAGATGAGGATCAAGCCGTTGGTCGTATCCCTTTCCGGGCTGTTGCTCTCGGCGTGCGCCGGGGCGACTCCACCCCCACGGTTCTCGGCCCTCGACCCGGCTGACCCCAAGGCTCCGGAGTCGGCCGTGGACCCGCGATCGCCTCTGCTCGAAGGACCCGCGGAGCAACCGACCACTCCTTCGTCGGCCTCCGAGACGCTGCCGATGGGGCACGAGCATCACATGGACTCGTCCTCGGGAGAGGCGTCACCCATTGCCGACGTGTACTCGTGTCCCATGCATCCACAGGTAAGAGAGCCCAAGCCGGGCAAGTGTCCGATCTGTGGCATGACGCTCGTGAAACAACCCGCCAAGCCGCACGGGGAGCACCAGCCGTGAAACGCCTCCTGCTCGCCGTAGGCGCCAGCGCGGTCCTCTCTGGCTGCGCGAGCGTCAACCCACGCCCGGCCTTCACCGACGTCGAAACGTCCGTCTCGGACCGGACGGGTCACCATCCGACCTGGGCACGGACGCCGACGGAAGGCCAACAGACCGAGCAGTCCGTCCGCGAGTTGCTGAAGGACGAGCTCACTGTCGAGGCGGCGGTCCGCATCGCCCTCGCCAACAATCCGTCCCTGCAAGCGACGTTCGAGGAGATCGGGGTCGCACAGGCGGATCTCGCGCAGGCCGGGCTCGTCAAGAACCCCGAGTTCGACGGCTTCCTGCGCCTTCCGAAGGGCTTGCCATCGGGGAACAACGTCGAGCTCGGCCTCCTTCAGGACGTCCTCGACATCCTCACGATGCCCCTGCGCAAGAAGATCGGCTCCGCCCAACTCGAGCAGACCAAGCTTCGCGTCGGCAGCGGCGTCCTCGCGCTCATTGCCGAGGTGAAGACGGCCTACTTCACGCTACAGGCCGCTCAGCAGTTGGTCACCCGTCTTGAGCTGATCATGGAGGTGAACCGGGCTGCCGCCGAGTTCGCTCAGAAGCAGCACGAAGCGGGCACTCTGAACGACCTGGACCTCGCGACGCATCGGGCCACCTACGACCAGGCGAAGGTGGACGTTGCCATCGAGTCCACGCAGGTGCGAGCCGATCGGGAGCGCCTGAACCGGCTCCTCGGGCTCTGGGGCTCGGACACGAGCTGGAAGATCGCGAAGCAGCTCCCCGAGATCGCCGACGACGACATCCCGCTCGAGGGGCTCGAGTCGCTGGCCATCTCTCAGCGCCTCGACGTCGCCGCCGCGCGCTGGCGAGTCGACGTGGTGGGCCGCGCGCTCGCGTTGAAGCGAGGGACGCGCTACTTCCCGGTCGGCATTGACGTCGGCGTCCAGACCGAGAGGGATAGCAGCGGCCAACGCGTAACGGGTCCGTCGCTGGCACTTCAGCTTCCGATCTTCGACACGGGCAAGGCCTCCATCGCGCGCTTGGAAGCGCAGCACCGGCAGGTCCAGCGGCAGCTCGAGGCCCTGGCGATCAACGCCCGCTCGGAGGTGCGAGAAGGGAGAGATCTGGTGTTGGCGACCCGAGGCTTGGCGCGCTACTACGGGAGGGTGCTCCTCCCGGAGCGCGTGCAGATCCTGGACCTGACCCTCAAGCACCACAACATGATGCTCAAGGGTACCTATGACCTGCTGCTGGCCAAACAAAGCGAAGTGGCCACCGAGCGCGCGTACATCGAAGCATGGCGGGACTACTGGATCGCCCGGACCCAGCTCGAGCGGGCGGTAGGCGGGCGCCTTGACGCCGGGGTTCAGCCGCCCGCGGTGTCGAACGAAGGAGGCAGCCGGTGACATTCACGAGAAGGCGATACCTGCTCGGAGGCGCCCTCGCAGCGGGCTCGGCGTTCATGGACCGCGTTGGACGCGGACTCGGGAGCCGCGCGTTCGCGCGGGAGAATCCCCAGGCCGGCCACGACATGCCGATGGGGCATGACATGCCCATCCCGCCGGCCCTCGCTACGCCGCGGCCCACCTTCAACAGGCTGCCATACACGCCGGTCATCACACCCAACGGCAGCACGCTCCCCTGGGTGATGAAGAGCGGCGTCAAGGAATTCCATCTGATCGCGGAGCCGGTCAAGCGTGAGTTCGCCCCCGGGATGGTCGTGAACTGCTGGGGCTACAACGGCCTGACGCCGGGCCCGACCATCGAGGCCGTGGAAGGCGACCGCGTGCGCATCCTGGTCACGAACAAGCTGCCCGAGCACACGGGCATCCACTGGCACGGGATCTTCATGCCGAACGGGATGGACGGCGTGGCCGGCCTGAACCAGCCCCATATCAAGCCCGGGGAGACGTACGTCTACGAGTTCACGCTGCGGCAGCACGGCACCCACATGTACCACCCCCACGCCGACGAGACCGTCCAGATGGCGCTGGGGATGATGGGCTTCTTCATCATCCATCCGAAGCAACGCCCCGATCCACCGATCGACCGGGACTTCTGCATCTTCCCCCACGAATGGTTCGTGGAACCCGGCACCTACACACCGAACCCGAACGTCATGACGGACTTCAACATCTTCACCTTCAACAGCCGGGCCTTCCCGGGGACGGCGCCGCTCGTGGTCCGGCGAGGTGAGCGGGTCCGCCTGCGCTTCGGCAACCTCAGCATGGATAGCCATCCCATCCACATTCACGGGCATCGCTTCTGGGTCGTCGAGACCGACGGCGGCCAGATTCCGAAGACGGCCTGGTGGCCGGAGACCACGATCAACGTGGCCCCGGGGACGACGCGCGCCGTCGAGTTCGTGGCTGACCCTGCCACAAGACCCACCACGCCATGAATGCAATGAACCACACTTTCCCCAACGTGATCGGCATCGACCGGGAGGCCGTGGAGCAGGCCATCGGCCCGCTGATTCCCGGCTACATGGCGATGGGCTCGGACGGCATGGCCGAGCATGCGACCCACGCCGAGCACCTGAAGGGCGTCAAGAACACACTGCCGATGATGGCGGGGACGGGCCCCTTCGGGAACATCGAGATGGGAGGGATGTTCACGATCGTCAAGATCCGCGAAGGGATCACAAGCTACGAGGACCCAGGCTGGTATGACTACCCCAAGGGCACCGTCGCCTGGAAGGTGGACGGTGCGCCCGATGCAGCGGAAGCGAAGCCCGCCCACGAGCATCACCATGATGACCGTTAGGCGACTTCTCGAGAACGGACGATGAGCCGCTCGGCCAAGGTCCTGCTCTTCGCGTTCGTCGGCGTGGCCGCTGCGGGCGGGGGCGCTATGGCCGTACTGGTGCAGCACGGTGTCAGCGCCAGGGACGAACCCACGGCGATCGAGGCGTGGATCGCGCGGCGGACGCGGCGGCTCGCCATGCCCCGGAACGAGCGCGAGGCCAAGAACCCGGTGCCGCTCACGCCGGAGGTCCTCGACCGTGCCCGGGCGCACTTCGCCGACCACTGCGCCTCGTGCCACGGCAACGACGGCCGGGGCAAGACGACCGTCGGTCAGAACCTCTACCCGAAGGCTCCCGACATGTGGCACTCGGAGACTCAATTCCTATCCGACGGTGAGCTGTTCGCGATCATCAAGAGCGGCGTCCGGTTGACGGGGATGCCCGCCTGGGGAAGCGACACCGCGGAGGACGACAAGGAGACGTGGGAGCTGGTCCACTTCATTCGACACCTGCCAACAATCCCCGAAGCCGAGCTTCAGGAGATGAAGGACCTCAACCCGAAGAGCCGCAAGGAATACGAGGAAGAAGAGGAGATCCGGCGTTTTCTCGCGGGGAGCGCCGATGCTCCAGCCTCGGCGTCCAAACACAAACACTGATCAAGGAGGAGCAAATGCGCAAGGTCGCTCTCGTTCTGTCAGTCGTGATGCTCGCGTTCGCGGGCCGGCTCTCGGCCCATGCGGGGCACGAGCACCAGGCGCTCGGAACCGTGATTGTCGCAGATGGCTCCCACATCGAGATCAAGACCAAGGACGGGAAGACAGTCTCGGTCCAATTGGACGCGGAGACGAAATACATGAACGGGAAGATCGCGGCCGTGGTCGCCGACGTCAAGGTCGGCCAGCGGGTCGCCGTCACGTACGTGGAGAAGAACGAGAAGGACGTGGCCAAGGAAGTCCTCCTCGGGGTCACGGAGACGCCGGCAGACCCGAAGCCCCACGAGCATCACTGATCGAGCTGGGCGGCCCTCGCTCAGGGCCCCTCAGCGAAGGGGCGCGATGGTGCGTCACGGGAGGTGAGGGGGCGACATGAGATCGACCTACACGGGGTTGCGGGTGCTGGCGATGCTGCTCCTGGGTGCACCCTCACGACCGCATCGCGCGTCGTGATCTGAGCGAGGGTGCCTTCGCAGCTCCTCGAGTTCAGCCTTGGTTCGACTCGCCGCGAGCGACCCGGGGCGTTGCTTCGTTCTAACTCGGCTGCTTGTTCTCGGGCGCGACCGGGTTGCAGCAGCACTTCTCCACGCTCTTCTTCGCGAGCGTGCAGTAGGTCTTGCCCTCCCGCTTCTCACAACAGCGCTCTCCTCAACATTTCACGTCTCCTCGCCCGCTCAGCGGGTCAGCTTGAACACTCCGTCAATCAACTCGCGTTGGACGCATTCGTCGCGTGCGACCCGCCGCTCCTGCTTGCGTCTCCACCGTCGCCGAGTGCCTCGATGACGGGACACGTCGGTCCGGCCTCGCGGCAGGCGCAACTTTCCGCCAACCTGTGCAAGGCGCTGCGCATCGCTTGGAGCTGAGCCAGCTTCTGATCGATGTCTCGCATCCTCGCTTCGGCCAGGGCGACTTGATACCCCTGGGGGTATATCTTCTCCTCAGTATGGCGAACGGACGGACGGGCCGCAGCCTACGGGTCCTGGACGAGACGTTTGTCCCCGATGACCGCAAGGCCGAGTTCCGCAGGCGGCTTGCTCGACTCAAGGGCCAGATCGAGGGGGTGGAGAGGATGCTTGGCGAGAACCGTCCGTGCGCTGAGATCCTGACGCAGATCTCAGCTGCCAGGAGGCGCTTCGCGGGGCGGGCCGAGTGATGGTCCGAAACTACCTTGAGCGGTGCGCCACGACTGCGATCAAGGAAGGCCGCGGGCAGGAAGTCTACGACGAGGTGATGAACCTCATTTTCAAGGTGTCCCGCTGAGGCGGGCGGAAGGAACCTACATGACCATGAGAACCGCCCTGGCGCTGTGCTGTGCCGGGCTGCTGAGCATACCGGCGTTGGCGGCGCAGGAGCCCAAGGTGCCCGCCTGCTGCGCCAAGAAGTCGGCCTCGGAGAAGAACGCCGCCGAGAAGCCCGCAACGAAGATGCGCTGCACGCTGACCGGCAAGGAAGTGGACAAGTGCTGCTGCGAAAAGCGCAACGACAAACTCTACTGCCCTCTTGCCAAGAAGACCGTCGAGAAGTGCTGCTGCGCGGAGGTCAAGACCAAGGACAGCGCGGCCTAAACAGAACCGAAATCGGGGACTGTCACGTTCGGGGCCACCGTGCATTCCCTGCGGCCGGCCCCGAACCCGTTTCTGGGGCCTTCGGCTGAGACCGAGCCGCTACCCCCGGGGAATGCCGTTCGGGTGACCGACGATCGTGGTATTGTGACGAGTGTGAGGATTCGCTGGGCCGCCGCGCTGACGCTGGCTGCCGGGTTGCTGATCGAACCGGTGGCCGCGCTCTACTGCTACACCCGCGACGCAGCGTCCATGGCTTGCTGCAGGGGCGATATGGCCGGCTGCAACCAGCCCGGCAAGACAGAGGACTGTTGCCGGAAAGGCGTGGCGAACCGCGAGACGACCCTCGACCTCGTCAAGGCCAGCCGACTCGCCAAGCCGGGGGCTACGTCGTTCCCTAGCTTGTCCCTCGCCGCTTACACAGTGCCGACCGTAGTTCTTGGGCCATCGGCGATCTTCGCTCTTTCTCACCCCGTCCCCCGTGCAGCCCCCTCGCCCCCGGTGATCTCCGTCCTCCGCGTCTAGGTAGCTTCCCGCGCCGCTGACGGCGCTGGGGGGACGGCTGTCCCTCCGACCGCCGCCAAACCGAGCCGCAGGGCTGTCCACTAGAGTTTGCGGAGGAAGGGATGTCTCGTCTCGCGCCCGTCGTGTTGTCGTGCCTCATCGTTGCCCCGAGCCTTTTCGGCCAGGAGGCGCCGGGCGCATTGTCGCTGCCCGACCTCGTCCGGGAGGCGATCGACCGGAACCCTGAAGTGCAGATGGCCGCTCGTACCGCGGAAGCGAAGCGGGCACGTGTGGGGCAGGCCGGCGCCCTCCCGGACCCAACGCTCATGTACGGCGTCATCAACGAGGGACGCCCGGTCCCGTTCCAGACGCTCGGCGCACGCGACTTCAGCGAAGCCTATGTCGGGGTCTCTCAGGATCTGCCGTACCCCGGCAAGAGGCGTCTCCGAAGCGACGCGGCCCGGGAGGAGGCGGAAGCGGCGGAATGCGCCCTCGAGGCCGTGCGGCGCCGCGTGGCCGCCGACGTCGCCGACGCCTACTACGACCTATATGCCACGCAAGCGGCAGTCGGCATCGTTGACGAGAACGACCGGCTTCTCGATCAGCTGATCAAAGTCGCCAACACGAGGCTCGCCGTGGGCCAGGCATGGTCACAGGACGTGCTGGACGCCGAGGTGGAGGTGTCGCGCATCGAGGAGAGACGCACCCAGCTCGTCGCACGCAAGGCCGTCTTGGAGGCGCGCCTTTCGAGGCTGCTCCTTCGCGCGGACGCCTCACCCTTCGCACCCCCGGCCGCCGTTGCGCCGACGGCACTCCCCGCCAACCTGGAGGACCTGCTGAGAATCGCCGACGAGGCGTCGCCCGTGCTCCACGAGAAGGCACGCATGATCGCTCAATCGGAGCGCAAGCTCGACCTCGCGCGCAAGGATCGCCGGCCGGATTTCAGCGTCAACTTCACGTACCACAACCGCGGGAGCATCGACCCCTACTACACGTTCGGGGGAACGGTCACGCTGCCGAACCTCCACGGCCGCCAGAACAGCGCGATCGAGGAGTCGGTCGCCGACCTGGGCGGCGCCCGAAGCGGCGCCGACATGGCTCGCGCCGAGGTTCGCTACCAGGTTACGGAGGCGTATCGCATGGCGGAGGCCTCCGAGCGGCTGCTGCGCCTCTACGACGAAGGAATCTTGAAGCAGACGCGCCTTTCCCTGGACTCGGCACTGTCCCAGTACCGCGTCGGGAAGGTGACCTTCCTCACGCTGGTGACGAGTTGGAGGCGGCTCCTCGATTACGACCTGACCTACCACGAGCAGCTCGCTGAACACGAGAAGGCTCTGGCGCGGCTGGCGGTGCACGTTGGCCCCTCCGTCGCGCCGGTGCACTGAAGAGGAAACAATGGAACCGACCACAGACGTTCTCCCGGATCGCCCGCGTGGGCGCAGGACAATCGCGCTGGCAACGATCCTCCTTCTGCTCGTCGGCGGCGGCCTCTGGATCTACCTCCGGACGCCCGGCCATGCCGGTCACCTAGAAAGCTCTGCGGCCGGCACTTTCTATTGCCCGATGCACACCAACTACAAGTCGGACAAGCCCGGCAACTGTCCGATCTGCAGCATGAAGCTCGTGCCGCTGGAAGCGCCCTCGGGCCAGGCTTCGGTCACAACGGGAACGGCCGGCAATGGGATGGTTGCGGAGCCGGCCACTGGGCGGGCCCCCGCTACCGGCGGCGCTCCGCCCGCCATCCGCATCACACCGGAAAGACAGCAGCAGATCGGCGTGAAGTTCGCCGAGGCCGTTCTCGCGCCAGCGGAGATCGAGGTCCGCGCGGTAGCCAAGGTGACCTACGACGAGACGCAGATCGCCCACGTCCACACAAAGGTCAGCGGTTGGATCGAGGACGTGTTCGTGGACTTCGTGGGCGCTCCGGTCAAACGCGGTCAGCCGCTCTTCACCCTCTACAGCCCCGAGCTCGTGTCGAGCCAGGAGGAATACCTGCTGGCCCTCCACGCCCGCGACGAGCTCGCTGGAAGCTCCTTTGCGCGCATCTCGCAGGGGTCGCGAACGCTGCTCGACTCGGCCCGCCGCCGGCTCGAGTTGTGGGATATCACCCCCGCGCAGATCGAGGCCCTGGAGAAGGAGGGGAAGGTCGCCCGTACGGTCACCGTCGCGTCACACGTCGGCGGCGTCGTTCTCGAACGTGCCGCGTACCACCACGGCAAGACCGTCACGCCCGACATGGACCTCTACACCATCGTGGACCTCTCGCGCGTCTGGGTGCAGGCATCGGTCTACGAGTACGAGGTTCCTTTCATCAAGGTCGGCCAGACGGCCGAGATCATGCTTCCGTACGACGCCGAGGCGAAGTCGCTGCACGGCCGGGTGACCTTCATCAGCCCCTTCGTCGACCCCATGACGCGGACGATTCAGGTTCGCACGGAGTTCCCGAACCCGGACCTCGCCCTCAGGCCCGACAGCTTCGTCAACGTCACGCTCAAGCGCCACCTCGGCCGGCGGCTGGTCGTTCCGAAGGATGCGGTCCTCGACACGGGGGTGTCGCAGTACGTCTTCGTGGACAAGGGTGGCGGCTATCTGGAGCCCCGGGCGGTGAGGGCGGGTCCGGAGGTCGCGGCCGGTCGCGTGATCGGGGAGGGCCTCCAGGCGGGCGAGCGGGTCGTCACCGCCGCCAATTTCATCCTCGATTCCGAGAGCCGGCTCAAGGGAGCGATCGATGCCATGGGGCGTCCGGTCCCGACCGAGGCGGCGGGGACGTCCGCGTCGCGCGTGACCGCGGAGGTCACCACAAGCCCATCGCCAGCCAAGATCGGCAGGAATCGCGTGCGCGCCGTGGTCAAGGATGCCTCGGGTCAGCCGATCGCCGACGCCGACGTCGAGATCCGGCTCTTCATGCCCCAGATGACGGGGATGGCTCAGGTGGACGTCAGGGCGCCCCTAAGACCCGAAGGAGCCGGCGTGTATTCGGGTGACGTCGAGATCCCAATCGCTTGGAGCTTCGGCACCACGGTTACGGTCCGCAAGGGCGGTCAGGTGGTCGGCACCGCCGAGACCACGATCACGTCGAGGTAGCCACGATGATCAACGCCATCATCGAGTGGTCGGCCCGCAACAAGTTCCTCGTCCTGTTGCTGACCTCTTTCGCCGTGGCCGCCGGGATCTTCTCCATGCGGCAGGTGCCGCTCGACGCTATCCCCGACCTGTCGGACCCGCAGGTGATCATCTACACGGAGTGGCCGGGCCGCAGCCCCGACCTGGTCGAGGACCAGGTCACGTATCCGATCGTGTCCGCCATGCTCGCGGCGCCGCACGTGACGGTCGTCCGCGGCGGCTCCGACTACGGCTTCTCCTACGTCTACGTCATCTTCGACGAAGGGACAGACCTCTACTGGGGCCGTTCGCGCGTCCTCGAATACCTGGACAAGATCCGCGGGAAGCTCCCGGAAGGCGTGGCCCCCACCCTCGGGCCGGACGCGACCGGGGTGGGTTGGGCTTTCGAGTACGCGCTCGTGGACCGAAGCGGCAAACACAACCTCGCTGAGCTTCGGTCGTTCAACGACTGGTACGTCCGGTACTGGCTCGAATCGGTGCCCGGGGTCGCCGAGGTGGCCACGGTCGGAGGCTTCGTCAAGCAGTACCAGGTCACGGTCGACCCGAACCGACTCCTGGCGTTCCATGTCCCGCTGAACCGCGTCATCGACGTGATCCGTCACACCAACCGGGACGTGGGCGGGCGGGTGGTCGAGTTCACGGGGAAGGAATACCTGGTCCGTGGGCGCGGCTATCTGACGTCTCTGGACGACATCGCGGACCTTCCGGTGGCGACCGACGATAAGGGCACTCCCATCCTCGTGCGCAACGTAGCCACGGTGGCCCTGGGTGGCGAGATGCGCCGTGGGATTGCAGAGCTGAACGGAGAGGGAGAGACGACCGGGGGCATCGTGATCGTCCGCCACCATCAGAACGCCCTCGACGTGATCGAGCGGGTCAAGGCCAAGCTCGCGGAGGTCAAGCCCGGCTTTCCGGAGGGTGTCGAGGTGGTGACGACCTACGACCGGTCGGACCTGATCCACCGTTCCATCGAAACCCTGAGCCACACGCTGCTGGAGGAGCTGCTCATCGTCAGTCTGGTCATCCTCCTCTTCCTGCGGCACCTGCCGAGCGCGGCGATCCCGATCGTGACGATCCCTGTGGCAGTCGTCATTGCCTTCATCCCGATGCACGCTATGGACCTGACGTCCAACATCATGTCGCTCTCGGGCATCGCCATTGCCATCGGAGCGCTGGTGGACGCTGCCATCGTGGTGGTCGAGCAGACCCACAAGAAGCTCGAGCACTGGGAAGCCGAGGGCAGGCCCGGCGACTACCACCGCGTGATCATCGATGCGGTCAAGGAGGTGGGCGGCCCGTCGTTCTTCTCCCTGCTCGTGATCGCCGTGGCGTTCGTGCCGATCTTCGCGTTGCAGGCGCAGGAGGGGCGGCTCTTCAAGCCGCTCGCCTTCACGAAGAATACCGCCATGGCCGTGGCGGCTGTCCTGGCGATCACGCTCGACCCCGCGCTGCGGCTGATCATGCCGCGGATGGAGCCTTTCCGGTTCCGTCCGCGCTGGCTGTCGGCTCTAGCGACGCGGGTGGTCGTCTCGAAGATGGAGCCGGAGGAGAAGACCTGGATCAGCCGCGTCCTCATGAAGCTGTACCATCCTGCGCTGCTGCTCGTCCTCCGCCACCGCTGGAAGGTCATCCTCGTAGCGGTGCTGCTGATGGCAGCCACTGTCCCGGTGTTCCTGAGCCTGGGCGAAGAGTTCATGCCCCCGCTCAACGAGGGAACGATCCTCTACATGCCGATCACGCTTCCCGGCATCTCCGTCACCGAGGCGGTCAAGTACCTCCAGCTCCAGGACAAGATCCTGCGGACCTTCCCGGAGGTGGAGAGCGTGTTCGGCAAGATCGGCAAGGCCGAGACCTCCACCGATCCGGCGCCGCTCAGCATGGTGGAGACGACCATCGTCCTCAAGCCGGAGAAGGCGTGGCGGAGCCGCGCCGTGGCGCGCTGGTACTCGAAGTGGATGCCAGAGGCGCTCAAGCCTCCATGCCGGTGGGTCTGGCCCGAGGAGCGTCGCCTGGGGTGGGAGGAGCTGATCGACGAGATGGACCGGGCGGTGCAGATCCCCTCGTTCGCGAATGCGTGGCTGTTCCCGGTGAAGACACGCATCGACATGATCACCACCGGCATCCGGACGCCGGTTGGGGTCAAGGTCCTCGGGCCGGAGCTGGACAAGATCCAGGTGATCGGCCTCGAGCTCGAGAAGGTCATCCAGAAGGTCCCCGGGACGCGGAGCGCCTTCTTCGAGCGCGTGACCGGTGGCTACTACCTCGACTTCAAGGTGAGGCGCCAGGAGGCCGCGCGCTATGGCCTGTCGGCCGGAGACGTGAACGACATCGTCGAATCGGCGATCGGAGGCAACAACGTCACCACAACGGTTGAGGGTCGCGAGCGTTACCCCGTGAACGTGCGCTATGCCCGCGAGTTCCGGGACGATCTGCCCAAGCTCCGGCGCGTCTTGGTCCCGACGCCGTCCGGAGCGCAGGTCCCGCTCGAACAGCTCGCGACCCTCGAGCTTCTGACCGGACCACCGATGATCAAGAACGAGGAGGGCTTCAAGGCGGGGTTTGTCTACGTCGACGTCGTCGGCCGAGATCTGGGCAGTTACGTCGAGGAGGCCAAGAAAGCCGTGGAGGCTACGGTTCGCGTGCCGGCCGGCTACCAGCTCTCCTGGAGCGGCCAGTACGAGTACCTCGTGCGCGTGCGCCAACGGCTCCTGGTGGTCGTGCCCCTGACTCTCGTGATCATCTTCCTGCTCCTGTACTTCAACACGGGCTCCACGACGAAGACGCTGATCATCCTCCTGGCCGTCCCCTTCTCCGCGGTGGGAGCGATCCTCTTCCTCTGGCTGCTCGGCTACAACATGTCCATCGCGGTGTGGGTCGGTCTGATCGCCCTCCTCGGAGTGGATGCCGAGACCGGGGTCTTCATGCTGCTCTACCTGGACCTTGCCTACCAGAAGGCCCGCACCGAGGGGCGGATGAGGAATCTCGGAGACCTCAAGGAGGCGATCGTCGAGGGCGCCGTGAAGCGCCTGCGCCCCAAAGTCATGACGGTCGCGGTGATGTTCATGGGGCTCGTTCCGATCATGTGGTCGACGGGGACGGGCTCCGACGTGATGCGACGAATCGCGGCACCCATGATCGGGGGGATATTCACGTCCTTCCTGATGGAGCTGCTCGTCTACCCGGTCATCTACGAGATATGGAAGACGCGCGAGGTACGCCGAGACACGGCCCCCGCGTCGTGAGGCGGAGAGATCCCACTTGGCACGATGGGCCGGGGATGATGACAGGAATGGCCATCGGCGCCGCTCCCTCGTTGTGGGAACCACGCCGCAGGCGCCCCATTCGGTCACGCCCTCCCGATCGTCCGTCCCGGTCCCGACACCGTGGGCCGCTGTAATCGCCGCGGCTGCCTCGTTGTGCCCGTTCTGTGCCCGTCCTATAGGTCGCTATAGGTCGTTAAAGGTCGGAACGCGGCACAAAATCCGGGTGAAATGCCTGATTTGGAGACCTATTGGGTGCTGTAGCGACCCATAGGGACAGTCTTGGAACGAACTCAAAATCCCGAGAGGGTCACCCCTCGTGTGGGTTCAATTCCCACCTCCGGCACCAGCTCCAGAAGATCCGGCCGACCTTGGCCGAGAGCCGCCGGGTAGCGCCCGCAGTGAAGTCGCCGGTGATCTTGCTCGAGCGCGCGTCGTCGCCCCAAAGGACATTTACGACGATCTCGTGGCGGCCGGGCGGCAGCTCGATGACCTGAAGCACGCGCCCTTCGCGCAGCTTGATGCCGAGCAGGGACTTCTTGACGGCGCCGCTGACGCGGCGCTGCAAGACCTTCGCGCCATCGACCGACACTAGGAGCGTGCCTTTCTCGAGCGTGTGCTTGAAGTCGATCGACAGGTGGGCCGTGGACGTATCTTCGATGGATGGAAGGCCCGAGGCGCTCTTGGGTTGCGAGGCATCCTCGCCGCGCGGGCGCGGATCCACGTCCGGGCGCGCGCCGGGAGTCGCATCGGAGGTCTCGAGCTCCCGGCGCAGCAGCTCGAGGCCCGCGACCAGCGCGAGTGCGACGAGGCCGACCAGACCGCGGACGACGGGCCGCCGATGCAACCGGACCGAGCCGATGGCCGTGGTGTCGCTGATCGGCGCATCTGCGCCCGCCGCACTCAAGAAGCGAGCCGTATCCTCCTTCTTCCTGCCGTCGGCCGGCCCGCCAACAGGTCGTCGAGGTCGTCGCAGAAGCTGTTCGCATCGGGGTAGCGGTCCTTGCGGGACTTGGCCAACGCCCGGGCCAGCACTTCGTCCACGCCGCTCGGGAGCCCGGGGATCAACGACGACGGCGGCGGCGGACGGTCGTGCACGACGCGGGCGAGGATCTTCTGGGGCCCTTCGGCCTCGAAGGCGTCGCGCCCCGTGAGCAGCCGGTAGGCGACGGAGCCCAGCGCGAAGAGATCGCTTCGGGCGTCCACGGGCTCGCCCACCGCCTGCTCGGGGGACATGTACAGGGGAACTCCGAAGGCTTGGCGGACGCTCGTGAGGGTGAGGCGTGACGTTTCGAACCGAGCGACACCGGAATCGGCCAGCTTGGGCGTTACCGAGTCCAGCAAGAGGATATTGCTGGGCCGCACGTCGCGGTGTACGAGGCCCGCGGCATGGAACTGTTGGAGCGCCCGGCCGACACCGCCGACGAGACGCAGGGCTTCCTCCCAGGGACGCGGCTCGCCGGGGACGAGCGCTTGCTGCAACGGCGTTCCGGCAACGTGCTCCTGGGCGACGAACAAGGTGCCGGTCGCCGGGTCCTTGCCGCAGTCGTGGATGGCTACGAGGCCCGGGTGGGCTAGTCGCGCCGCGCGGCGCGCCTCCTCGAGAAAGCGCGCCTCGAAGGCGGCGCGCTCGCTGTCCGGCGTATCCGGCGGCAGGAGCAGGGTCTTGACGACTACAATCCGGTCGAGGTCGGGGTCGCGCGCCCGGTACGCCACCGCGGTAGGCCCGCGCCTGATCTCCTCCAGGATCTCGTAGCGCCCCACGGCGCGCGGAAATGCAGAGCCGATCACGGGGCGATGTTCGCATGCCTTGATACGATGGGGGCATGCGCAGGCTCCTTTTCTTGACTTGGCTCGCCATGGCGGCGACGGTCAAGCCTCTTATTGCCGCCGAACACCTCGAGATGCGGTTCAAAGAGCATCTGGGTCTCGACGATCTCCGCCTCGTGGGAGGGCGGGCCGCGCGCCTGGTCGAGTTTCCGTGGCCGATGGACTGGCAGCCGCGGCCGGGCGCCGAGCTGCGGCTGCACTTCGAGCATTCCCCCGCCCTCGACGGTGAGCGCTCGTTCCTGGCGGCCGCCCTGAACCACGGGGTCTTGCGCAGCTTCCGGCTCGACCCGCAAAACGCCGGCCCGACGGAGATCGTCGTGCCGCTGGCGCCCGAGATGCTCCGCGAGGAGAACCAGCTCGTGATCTCCGTCGAGCAGTTCTCGGAGGCTGGTACGGCCGAGGCCGAGTGGACCCTCGTGCGCTCGGATTCGCTTCTTTCGATCCCGTTCGAGCGCCGGCGCGTGGAACGGAGCCTCACGGACCTGCCGGAGCCGATCCTGAGGCGCCGCAGCTTCGAACCCCGGCGCCTCACGGTCCTGCTCCCCCTCCGGCCGAGCTACCCGACGCTCGAGGCGACGGCAAGGACGCTGGCGAGCCTTACGGCCCGCGTGGCTCCCGCCCCGGTCACCCTGGCTTTCGCTCACTCGCTGCGTGAGATAGAGACGCCCGCCCTCGCGGTGGGGACGCCGCGCGAGCAACCGGCGCTTCGCGAGCTGGGAAGCCTGGGCGAGGGCGCCGCGAAGGCCAGCCCCTCCACCGGCATGGTTGCCCTCCTCCTGGAGGCCGGACCGAACGCGCAGCCGCTCCTCGCCGTGACCGGAGGGGAGCCGGACGCGGTGGCCAAGGCGGCCCTCGCGGTGTTCAGCGCGCCGAGGCGCAAGGGCAGCCGGCTGCTGCTCGTGCCGGTGGCGCCTACGCCGCGGCAGGCGGCGCGGCGCGATTGGCGGCGCTTCATCCCGCCCGCGAACGGCTTCACGGTCGACGAGGCGGGCGACCCGCGCGCCGAGCTGGCCGTCACCGGCGACCTGCCCGCGCGCGTGCGCATGAGGGCGCCCCCCGACGCGCGCTTCCTGCCGTACGGGCACCGCGCCACCCTGGCCTTCGAGGGGCTGCCCGCCCTCGCGAGCGACGCCAAGGCCGAGCTCGAGGTGTACTGGAACGACGTGCTGCTGCGGCAGGCGCCTATGGAGCAGAATGCGCGGGCCCGCAGCTTCACGCTGTCCGCGCCCATTCCCGCGTCGGCGCTCAAGCCCGATAACGTGCTGACCGTGGCGTGGAACGGGCGCTCCGGCGCAACGGGGCCGTTCGTGAAGCTCCGCGGGGACAGCGATCTGTTCCTCCCCCGCGAGTACGTAGCGGAGCTTCCCGACCTGGCCCTGCTCCGGTCCGGCTTCTACCCCTTCAGCCTGCGCGCGGACCTTGCCGACACCGTCGTCGCGCTGCCGGAAGGCGAAGACAACGTACCCGCGCTCTGCGAGCTCGCCGTCGTGCTCGGGCGGCTGCTGCCGTCCGAGCAGTTCCTCTTCCGCGTCGCGCTGGCCCCGCAAGCCTGGGCCGGACGCGGGCAGAACCTGATTCTGCTCGAAACGGGCGATTCGCCCAGCCCGCTCCTGCTGCCCGACCTCAAGCGCCTGCAGGGCGGCGAGTCGCTCCGGCGCCTGCCCCTGGTGCAGGAGCTCGAGCATCCCCCCGGAGAGGGCCGCTACGTTCTCCGCCTTCGAGCCGCGACGCCGGCGCTGCTGCGCGTAGCGGCCCGCAGCCTCGGCGAGCCAGGGGTGCTTCACCGCCTCTCGGGGGACACGGCCTTCCTCGCGGCGGAGGGGCCAGTGGCTTTCCGCGTCGGAGCGCGCCGCACCATCACCGAGATCTCCTATCTCACGCGCCTCGGGGCCTGGCTGCGCGAACACTGGCTCGCGTTGCCGCTGATCCTCGCGGGCGCCAGCGGCCTGCTGTGGCTGGGCCTTCGTATCGTCCTCGGGCCCTATCGCTCGCATCGGGTCCTGGACCGCCGGACAGGAGCGCCCGGGGTTACTTCGCGATCGCCCCAGAGCCCCTCCGAGAGCGTCCCCTGGAGCCGCCCGTTCATGGCGTCGGCCACGTCGGGCGCCGCCTCCTGGAGCGCCGGCATCACAGCCGCGAGCATCTCGAGCGACTCGTAGTCCGCGCCGGCCTGTCCGTTCGCCAGGATGATTGCGGGAAGGCGACGGTCCTGGCGATAGCGTTGGGCGAGCCACGCCAGCGAGCCGGCCAGGTAGGTGCGCGCCCGCTCCTCGCCGAACAGCACGCCGTCGAGACGCACGCGCCAGTGGGCGCGAAAGGCGTCGTAGGAGTACTGGCTGTCCCTGTCGCTGCCGAGGGAGAGTGCCCCGGTGGCGGTGTCCAGCAGCAGCCAGTCGCTCGGCAGGCGGGTGGTCGTGAGCGCGGCGTTCCGGTCGAGCAGCACGTAGCTCGTGTCCACGAGCTGTCGCCAGTCGTGGGAGGGATCGTCACGGGCAAAGTAGCGAGAGCGTAGTAGGACGGGTTCAGGCGGCAGGTCCCCCGCTGGCACAGGGTGTCGCCGCCGAGCAGGAACCGCCGCCCGCCGGCGACGAGCGTGCCCTCGACCCACAAGTCCGCCAGCACGGCCCGCGCGCGCTGGAGGTAGCGGTCGTCGCCCCAGGTGCGGCCGGCCATGAGCAGGGCCAGAGCTGCGTCCTGGTCGGCGTCCGAAGCGAAGGCGGTGTCCACGACGCGGCCGTCCCACTTCCACGCCCAGAGATTGTCCGGGCGCACCCCGCGGTTGAGGTGATCGCTGGCCCACGTCAAAGCGCGGTCGAAGACCGGCCGGTCCTCCATCCAGACCGCGCGCAGCATCGCGTAGGCCTGCCCCTCGGACGTCGTGATGCCGCCCGCCTTGGGGTCGACGACGCGGCCGTCCGGTTGCACGAAGCGGCTCACGTACGCCGCCCAGGTCTGGCGCAGCACGGCGTCCGGGGTTGGCGACGGCGCAGGCGCTGAATCGTCGCCCGCCCCGCAGGCGGTTAGACATGCCGCCCCCAGCAGAAGCGCCC
>WNFL01337812.1_pt1 | contig 20709 bp, 18 predicted proteins | sample 5400361 | NCBI WGS metagenome assembly WNFL01 (sample SAMN13153351, study PRJNA577476) | soil metagenome | isolation source: 40 cm soil on Douglas fir-dominated hillslope | place: USA:California | collected 2013-09-17
CGTCTTTTCTGTAATACATTTTTCAATCGAAGCGGGCGAAATCGTTAACCACTCTTCGTTTTCAATATCTGCGAAAATGGGAATCCCACCCGCGTAACGTACCGCATTTGCAGTAGCCACGAATGTAAGCGAAGGGACGATCACCTCATCCCCCGGCTGAATTCCAACGACCATACAAGCAAGGTGAAGTGCGGCAGTGGCGTTCGTGACGGCGAAGGCGTGCTTCGTACCAATAAAATCGGCAAACTCCTTCTCAAAGTTTTGCGTCTCTTCCCCCATGCTTAGCCAGCGGCTGCGCATCACGCGCAAGACGGCGTCCTCTTCTTCCGGGCCAAAATCAATATCCGCCAACGGAACACGCCACGCCACGATCAATCCTCCTTCAAAAACTGGTCTCGCATATTGACAAAATCCTGCGTGGCCTGCTCATAATCATCAGGGTCGTTGAGATGACATCCAATATATCCACCGGCGCCGGCTACCAACACATTATTATTTCCCAAGTATGAGTTCATTTTTGCTCTACTACAAAATGCGGCTTGCTTTCCGGCTTTCCTGGCTTCGCCAGCCAGAATTGCAATGCGCGCAACATATCTGAAATTAACACAATGCGCACATTTAGATCAACGCAGGAATCCATTACTCGATTGTATATATCCGAATTCGTGCTTGGGATGGTGAACATGATCAAGCCGACATCATATTTTGTTACCAGTGGGTGCAAATCTGCTGAGGTGCCAACCACCCAGGCACCATCAAGCCTCACCCCCTGTTTGAGCGGGTCGTCATCAATGATGCCAACCACCGTGAAGGCGCGCATAAACATGTCACGCCGCAACAGCCATGTGGCAAATTCAGATTCTTCACCTGCACCAACAATGAGGACACGCTCACCCACCGAAAACGAGCTACGCCTTGAAAGCCAGAAACTTGCAAAACCAGTCAGCAATCGCCAACGATAACGTGTCGCCACCACACTGATAAGAACCAGAAGGCCTATCGTAAAAATTAATACTGTTGGCAGAGGAGGCAAGAGGCTTAATCGCTGTGCTGTAAACTGGGCAAGAGAAATAACGCCTGTGACAATGCCGGTGGAAAAGACAATCCCAAACATATCCTCGGGCACAGCTCGTGACCACACCACTCTGTTCAAACCCATCCCAGTATTCACCAAGCCAAACGAAATCGCCATCACAATTGCCAAAATAATTGCTCTTCCAAAACCCAGTTCCAGCGGCCCAGTAGTACGCCATACGAGGCCTACCAAGGCTATGCTAAAGAAGGCCACTACAAAATCCACCACGAACCAGCTGATATTAAAGCGTACAAAACGTGAGATCGGGCCGCCAAACAGATTGCCTTCCGGAATTCGGCTGGAAGCAAGGCGTGGTAACAAAACCGCCAACGTCCAGAAAATAATGTCAAGATCGCTTAACAAACTGTGATGTCTTACATAGATCCGATCCAGGCGCATTTTGTCCGGCAGGATCTTTTGATAATAAGTTGCCATGAAGTCATTCCCCTTGAGCAATTTCTCCTCATCGTGATAAACAATGCTGGCCGGGCTGGTAACGCCGGGGCGAACCGAGAGAATTTCTTCTTTGGCATCATCGGGCCAATTGAACGCAATATTGACATCCTCAGGGCGTGGGCCTACAAACCTCATTTCCCCCAACAGGACATTCCATAACTGCGGCAACTCATTGACTTTGGTATCGCGCAGCCAATGGCCAAGCCGCGTAATACGTTTATCGCCAGTTGCCGTCACTGCCGGGCCGGCATAGCTATCGAGCACTTCATACATCGTACGAAGTTTCCAAATGCGGAATGGTTTCTGGCTTTTACCCATGCGCCAGCCACTGTAAAAGACCGGCCCAGGAGATTCGCGTTTGATCAAAATAGCCAGGATAAGGAAAAACGGCAAAAGCAAAATTAAACCGAACAACGCCGTAGCAATATCAAACAGGCGTTTGAACGCGTGATTTAACCGTAATCGTGCTTGCATCCAAAAAGAATTATTGCCAGCAGATAATGATATTTCCATCGCGCACTCCTGCGCAAAATAAAAGCTTGCTTTGTCCGAGTCTACTTCAAATTACGGGGATTAAGAACTCACTTTCGTTGCAGGTTTGATCAGGGCAAGATAATGAGAATTAAGGATCGAGAGACTCTCAAGCCAGGTACACAAAGAGAGTGAAAGGGGAATTATGCTTCGCGCAATGGGCGGGGCCAGAGTGACTTTGCGAGCATGTATTTGCATCCCATGAAACAAGCTTCTTATCTCCCTCAAACCAATACCGCGTGTCTCATAATTTGTTGGATTCCACCAAAAATCGTACCAAAGAATTGCGCCGTCTTTCTTGAGCACCCGTTGCATTTCAAGGGCCAAATTTCTTTTAATGTTGTAATCCAATATGGATGAGAAAGCTGTGAACTGGACGACCAGATCAAACGTACGGGTTGAATATGGAAGATACTGCCCATCTGCGCACGCGAGTTTTAGCAACGGATACTCGTTATGCGCCTGTTTTAAACGCCTCAGAAGCAAATCCACTCCAATGAGATTTTCCTGTTTTACACCGAACTGATGGAAATCCATCAATACATTGCCATTCCCGCATCCCACCTCCAGCATATGCATGGAATCCCAACTTACATTTGCACAGTGCCACTCTAATAATTTAAGAATATCTTCTCGGAGTTGTGACTTCAGGAATCGATAAGCAGGGTTGGACAAAGAATACAAATCACTTCCGCCGAAACGGCGTTGGCGATCCTCATATTCTTTTCGCAAACGATCAAGGTCGTTCATTCAGACTCCAAGAAGGCTGCAAATTTTTCGACAATTGCAGAATGGTCATAATATTCCCGGGCAGCGCGGCGTCCATTCGCGCCCAATCGCTCACGCAATTCCCGGTCCAATGCTAGTCTTCGCAAAGCGTTGGCCAGAGAGTCTACATCGCCAGGAAAGACCACAAGTCCACTGTCATGGCGCTTCACAATTTCTGCAGCCTCGCCGCATGCCATTAATAGGACAGCCCGGCCGGCGGACATGGCTTCGTACAATTTTGATGGCACAGCGCCCGGCAGCTCCCTTCCCAAAAGCACGAGACAAAAATTCGCGTCTGCAAGCAGTTTCGGCATCTCGCTACGTGGAAGTGGGTCAAGAAAGTGCACGTTATCTAATTTCAATTCACTAGCTTGGGCCTTCAATTGCGTCTTCAACGGGCCATCACCTACCATGAGCATTTTGAAGCCGGATAAATCACGCAATTGATCTGCAGCATATAGAAGTTGATCCAGCCCTTGAGCCAAGCCATGTAAACCGGCATAGGCTGCCATCACCCCCGCCTTGCGTGAACGAGTAGACCCGCCGGACGCGAAAAAGTTTGTGTCCGTTCCATTTGACAGATAATAAGTTTGTACATTTGGGAAACGGGATCCAATGCTTTCCAAAATTTCGCGGGACTGCCCACCAACACACCATGCTTTGCGATAACAAAAGGCTTCAAGCCAGTAACCGATTCTCAATAAGAAAGCATTTTGGACTACGCCAAGACGCACTGCCGACTCCGGCCATAAATCTGAGACGTTGAAAAACCAGCGCGCCCGCTTCAAACGACTCAGCAAATACCCACTGATACCGAGGAAGAGTGGTGGGCTTTCAGTCAGGATAATATCGGGCGCATCAAGATAAATCAACCCAACGAAGAAAGATGAAAAGACGAACGAAAAATAATTGAACAATCGAGGAACAAAAGATAGGCTGTTAGTGGGATAAATCCATGCGCGTAATATGTGCACATCGTCTAGATCCTCAGCTTTCATCCAACCAGCATAACCTGTATGAATCACACCGCGCGGATAATTTGGCATCGCCGTCAACACGGTTACATGGTGTCCACGTTTGACCAATGCACTTGCAAGAAAGGAAAGACGTGCTTGTGGGGCGCCAATCTCAGGTGGATAATACTGTGTGTGAATGACAAAGTGCATCGTGATGTCACTTCGACAATAATGAAACAACCGCTTTAAATTTGCCTGCTAGCGTACGTGGGATCGAGGGAACAGATTCGACGATCACATTCACTGATGGACCAAGCCGTTGCTGGATACGATGCGTTATATCAGCTATGTCATTTGCATCGAAACCATCCGTTGCAACTACTTTCACTCGAATTCGATCAGGTGCTTCCTGCACAATCTGTCCCTCACGCACATGAGGCTGATGAACAAAGACACCATGAAAGCGCACCATCTGCCGCCCATCCGGACCAACAACCACATCTTCCATACGGCCAACCACCTCTTTAATAACTGGCATCTCGCGCCCACATGGGCATGGTGCGTCATCCCAAGCTGCAATGTCCCCAAGACGAAATCGTACAAGCGGCTGATATACGCGTGAAAGCACTGTAACTACGACCTCCCCAGCCTCACCCATACTGCATGGAGTGCCATTGGGACGTAGGATTTCCGTGATCGCAACATCAGGGCTGGCATGTAAACGACCATGCTCACACTCGCTCGCGAAAATGGCATTCTCAACGGAACTATATTCTTCGTAAATTTTGCAACCATAAGCCTGCTCCATGACTGCACGCATTTCATAAGTTAGCTTTTCACTTGTGGTAATGATGGCCTTTAAATTGGGAGATGGAATCTTCTGCTCAAGCATAAAACGCGCCAATAAATAAAATGAGACCGCATAGCCTGTTCCCCATTGAATATTGTGTTGTTTCAATGCTTCAACATATAGATACGCAGTATCAGAACGCAAATGGAAAGGGGAAAAATATACCTGTTTTTCAATAATATTGAAACGATGGAACGGCCCATTACTTTCAGGATTCGGCTCCACTAATCTGCCTGAGAATGTAGCACGCGGCATTGTGAACGAGACACCGGCCCAGCGTGCCGAACGGACTTCGCGCAATGCGAGCGACTCGCGCAGTTCGGCGATAGTGTAGTAACTGGAGATAGGAGTCCCTGTGGTGCCACTGGTGAGAAAAACCTGCGGGTAGAGAGGATGCATATCATCGCGCAGAAACGCCCTGGGCGCAGCGCGAAGCGGATCTTTATCCAAAAGCGGCAGACCGTGCAAATTGCCCTTCAGCGCGGCGCGTTTGACTTTCTCATCCCAATTTTCGCGATAATATGACACGTGCTTGGCGCAAGCCAGTAATAACATTTTCAATTGTGCAGCTTGCCATTCATCCCACTGCATTTTTGTAAATCGCTCGCGTTCCAGATACGCCTGAGCATACTTTGAATAGCCAGGACCAAAACGCAGGTAATGCCAATATGCGCCGAAGACGCTCACAGCAGCGTGCTGAAGCGGAACCGGTAATTGCGCGTATATGGCATCTAATTTACTCAAATCAATCTCTTATCGCGAACTAGTATATGTCTTTTCTATAATTTCTAATAACTGTGATCTGCGGTTTTCTACAGGAAATTGAGAAAGTATTCTCTCCCTAGCCTTGACGCCTAAACCTCGGTTTTCTTGGCATGCTTCTTGTATTGCGATTGCAGTTTTGTGAGGATCGCCATAAGGAACATATAAACCACAATCTCCGACGACTTCAGGAATAGATCCCCGATCAGTAACTATTGGAATGCATTGAAAGAGCATCGCCTCGGCTAGCGCCATGCCAAAGCCTTCATGATGCGATACTTGCACATAGACTCTGGCACTATTCATCGCTTCATAAAGGTCCTTGTCTGATAAATAGCCAGGGTATGACACGTTTTCCTCATTCAAATTACGTAATAAGTTTATTCCATCGTCTTTCCAGCTTCCAATCAACTGAAACTGATAATTTGGCAAATAGGTTGCTGACTTTACGAAAGTAGCATAGCCCTTCCGATAAATATCATATTGATGTATTGTGCCAACAGATAGAATCAGATTGTCTTTCTTATAACTACTACCCACAGCAATATCGGGCAAACCACAATAGATTCGGCTGATACGCTGAGGAATAACATAAGGTAGTTTTAATGTGCGCATCCTCGAATATTCAGAAAAGGTTATGAACTGATCAATTCTCGGAAAAAGATAATAGCCTAACAATTTGCGTAATCTATCCTTAAATAATCTACTTCGCGATCTAAATTGTTTTTCATAAATAACATCATAATCCCCACCAACTACAATAACGGGTTTATTAGACCTCTTGGCGTAAATAATCGGAAGCCACATATGCCATGAGGCCCACCATCCAAAAACTAGATCGCACCATTTTATCCCATCAGCAATTTCTGATATGTATTTTTTACCTGGCGTAAATTGTATTACCCTAACCGTATGGCGCGATTCCAGTATTTCCAGATCAATCCGGATAAACGACCTAAGATCATTATGGATAAACAGAATATTCAACTATTGTCATCCTTGTCCTTACTTGGTAAGAGTAAATAAGAATCATATTAATTATCGTAAATTGGAAATTCAGGTAATGCACCTGTATCTGCGATTTTTACAATAGCAGGCACACCAACCGCAAAGGAGTTATCTGGGATATTACCGCGCGTTACAGTAGCATTACTCCCTATTAAACAACCTTTACCGATGACAGCTCCACCTACAATAGTTGTATGTGCACCAATCCAAGTACCAAAGCCTATTTGTATCGGAGGTTTCGTAACTGAACCATAACGATACGAACCTTGGTACTTGGTGTGATTCGCGGCTGAAAGCACGACATATGGGCCAATAATTACTTCATCTTCTATAAGAATATCTCCCAGAGAGAGGAATACACAACCTAATGCAATGTATACATTCGATCCGAAATGAATTGAGGATGCGTTATAAAAGGTTATGTTTCGACCTAATCTCAGATTAGCTCCACACGTACCAAAGAATGGTTGAGACAACATCCCTCTCAAGCGAAAGAAAGCTATATTATTTGGTAACCAATTGGTTAGAAGCATAATTAAATGTAAAGGCCAGTCATAGCGTAAATAGTATAAGAGTCGTTTCATATAGTATTATTCGTCCATTTCTGAATTATTTTGAGCATTTCTCCAACTTGCACTTCTAAAGTGTTCTTTCTCGCTAATTCGATACCCTTCCGAATATAGTTTTGACGCAGCTCAGGCGAATGCAGCAGTTTAAGAATTGCATTTGCTAATCCATCCGGATCATTTGGTTGTACAAGCTCAACAACCCCTTCGACAAAAGCTGGGATCGAACCGACTCTTGTAGCTACGACAGGCAAGCTCTGCGCCATGGCCTCCCAAATTGTACGAGGAAAACCTTCCGAAGATGGCGATGCAAGCACATAAATATCTGCTCGCTTGTAATATGCAAACAACTCCGGTCCTACTGCTTTATAACCATGATAAACCACTTGCCCATCTAAACCGATTTTTTTGGCAAGGGCCTCAAGTTGAAACAAAATTTCCTCCTCTCCTTTCTCTGGCCATCCAACTAGATCGAGCATTACCTCGACATCATTCAACACTAGTATAGCCATCGCATTCACAACATCGAATAGTCCTTTTGAGACACTCAGTCGACCTGTGTAAAGTAGGTGAATTGGCAGAGACTGGCAGGTATCTACCCGCGTATAAAAATCTCCCTTTTCTAAAGTGGTAGTTCGGGTTTCGACTAAATTGGGGAGCTTCGATTGGAGTTCAACAAACAATTTGCGGCTATTTACAAAAGTTAAGCTCTTATAAGCCACCCGGTATTGCATCCACCGATTCCAATATACCCACAAACGTATTAACTCCTTACGCCACCATGACTGAGGTAATTCGTCTACTCCTGATAAGTAATCACCGACTAAAAGAAGCACAACAGGAATTTTCCCTGCTGCATCTGCCATTGCGGGTAATAAGGGTGAAGGGCCACGGATTAACAAAACATCCAACTTAGCTTGCCAATCTCGGACTAAACGAGTATATCGCTTAGCAAACAATGTACGTTTTATAACCGAGTCGTGTGGGCCTACATTAATCAATATCACATTTGATGATTGGATTTGATAATCCATAATGTTGTGCTCTTCTAAACGGGGAGAATGAGCAAAAAACACGACTACTTCACAAAACCTGGCAAGGCTATCAACAAACCGACCGAGAAAACCAGGCAGCCAAACCTGGCCATCTTTTGCGATTGCAGGTACGTGAAAGTGAAAACCTAAACGCAATTTATTCATCTTCGGAGTCAGAATCTAAGCTCGAGAATATTATTAACATGAAAGTTAAAGGGAATCCCCCGATATCTAGGAAAAAAAGCATTATATAAAAGGGTACAAAGGTTGCCAACAATATTCGTTTCATAAGATTTAGCTTTTTCCATTTAGTTAAAAACAGCCGTATCCATAAAAACAACCAAATAATATAACCTAATAAGCCTAAAATACCATTTTCAGCCCAAGCAGCAAGATAAGAATTATGCACTAAGTAAAATGACTGATGCCCAATCAATGGATCATAAATTGTTCTAAAAACTCCTGGGCCAATACCAATAAAAGGATTCTCAGCTATAACTGCTAGTGCTTTTTGTAGAAGTACTGTTCGAACAAATACCGATGTGGTAGGGTCTTCCAAGCGTGTTATTTCATTAAATTTAATAAACCATGTGGGGTTTGTAGTTTGTACAACAGAGGTCAAGACACTAAGACCACCTAATAATAGGATAAAAAAAATAACGAACGGCATTCTCGTCCTCTCAGATAAAAATAACGAGAAAAGAGTGAAAAATATTCCAACGATTGTAGCTATAAACCCGCTTCGGGAATAGGTCAAAAAAGAACAGATTAGAAGCCCCAGGCTAGTCGAAAAAGCTGCTCCTTTGATTAAAAACTGTGTTGATTTATTCACAGCAAAGTCACCATATAAAAATATGATCATTAAGGCTGTTGCTGCCATGGCAAAAATAATAGCAACCAAATTATGATCCCTCCCTGGACCGTATAAGAAATGCCGAATATTCTCTCCATATAGGAACCATAGCTGTACTACTTCATATGCCCATAACAAGGCAGCAATTAACAATGTGTATAACCAAATTGCCCTACCCTTATTTGTAGACATTGCTGACAACATCACCAGACCCAAAAAAAACGGAATTGTCATTGAAACAGCACTATACAAAACTTGATCTGGAGACGGAGTACGGAATAAAGACAATACGCCACCAAGCCAGAATAAAAAGTTGAAAATTATATAGAATCGAATGCCCGAAGTATTAAGGCGCCCGCGCTGCAAAATAAATAAATATCCCGCAACCCCAATCATCAAGTACCAATTGAAAGATTCGAGCCAGGTGTAAGTTCCTGGAGGTTCCCATTGCAGAAATGATAATACTGCAATAACAATTAAAGTAAAATACAGCCCCGGCGAACGCGTTCGAGCAAGGTCATATTTTCTGGAAAGCACGTTGATATTCTAAATCCAACCTAAATTGGATAAATTTTTTGTAATTGAGCTGTATTATAAGCAATATTACAGTCATCTCTAAAAAGTGTCTGTAGCTTCTGTGGCATTTCATAAAGCCCAGTCATGGTCACGAAGTGTATTAACCAGCCGAATCACGCACGACTCCACAGTAAATCCTTTTGAATAAGCATATGCGTTTTCAACAAGGAGGGCACGTAAAGTCTTATCACCAAACAAAGTTTCGAGAGCTTCAACAATTGACGCTGAATTTTTTGGGGGAATCAGTATTCCATGTTTGCCTTCCTTCCATAAAGCAGGAATCCCACCTACACGCGTAGTAATTACCGGACAACAATTCGCTGCTGCTTCCCAAATCACATGTGGAAACCCCTCAAAATATGTGGGCAGAACAAACACATCAGCGTTTTGATAAAAGGCCATTAATTCATTTCCATATGAAATACGACCATGCCAGTTAATATTTTTAGATACGCCTAATTCGTTCGACATGCGATCAAGCTCGTGACGAAATGATGATTCTACAGGCCCAACAATATCCAACACATAGGGCTGTGAACGATTTAAGAGTGCTATGGCATGAATTAATTCTTTTATTCCTTTTTCAGGAACGACACGTCCACAAAACAGAACTTTTCGCGGGTTTGAAAGCTCGCGCACATGAAAAGGAGGAAATTCATTCAAAGATATTGTGTTTGTAGGAACAAAGGACGCGACTCGGTTGAGCACTGCTAATTCATCCACCAAAAGAGGAGAATTTGCCATCAAGATTCCATGTTTCCCCATCTCCAAGACCTCTGCCTTACGCCAACGCTGTATGAAGGCCTCATAAATTCCCCAAAAGGTTGGCTTTATGACGGGCCGTGTTTCTAGTAAACTTCCTACAAGCAAGAATGCTTTATTGAGAACTCTAGTGTGTTTCCATACACTCAGCTGTCGAGGCGTCACCCCGCGTATTAGCAAACCATCTGCATCCTGAGATGCTTGTCTACATACTTTTCGCAATCGTCTCATACGCGGAATACGGTCCCACATTCTGCCCGGCGGACCCAAACTCCATAATGTTACGTTGACTTTACTGATAATTTCCTCCTGTTGGGGCAAAAGAGCGTCACTTTCATAAAGCAAAAGTCCTATCTCATCTACATGTTCCGCCAATGTGTTCACCCAACGTCCAATAAATGCTGGTAAGTATATATCCTTGCTCGCCGCTTGGTAAGCCACAGCGTGATGGTGAATCAAAAGTTTAAATTTCTTCATTGATCAAGTTTTGCTAAAACTTCTTGATAGATTTGAAACACCTGTGATGCAGTTCTCTCGTGAGAAAAATGATTATGTGCGTATAACTTTGCCTGCTGACCTATCCTTTGCCTCATCTCCGGGTCATTCATTAACCTGAGAATTGCTTCTGCCAACGCAGGCGGATCTCCTGGCTTTACCAAAAGACCTGTTTGTTCGTGCTGGATTAATTCCTGCACGCCACCTGACTTTATAGCAATCACGGGTTTACCTGCCGCCATCGCTTCCATAATAGCGCGGCCCGAACCTTCTTTTGATACAGGGTGTACTAAAATATCAAAGCTGTTCACTATGGCAGGAATATCATCCACATGATCTGCCCAAATAATATGATTGGTTAAGCTCAATGAGCGAGCCAATTGAGCCAGTGAGCGAGTGTAATCTGTTATATCCAAGTCGGAAGTGCCGCCAAAAACAACAATGCCAATGTCAGGCCTCTTTTCCAAAACCAAAGCCATGGCTTTAAGAAACAAACTATGCTCCTTCCAATTCGCGCGCAAGCTGCCAATCATTCCAATAACAGTATTGGCATTCACACCAAGTTTTTTCCTCAAAACATCCTCGCGCTCGCTTGAAAATTCAAACTCATTAACATTGATACCATTCAAGATCATTACAAGTTGTATTCCATGCTTTACAAAAATCTCAGCGGTATATGCGGAAATACAAATAATCTGACTACTCAATTTTTGCATCAAACGCGCTGAAACGCGGTCACCAAAAACAAGTGGAAATTCTGTACCGAAGCCTATTGGCTCGCGGATATACCACACATGAGGGCGGCGTGTCAGCCATGCCGCAAATGCACCCACGGGAGACGCGCTGCTATTTGAATGCACCAAATCTATTTTGTTTTTCAAAATAATATATATTAATTGCAGAACAGGAATAATATACCAGCCTCGCCGGAGTCTGGCTAAAAGGGTCATTAAATGATCTGAAAACCTGCTTGACGAATTTTTATACCACACAGGCAAATACAATGTCTGAATTGAAGCAACTTTCAATCCAATCATTTCACTAAAAATATCATCTGCTGGAGCCGACAAAGCCAAATGAACATTTATCTTTTCTCGCCCAAGCGACCTGATGATGTGCAGCAAGCTTATCTTTGCCCCGCCTATTCCTCTACCTGACTGCACATACAATATGTTTATTGATCTTTCGCTTATATCGGGCTGACGTTTTTCACCACCCATAAGAATTACGAACATTAAGTAAATGAAAATTCTTACCGTACTGATGGATGGAAATTCCCTGACCGCGTAGAATAAATTTTTAATCGCAACAAGCCTTTCTTTGTTTTGTGCTTCGCGCAAAACATCCGCAACATACAGCAATGCTCTTTGATAACGGATCCCTTTTTCAAACAAAGAAACATAAAAAACTGGCCCTTGTGTGTTTTCCATCCACCTTTTTAAAACTGCAATCCACTCATTATTAAACTCACGCGGGACGTCATGACTTTTGGTACCTGGATATTTTCTAAAACTTGCTAATGGCGCTCCTGAAAGATATCTAAATTGGTAATGAAAGCTAGCGCGCAGCCAAAACTCCCAATCCATTACAAAATGAAGGCTTTCATCAACACCCATCAATTTTTCAAGAACCCTTTTGCGAAAAAAAACGGTGGGTTGGGGAATGGGTTGTCTGAACACAATATCTTGAAACCCCTTCACCGGGTATCCTCTTATAAGTCTGACAAATGTGTCGTTCTCATCAATTTCGGCACAATCGCTATAGACAAAATCTACATCAGGATTTTTTTGCAGAAATTCGACGGCTCTTGATACAGCCTCGGGTCGATATAAATCATCGGCATTCAACCAGCCAATGATTTCTCCCTTGGCTCGTTGAAACCCTTTATTAAGCGCATGAGACTGCCCACGATCTATTTCTGATATCCATATAAGTTCTGAGTAACGAGCTAAGATTTGCTGAGTGCCATCCACAGAGCTCCCATCTATGACTATATGTTCAATATTTGGATAATCTTGATTCCGAACGCTTTCAACCATCTCAACCATAAAGCGAGCTGCATTAAAACAAGGGGTGATAACTGAAACGAGGATGGAATCATTCATCGCGAGTAAATTGCTTTGATTATTTCACTACATCCAATAAAAAAGATTCTAACCGATCAACATAGGTTTCCAATGTATAATTTTGCTCCACGACGTTGCGGGCATCGACAACAAGTTGCTGATAAGTTAATGGGTCAGAAACAATCGTCTCAATAATAGCTAGGATGCCCTGAAAATCTTTTTGAGAGATTATATATCCGGTCCTATTATTTTCAATTATTTCATCTGAGCCTTCATTTCCATAGGTAATTACCAAACACCCACAGGCCATTGCCTCCAAAGGAACACGAGACAGCCCGGTTTTACGATAACTTGAGAAAAAACAAATATCGGATTCCTGATATAAATGGATGAGCTCATAGTGATCAACCATTGGCAGGATACGAACGTGTTTTTCCAGCCCCAACCCCTTAATCAGTCCTTCAATTTCTTTGTAATACACAACAGAGTTACTTCTTCCAATAATAGTTAAATCTGCCTCGAGTTTTTTTTCACGCAAATATGAAAGAAGAAGAATATTATCTATTTGACCCTTTTTAGGCTCTATTCTTCCAGGCACAATAATCCGAATTGGAGAATTAATTTCATTCCTGGCTCGAAATGAAAATTGCTTTAAATCCAATCCCGAATGAATAACCGGAGCATCATTTACGGGAATTCCCTGATTTAAAGCATTTCTTTTCCCTAAATCGCTGTTGAAATAAACACGCATATTTTCCGGCCAACTCCATCGTTCTTTTATTAAATTATGGGAGATTATGCTCATAGTTTTTGCGACAACAGCCTTGATCTTATTCTTGACTCGAGATTCGCTTTTACTTTCAATATAAGAAAACCAGGTACCACCATGCGCCCAAGAATTTACCAAGCCAGCATCCCCCTCATCATAGATAATCGAGAGATCGGATTCTGCAAGATAAGGAAAGATCGCCTTGGTTATATTTGTAGTTTGCCACAGATAAATCAAGTCTGGCTTAAACGAATTTATTATCTTTTGAAGGAATTTGACATCGAAGTAATCGTGAATTAACCGTTCGATCATATTGTTGGATGAATTCAATAAATGAAATTTTCTATAGATACTATTTACATCCAGCGGAGATTTTGGTGCATCCTTTATGGTTTCAGAAACAACGATTTTTATTTCGTACCCACGGTCTGAGAGACAGTCCAATACATTTTTACAACGCATTTCATATCCACCGATGTGGTAGGGTGGATAGTGTGATGTTATTGCCAAGATTTTCATGTTCTCCTATACGAGTCTTGATTCCAATATGCGTGAATAGTTTGCTCTGCAAAATGTTCTGAGGTATATGATGAAATCTTTTGAAAAGCGCGTTGACCCATTTGATTTAGGTTGGAAACTGATGCTAATTTCATTGCCATAGCTAAAGAATCCGCATTATTGGGTTCAAATAGCCACCCTGCGTCCGCCTCGACCAATTCAGCCAAACAACCCATTCTGGGAAGAATCACTGGACGACTAAAAGACATCGCAAGGTGCGCAGAGCTGGATGTCAATATCCTTGTAAAAGGCAACACTACCACATCAGCAGCATTCATAAATATTTGAATTTCATTATCTGGAATATGGCGCAAGTGAAAGATTATTCGATCATCCTCTTTTGCCAACTCTTGAAGAGAGTGAGAGTATGATTCCGGGGGAAATATTTTGCCGGCGATTACCAAACGAAAGTTTTCTTCTTTCCGGCTTAGAAAAGCCTGAATCAAGGTTTCAATCCCTTTGTTCGGTCTCACGCCTCCAAAAAAAACAAACATAAATAAATTATTCGAAAAATTGAGGGCCTCACGCGCATTCTCTTTCGAAATCGTATTCGGGTACCAATTGATGCAATTTGGGTGATCAACTATAAAAGTCTGACGACGGCGCTTATAATGTTGTGCCAATAAATTACGTGCCTCCTCGCAATGTACGATCACCCTATCAGTAAGATTCACAGCAAACCAATGACCCAAATAATCCAGCCAAACAGGTTGAAGTTGATACGTGGGTTCCAAATTATGAAGGGTGAAAACAGTTCGAAATCCCAAAACCCGCGCCATTAGAAGATGAAATGCAAAGCGCAAAACACTTGGGAGATGTGTTCTACCTTTGTAAACTGTATAAAATTGTTGGCAATAGTGTAAATGCAAGATGCCTACCTGTTTACGATGTTGCAATAACCACTGTAAAGTGAAAGCATTAGGAGTGTTGTAATAGAACTTGACTCCAAATTTCTGCAAGGAATCTGCCAGAACTGTCCAGTAAGGGTTGCCAGACATAATCGAAATCGCAGGAAAAAATGAAACGCTTCGATTCACTCTAGTAATTTTTCTCATAGCATAAATTAGTTTAGTCACACTACTAAACTTGGCCTTATCCAATGCTACTCAAATATAATCTTTCCCAATTTAATACTTCGTTTTCTAAAGAAAATTTTTGTTCTGCAATTTGTCTTGACCTTTCACCCATTTTTAACCTTATAGATTCATTATTAATTAACCTTTCAATTGCGTCTGCCAATTTTTCTGGATTTTGAGGTTGAACAAGAAGGCCATTTTCTGTATCTAACACCAATTCGGGAATCCCACCTACCTTTGTAGAAACGATTGGCAGCCTCATTGAACATGCCTCCATAATAGCTACACAAATGGCCTCTGAAAGTGATGGCTGAACATAAATATCTGCATCTTCTAACAGATCTTTAATGATCGCAGGGGATTGTTTTCCCAAAAAATGAACTATTGCATCCAATCCATATTGATGACGCAAAAATTGCAGGCGTCTCTGGTCAGGTCCATCTCCAATAATGATATATTCCAAAGAATAACCTCTTGAAACAAGTTGTTTTATGGCACCCAAAGCATAATCGATACCTTTTTCCCAAACTAATCTTGCGGTAGTCACTAATCTAAATTTATTAAATACCTTCGGAATTCGCGCTCTATCATTCTTAGAGAAATAATTAATATCTATACCAGGATATATAACAACACACTTATCTTCTGGCGCTCCTAACTTTAGCGCCTCATCCCTAATATGATTACTCACAAAATGTAATTGATCAGCGCTGAAAAAAATGCTTTGTAGATAGTTCTTGGACCAAGCATTTGACCAAGGATTGACCAAGACATCACCACCTCTAAATGAAACAATAGATTTGCTTCTTGTATTCTTTAAGAAATTCGCGTATTTTGGAAAATCGTGATACTCAATAAAGTGGATGATGTCAGGAGAAAAAGATAATAATGGATAAAAATTCGCAACGTCTTTGATGGGTGCTTTAATATTTGAAAAAGACGTATGTGCCATATACTCAGTTGACTTTTTCCAAGAAAAGACAAACGCCTGTATTGCCCTTAGGATAGTATCTGTTTTGTTCTTACTAAAAAGATAGGGAATATTGTTGCTCGTTTCATGATATTCCTTAATGAAAGGCTTTGCAGTTACGCCTAATTCGTTAATCTTCTTTTCCCAGGTAGCAATATAGGGCTGTGTCCAATGATCATATTGAGTGTAAATCAATGCTATTCTTAACATTATACAATTTTCAATAGCGTATTCTTAATAAGAATAGACAAAATAAACATAAGGATCATAGAATTATGTCGATTCCGAAGATTTATAACAAGTGGGAGAACTAGTATTGGACAAGATTATCGAAGACTTTCTCCGAGTAAGTATTAAACCGATTATCTGTATAGCCTTTATATGTGTGAATATTCTAGTAACCGCAATATCTCCGAAGATGCTTGAGAGTTCGACTTAATTACGTTGTCTACTCCGTTTTGAATGAGGTCTGGATCATCATAATTTTCTGCTCTAACAAAATCACTAAGTAAATCAGAATCGTTGATATTTAGCAATTTCTTTCCACCTAAAGTTCCCCTCCAATAAGCTTCAATCTTGTAATCATTTGAAATTGGCACTACCGGAACTCTTCGAGCACTACCAAGTATTACACCATGTAACCTTGAAGAAATAATCAGACCCGCATTTTCATAATAATTTCTCAGACTATTCCAATAAATATACCCTCTAATGTGATTACTAGGGATTATATGGTCTATCTCTACGTATTTCAGGCCTAACCCAGACGCAAGTTTTTGGGCGTTGCTTCGCCAATAGGGCAGGGTTTGTTTCAGGAGCTGCGGATGAACAACATGCAACAGATATTTATCGCTCTTTTTTGACCATGTGCGAGCGATATTTGTGCTTGGACACCCTACGATTTCTGCTTCTTTACCAATACGACTAAATCGATCTTTTGTCGAAAAATCTCGCACATAAATTTTCGTAGTGATTTTGGCTATAGAATCAATCATATCGTCCGGTAAACCAGTGTATTTATCGTCTTTATTAATACACTCTCCTACTCCCCAAAGAAACATCTTGTTTCCTTTATAATTACCAATAAGAGTTTCCCACAAACGAAAAAAGTAATCTTTTAATAATCCTCCACCTCCGATGATTACCACATCCTTCTCGTTAAGATTACAAAGGTCTTTTACTGTTCTCTCAAAGTATCCATTTGTCCAAAACAAATCAGTGGAATTCAGCTTTAAGAACTTCTTAATGGCTAAAGCTGAAAGCAAGTCGCCAACGTTTGTCTTATTGGCGTAGATATGATAGATTTTCATTTTGCTTTCCGTAATAAATATATATATTGATCTTTCCAAAGTCCGAGTATTTGCCAAGTAAGGTCAGAATTTGAAAATAGATTTTCAAATTCCGTCTTGGTAAAATGATTTTTCCATCCATTGGTCACACGTATAATCTTACTATCGCCTTTATAGAACGGGGCGTAAGATAGGATTATGATATCTCCTAGTTCATGTAATTTCCTCAAAACGTTTGCTGCGTCAATCAAATATTCAAACACCCCACTGCAAACAACATAATCAAACCTTTTATTTATATTTGGAAATATAGATTTGTTTAGATCACAAAATAATATATTTTCAGATCTTTGTACTATGTCGCAAGGCACATATTCAGTATCATTTAGATACTTTTGTAGGGTTTGCTCACCGGCTCCAATGTCTAAAACTGATACACCACTTGGTATATAAGATGCTATTATTTTGTTTCTCTCATCCCACTTATGAGTTTCGAGAGCTACTTTATTCCAGCGGTTTATGTCGTTAGTAAAGAATAAGGTCTTAAATATTTGTATATATCTTCTCAGGTAGACTATAAATCGTCTATAAGAGGAAATCAACAATTGCCTATTCATAGTCGGATTTGCTCCAAGAGGCTCTGAATGCCAATACTCCTGGCCGATTGTCAAAAGGCATCTTATTTTTCCAAAAGGATTTTTCAATATCCACTGAAATTACATTTTCACACCAATCTAATATCTCGCGGTGTTTCCCTAATATTCCAACCGTTAAGTAATATTGCCCTGGAGAGAATATATTATCATCAAACTTAGCTGTCAATCCTAAAATAGATTTTCCTGCAATAATTATTTCGTCGCCTATATTGTCATATTGAATAGAAGTACCCAGTTTTCTGCCGTCAACAGTTGAAAAACTAAACCAACAATTGATATTCTTTGCATTGTCATATACATTTTCAATTTGATACTCAATGAATAACGGCTCTCCGATTTTATATATTTGTTTATAATTTTGTTCGGAATCTCTGATACCTATTCCGATAATTTTTACCTCTCTAGATCCTTTGATATAAGCCTCGTCTAAAAGAGATGTTGGATTCTGATTCCTTTTACTAATTCTGCCAAGGTCAAGATATTTTTGAGCTGTTTCGTGAATATTGCCAAATGAGTTTACAGTTCCCTGATCTAACAATATTCCTCTATTACATAGAACCTTAATCGATTCAATATTATGGCTCACAAACAAGACCGTCCGTCCTTCTTTTGCCACATCACCCATTTTCCCCAAACACTTCTTTTGAAACTCCGCATCCCCTACTGCCAGTACCTCATCTACCACTAAAATCTCCGGCTCCAAATGAGCAGCCACAGCAAACGCCAACCGTACATACATGCCACTTGAATAACGCTTCACTGGAGTATCAACGAATTTCTCAACTTCGGCAAAATCGACAATTTCGTCAAACTTACGCTCAATCTCTTTACGACTCATCCCCAAGATCGCTCCATTGAGATAAATGTTCTCGCGCCCGGTCAATTCGGGGTGAAAGCCTGTACCCACCTCCAGCAAACTCGCTACACGACCTTTAACCTTGATTTTACCGGAGGTTGGTGCAGTGACGCGCGAGAGAATCTTAAGCAAAGTACTCTTGCCTGCCCCGTTCTTTCCAATGATACCCAATACTTCACCCTGCTTGACAGTAAAATTGATATCGTGCAAAGCCCAGAGATCTTTACCGTTGATATTACCTAGGTCCTTCTGACCGATTCTGAGCAAAGGATTGGGTTTGCCATGTAGCCTCGCCCACCAAAGTTCCAAGTCACGTGAGAAAGTGCCGGTGCCGATCTGGCCTAGGCGATAGGATTTAGATAGATGCTCGACAGAAATAACCGTGCTCATACTGTATCCATAAAAGTCTGCTCTACGCGATTAAAAATCACACTTCCTACAATGACCACTACCATCATAAAAACAAAGCTATATAATAAATGACTTGCATCTACGGTACCCGCGCCGAGGAAGGCAAAGCGAAAGGCTTCCATAATAGAGGTCATGGGATTGGTTTGAATGATCCATTGAAATCGAGCCGGGATGGATGAGACTGGATAAATTACCGGCGTGGCATACATCAGCAACTGCACACCGAAAGTAACAAGGAAACGTAGATCGCGGTATTTAGTAGTTAGTGAAGAGATGATAATGCCAAAACCAAGCCCAAGACCGGCCATCATCAAAATCAGGATTGGGAAAAGTGCGATCCATAACCAGTTAGGTTGGACAACTGTACCGCGTAGAACAAAATACAGCATAAAAAGCAAGAACAAGGCAAATTGGATCAGAAAGGTTACCAGATTGGAAATTAAGATTGAAACTGGTACGGCAAGACGCGGGAAATAGACCTTACCGAACAGGTTAGAGTTTTGCACGAAGGTCTCACTGGTCTTGGTGAGGCATGCGGCAAAGTAAGACCAGACTACTGTACCAGACATGTAAAACAAGAATTGTGGCAAACCATCTGTAGGCAAGCTGGCAATGTTGCCAAAGATGAATGTAAATGTGATGGTAGTCAGTAAGGGTTGAATCAGATACCATAATGGACCGAGAATAGTCTGTTTGTAAACTGAAACAAAATCACGGCGCACAAAAAGTATTACCAAATCCTTATAATGCCATAACTCGCCAAGGCGCAAATCGAACCAGTTACGTTGTGGTTCGATAACCATCGACCAGTCTTCTTCAAACGTTGAGGGGATTTGTTCTGAATCAGTTGCCATGAAAGATGATTATAGTATCCCCCTATCAAGAAAAAGCAATTGCAAATTATCTGCAATGAAGCCCTTATTATTCAGGACTATTTGTTGAAATTTACCATTCTAGCCACTCCAATCATCCCCAAAGCCAAGCCAGTCACGGATGCTCCCCACGAGAAGAAGTTCAGGAAGAAAGTTGATGCCATTACATGAATTACCATCAAAAAGGGTAGGATGATGCCCAATAGCATCAGAATCAAGCCAAGGGCGAGCAGAAAGCGTGGAGATCTCATTTTGGTTGATACAGCCAGCAGGCCACAGAATGACCAGGTTCAGGTTCAAAGTCAGGCGGGAATTTTTCGTCACATAACCCTGCAATGATCCTCGAACAACGTGGGTGAAAGCGGCACCCCTTGGGCGGGTTTACCAGGCTGGGCGGTTCGCCGGGCGGCACTTCCTTGAAATGGTCTGCATTGCGAGCGTCAGGGTCGGATGTAGCCGCGAGCAAAGCCATGGTGTAAGGATGCAATGGATTC
>WNFL01150800.1_pt2 | contig 20708 bp, 24 predicted proteins | sample 5400361 | NCBI WGS metagenome assembly WNFL01 (sample SAMN13153351, study PRJNA577476) | soil metagenome | isolation source: 40 cm soil on Douglas fir-dominated hillslope | place: USA:California | collected 2013-09-17
AAAGGCAAAATTATCAAACTATAAGTCTAATTTATAATGTAAGGCTAGGTTCATTAAGAGAATAATACTAATTAGGATGAATTATATAAGGGGTTCGGAGAGATGAGTAATACTTCCCACTTCTTTAAGAATAAATTTATTCTCTTCTAAATCTAGCGTAGTTATAGAGCATTCTAAAAGCTCTACATAGGTTGCGCCTGATAAAGAACTTACGAGATTAAGATTAGTGAAGTTATTTATCAAAAAATCCCCTATTGTCCCTCCATGGGTCACTACTAAAACTTCTTTATCTTTATTTTTTTGTCCTAGTTGTAGAAGAAAATCTTTCAACCGTTCTCCTGTATTAAATGCTGAATCACCGTGAGGGGGTTGGTAGTTTCTATCCATACTTGCCTTCTCCCACTCCTTTAAAAAATCCTCAAAACTTTCATCTGGTTTACTTCCCCAATTCATTCGTTCTATTAGTCTTTCATCTGTCGTAATTTCTAGGCCTAATTCTTTTCCAACAATCTGTGCCGTCTCATGAGTCCTAAGAAGAGGACTAGAATAGATGCTGCTAACATTAAACTCCTTGAGGAATTTGGCAGTGAATTCTGCTTGCTTGACGCCCAGCTGACTCAGTGGCGGGTCTCCTATTACTGCCTCTTTGACCCCATGGCGGATAAGATAAAACTTAGTCATTAGGAGATTATACCAAACCTATGCTTTGGATAGGCATTGCGTAGGCTACTTGAGGCTGTTTGGCTGCCAAATGCTTAGATAACTTTCCATGTCTCCCTACGCTATAGCTTGTCTGAGGTCATGAGGGAAAGAGGGCTGCTTAAGACTACTTCTCTCTTGTTCTTCTCTATCATTTCTATCATTCTCTATGGCGGCTTTTTCTTCAGCCCTGGGCTCAAGTGCATCCCTGAGATGGGTGTTTTCTATCTCCAGGTCATGCATCTCTTCATGCAGCCTTTCTATGGTCTTACTCATCCTCTTTATTTCAGAGTCCTTCCCATGGAGAGTAAAGGCGCTAGAGAAGGAATCAACCAGACTAATAAGCCAGCTGATAAAGACCCCAAGAAGAAGTGACCCTACCACAATGATGTAAAGAGGAATTTCATTTATTCTGTAGCTGCCAAAAAGAATATGCACGCTACTTGTATTTTGTGTCGCGAAGAAGGACACTCCAAGTCCAAAAACAACTAATAAAATTAATCCTAACATAATTCTACTATATATTTTATTCTTAAAAAGACCAGCAAGAAATTGTAAAAGATGTGTAAGTGTTTTATTTTGTCATTGCGCCTGCCCGCCTTTGGAGGGAGGAGTGAGCAAAAGCGAACGACGCGGCAATCTAACCTATGTCATCCTGAATTTATTTCAGGATCTAAAAAAGATTCCGAAACAAGTTCGGAATGACAGATTAGAAGATTGCTTCGTTATACTCGCAATGACAGGCTTTATATAAAATAATTCCTGAATCTTAGTGCTTAATTCATTATTCATAATTCATAATTCTGAACATGTGTTAGAATTTTGTTGTGAAGATTCGTTTGACATTACTCTTGTTACTCATCCTTCTAATAGGAATAGGACTGAGATTACATAACCTCTCCCCTTTTAAAATCTACCCTGATTCATACCAAAGCCTAATAGTTGCAGAAAATATTCATGACTTTAACAGCGTTATTGGATATTTAGGTCCAGGAGGACTTCTCTACCCTGATTTTTTCATGTGGACTAGGCCCGGTCTTCCACTACTCATAAATATCGTTACAATAGTTATTTCAAACATTACGCTTGCAGCACAAATAATATCTTTATTCTCAGGAATACTAATAATCCCCGCCAGTTTCTTTTTTATAAAAAGTGTTTTTAAATCCACACTTTATGGAGTTGCTGCAGCGGTTTTAGCAGCACTTTCTTTTAACTTCACTATTTGGAGCGGATTTATTATGACAGAGACAACAGGCGTACTTTTTATGATGCTCTTCTTATGGAGCCTTTTTTCTAGTATTTCAAACAAAACAAAGCTTGCTGATTCAAAAGACATTTTAACAGGACTATTATTCTCCTTCGCCATTTTAACTAGATATGAATATCTGATTATTTCTTTACCTGTAATATTTCTAGTGGCCGTTCTCCCCCTCACCTCAATCCTCTCCCCCAAGGAGAGAGGAAGAATAGGGAAGAAAATACTTATGCTTGTAAATATATTTTCTGTTGTATTGTTATGTATCTCAGTTGTTGGGGTAACTCTATTTCCAATAGGATCTGTATTTGGTGTTATGCTTGCCCAGTCAAAAGATCTCCTTTTAATAGCAGGGATAGTAGGAGTCATCTTTCTATTTTTTATTCTATTCTTGAAGTTTGGAAAAAAGTACTTAGCAAATAAAAAGACTTTAAACCTTACAAGCAAGACAACACTTGTTGCAATCTGGAGCTTTGCTCTTCTTATAATTTTACAAATTATTTTTGGAGAAAGAATATTCTTATATTACGATATATCGTACATTAGAAATTTTGTCCATCATGATTTCTTAATAAGCATATTCTCCCTTATTGGATTCACCATCTTATTAAAAGACTCTTTGCCAAGGTCGGACCTTGATCAAGGTCCGACCTTAAAGATTTTCTGCCTATTTTCTATTGTGCCGCTTGCTTTTATTTATCACAGAATAAACCCTGACATGGAGCGCTATATGACTCACCTCATCCCCTTCCTTCTAATCCCCTCCTCCCTAGGACTCGGAATTGTAATTAAAAAATTCTCAACCAAACTACATAATACTTACTACATACTACTTACTACTTTTTTACTTATTATCTTGCAATTATTCACCACCTATCAGGGGCTGCGGTACTTACATGACAATTCCTGGTATAGGATTTCTTATGAGGAAAAATCTGCCAGATTATTTTCCCTGAGCCCCGATTCAATCGGGGTGAGCGAAGTCGAAGGGTTGGGTAAAACCCAGCCGGCGCTAAAGCTATGGCCGGCAAGTAATACTATCCTCATTGCCTCTCTTCCTGAAGCGTATTACTACGATTTAAATATTCCAACTCAAAGTATTAATGATAATTATCCTTTTATCTATATGGAAAATGTAAAAGATAATCCAACGCTCATTATTATTGTGGACATGCCAATGCGTGAAATATTTCCCATATTTACAAGATTTGTAACTAGAAATTTACAGAAGTATAAAACTGGAGAGTATTATGTCCATGAACTCTACCACTCAACAAATATTGTAGAAAAAGAAAAGTATCCTGTGAGTATTTACAATATTTCGTTTAGGGAATTGAGAGAGAAGTTGTCATTCTGAGGCTTCAGCCGAAGAATCTCATTTTTAGAATAAGATCCTTCACTCCGTTCCCCCGATTTAATCGGGGTTCAGGATGACAAATATCTATTAATCCGGAGGTGTCTACCTGCCTGCCGGCAGGCAGGGCTATTTCACCCCACGAGTGTACAATTTGTCATCATTGTTCAGATCTCATTTCTATTAAGCCTTCTGTTAGGTTAAACCCCTTATTCTCTTTCGCAATACTCTCCCCTAACTTTTGCATTCTCTCTAACAAGTCGCTCATCTTTTTTATCCTTTCACTATTGCCTTGATTAAGCTTTGCTGGCAATTCTTTATCTTTTGGGAGAATTTTTTTCCTTTTCATTTATTTTATTATACCAAATGGATTTATTTGTAACCCTCGTAATCCAACATATAAAACAACGCTAACAAAGGTCAGTAATAAAATAAAATCTGCAAGAAAGCACAACCTGAAGATAAGCCTATGACCCTCCTTAAAAATAAACATGCTTTTTCCTAAATCTTTATTACCGCTTGGAGAACACCTTTTCGAATACTCTTCAAGTAATCCGAGAAAAGGGGTACGCAATTCATCTTTTAACATACCTAGAAAATCCTGCTTATTATTACCTGGATGTATTGTATTTGCGTCGGAAGATCGCTGCTCAGGATTAAGTGGTTTCGTACTTAGAGGCTTGGTACGTTTTTGTGCTTTTTTAGCTTCTTTAACCGCTGCTTCTCTAACTTTTTTAAAAACTTCCGCCATAAGTTGTTTGGTTTAATTAATACAATAAACCAAGGCTTTCGAGTCTTATGGCAGCGGCTCGTTTTGAAACCTTGAATAAATCTGCTAGATCATCAACGTCCTTTAGCTTACTCCATGCGTTTTTTACCAACCCCGTTGGCATAAGCAAAGCTGCGGCTAACATATTTGCCTGAAATTCCCTGCTTAATTGATCTCTAGTGGTATAGTTTTTTAAAGCTTGCCTATAGTCGACATGATTTTCTTGTTTTGTAGGATGGAGTATTGCATGCGCAACCTCATGTGCTATCGTAAATCTTTTTCTCTCCTCAGAATCATTACGATTTACATTTATGACTTGTTTATTTTTATTTGTAACTAAAGTACCAGATATGTCCGGGTCATCAAAATCTACCTCATTAACCTCTACCCCTGCTTTGCTTGCAATTTGAGTAATATCTATAAAATAATCACTATCTTTATATCCAAAAAGTTTTCTTATGGCTTCTGCAATATTATTTATTTGATCTGAGGTATAAAAACTCATATTTTTCCTTTCTAATTTCTACAAGGAGTATCTAAACGGATTATACCACACTACGTCAAACCTTCCTTGAGCTGGGAATAGGTGCCGTAAATTCAGGGTAATCGCCATTCGCGACTGAGTGCATGAAGAATGAATAAGTGCATCAGGGGGATTCCGCAGACGCGAAGCGGATTGCGGAAGGGGTGAAATCCCCCGATAAACGAATGATATTTTGAAAGCACGAAGCAAGACAGGCGAGAGGTTTTGGTACTTTTGCGGAAAAAGTACAGAAAAAAGAAAACAATTCTTTATTTATTTCTTTAAATCTTTACATGATCCATACTTGTAATATTTTTTTTCATTTGTTAGGATAAATATAGAGACATTTATTTTTATTTTACCCTGAGTTTACCGAATGGGTTATTCCACAGAATTTATCTTCAATATATTTAGCATAGTATAAAGGGAAGAGTATAAAGTATTAAGGGAGATCCCCATCTTTATACTTAATACTAACCCCTAAATACTTATAAGAGTCCACACATACTGCGAGCTGCCATTTTAATGGGTTCTATCTGTTGGTGAATAAATTTTCAATTATTAATTTACAGCCATCCGGCCGCAAGCAATTTACAATCAAAAACCAAATCACAATTTACAATTTAAATATTTATTATTGAAAATTCATTGAAAACTGAAAATTAAAAATTGGTAATAGCTATGAAACTTATAATTCAAATTCCATGTCTTAATGAAGAAAAAACACTGCCTCTTGTAGTGGAATCTATTCCTAAAAAGATTCCGGGAATAACCAGTCTAAAGATCCTGGTTATAGATGATGGGTCTACAGATAAAACTGTTGAGGTAGCTAAAAAATTAGGAGTGGATTATATTATTTCCCACAAAAGAAATAAGGGACTGGCTAAATCCTTTACAGATGGGATAAATGAATCCCTAAGATTAGGTGCAGATATTATTGTAAATACAGATGCAGATAACCAGTATCCACAGGCAGACATCCCCCGCCTGATAGAACCAATTCTTAAAGGGAAAGCAGATATAGTTATTGCAAATAGGCAGACAGATAAAATCAAGCATTTCTCAACTGTAAAAAAGTTTTTTCAGTGGTATGGGTCTGCTGTAGTGCGCTATCTTTCCCACTCTAAAATTCCTGACGCAGTATCAGGATTTAGAGCATATTCCAGAAATGCTGCAATGCAATTAAATGTGGTTACAGAATTTTCATATGTAATAGAGACTATTATCCAGTCCCAGACTAAGCGCATTGCAATAGAAAGTGTTGACGTAGTAACCAATCCCCCTACTAGACCTTCCAGATTATTTAGTAATATGTTCCAGCATATTCGCCATTCAGGCGGATCAATTTTAAGAGTCTACACAATGTATAGGCCGCTTTTGGTATTTGCCTTAATAGGGTCAGTTATTTTTTTATTTGGTTTTGGTTTTAGTCTGAGATTTTTATATTTTGTACTTAAAGGTGAAGGGACAGGACATGTTCAGTCACTTATCTTAGCAGGAGTCCTTATGATGATAGGATTTCAGACAGGAGTGACAGGACTAGTTGCAGACTTAAGTGCAATTAATAGAAAGCTTATTGAAGATGTACTCTTAAGAGTTAAGAGACGGGAATATAATAAAGATACCACACTCTCCATCACAACAAAAAAGAAAGTAAAACGCCCGGAATTCCGCGGCCAACACAGATATTTAGTAAATTGACAGTTTCGCAAAACTGTCATCCTGAAGCGAAGCGAAGGATCTCATTTTATGATCAGGTACTTATTTATTGAAGATGAATATTACTGTAATAGGACCCACATATCCATACAAAGGTGGAATTTCCCATTTTACAACTCTTCTTGTACAAAACCTTAGAAAAGAACATAAGGTTGATTTAATAAGTTGGAAAAGGCAATATCCTTCATTTCTTTACCCTGTTGCACTCAAAGATACTCAAAGTAAAATACCTATCAAAACAGAAGCTAGATTTTTGCTTGATTTCTTTAATCCCTTTTCTTGGATTCAGGCAGTATTTGATATCAAAAAAAATAATGCTGATTTACTTATTCTCGCTTGGGCAAGCCCAATTCAAGCACCAATATATTTTGTAATTTGCTTTCTTACCAAAAGTCTTACGAAGACAAAGATATTATATATTTGCCACAACGTTCTTCCCCATGAAAATAAATTCTATGACAAGGCTTTAATAAAAATGGCTTTTATGTACGCAGATTCATTTATAGTCCATTCCTCTGATGACAAAAAAATCCTAGAAGGTTTAGTAAAAAATAAAGAAATAAAAAAAGGATTTCTACCTCTATATGACATATTTCAAAAAGCGAAGTCGTATGACATTAAGAAGATTAAGCAGGACTTAGGTCTTAAGGAAAAGGTTCTTATGTTCTTTGGCTACATAAGGCCGTATAAAGGACTTGAATATCTTATTCAAGCAATGCCAGAAATCTTAAAAAAGTATCCAGAAACTTCCCTATTATCTGTTGGAGAATTTTGGTCTAAAGATAAACCTAAGTATATTGAGCTAATAAATACTCTTCATCTCGAAAAAAATATTGTTTTTATTGATACATATGTACCTAATGAAGAATTAGGAAAATACTTCGCTGTCTCAGATGTGGTAGTACTTCCATATATTTCTGCTACGCAGTCTGCTGCTATTCAGACCGCATATGCTTTTGATAAGCCAGTTATCTCCACTCCTGTTGGAGGATTAAAAGATGTCATGAAGGAGGGAGTTACCGGGTACATTATCAAATCAGAAAATAGCGAGGATATTGTAGAAAAAGTTGAAAAGTTTTATTCTTCATGGAAATTATCAAATGAATATAAAAAGTTTATATCACAATTTAGCTGGAGTAACTATTTAAAACTTATATCAAATTAACCATATGGAATTAAAAAAAATAAATCCAATTGTATACATTATTACAATTAACTGGAATTGTCTCGACGAAACACTTGAATGTTTAAGTTCGTTAGAAAAAATTGACTATAAAAGCATTAAAGTCATTGTGGTTGATAATGGATCAAAAAATAATGAAGCAGGTATCATTGAAAATAAATTTCCGCATGTAATCGTAATTAAACTTCCAAAAAATACAGGTTTTACAGGTGGATGCAACGCAGGAATGAGGTACGCACTTAAAAAGAACGCTGAATTAATCTTATTATTGAATAATGATACAGTTGTTTCTAAAGGATTCTTGGAACCTCTGGTAAAAAACCTATTAGACAATCACGATGTGGGGATAGTGTCTCCTAAGATACTTTTATATAAATCAAACAAGATATGGGCTATGGGCGGAAAGATTTCTATTCTAACAGGAGTGACAATCCACATAGGCAAAAATGAAGAAAGTGAAAAGTATAATCATATTATTCAACCTGATTTTTTAAGTGGCTGTGCAGTATTAATTAAGAGAGAGGCGATCGATAAGATAGGTTTATTAAATGACCAGTATTTCGCATATTATGAAGATGTTGAATGGTCATACAAGGCTAGAAAAGCTGGATACAAGATTCAAGTAATACCAGAAAGCATAATTTGGCACAAAAAATCTGCAAGCGCAGGCATTAAAGGCTCTAATAAAATCAGTCCGCTTCAGGCTTTTTTCTGGGCAAGAAATGGACTTATTTTTGGACACAGAAACTTAACTGGGATTCAGAGAATCGTATATATCTTTAATCAATTTACAATCAAGTTTATTTTTTGCTCTACTCGTTTTAAAGGACTAAATGCTTTTTTACAATATATAAGAGGGCTATATTATGGAATCAATAATAAGAAGGTTTCATTTTAAGATTTCCTTAAGACAAGCATCATTATTAGCAGTTGTGCTTATTTCTTTTGCGCTATCTAACTTTACAACTATTTTTTATCAAAATTGGTTTCAGCATCCAGATGAAACTGGAACGTATATATTAGGAAGAGAATTGTTCAAGAATGGGACACTAGAACTAAATTCCAATCTAAATAATAAATACCATACCAATGTATTTACTCCTGGGGACTTATATTATAATGGCATTAAGGATGTTCCCAGAAAATCTGTTGGAATTTATCTTATAGCTGCATTAGGCTTCCTCCTTGGCTCTAATGGACCATTTGTAATTATTACTATTACTTCTTCTCTATCTATTTTATTTTTATATTTATTTGTTAGAGAACTAGTTGATAGAGATACAGCACTGTTAAGTTGTATTTTTTGGGCTCTTTCCTCACCGCTTATCTTTTGGTCAAATTCACTTTACGGCAACCTACCCGCATTAACATTTTACTTAGCTGGATTATACTATTTAACCCAAATCATCATAGGGCAGAAAAATACCTCAATAAATTATGTTCTAATGGGTTTATTTTTCTCCATATCTAGTCTAATCAGATATGAGTATATTATTTTTGTCATATTACTAGCCCCATTATTCATTAAGTATTATAAAATGCTTAATTTATATTATATATCCTTTAGTATACTAATTCTTCTCGGAACAATAGTCTCAATGTATTTAATTAATATACATTTTTATGGATCTGCTGTTCCAATGTCATATGTTGCAGATGTTCAAGGGTTAAAAAATACAATAAATTCTGACAAACAGAATCATAGTATAGTTAATAAAATAATAATGGGTATGTCTAGTATATATAAAAGATTTTTATCACAAGATACGAATCCGAATTGGAAAACGATATGGGGTAATTTCAATGCTAGCTTAATCTATAATAATGTTCTTCTTATACTTTTAGGTGTACCTGGAATTATTGTGTTTTTATTTAAAAAAAATAATAAATTAATATTGTTAATGCCTCTTGTTATTTCTTTAATTTGGGCATATGACACATTTGGCGGTTTCCATTGGGGAGAAGGAATGATAGGTGCAGGGTTAGTTTATATTAGGTATATAAATATTACTTATTTAGTACTAAGTATATTTTGTGGATACTTTATAACATATCTAATAAAGAAACGGATCTTTAACGAACGGCTGTTATTACCTATAATAATCTCTTTTTTTATATTCCAAAGCTTCACTTCACTTTTTGGATCGTCGGTAGATTTATACTCAAACATAAGTGAGAAGAAAGCTTTTTATGAAGTGAATGAAAAAGTTAAACAGTTACCATATAACTCTATCATTGTTACCGGCTTTTATAATAAAGCAATAATAGATAGGCCTACATTATCATATAGTAATTTTACCGGAGACAATGAATATAAAAAGAAACAGACTGAAAAATTAATTAAAAAGCTAATGAAAGATAAATATGATGTATTTCTTATTGAAGCTAAATTTCACACACCATCTTTCATAAATTTAGAGGACTATATTCGCACTAATACAAGTATAAAATTAACTACCACATCCTCTACGTTATTAGAAAATTATTATCAGGTTAATATATTGAGATTATCGGAAAATTAATATTAATAACACTCGAAATATGAAATCAACATTATTAAAAGCAACTTTCTATCTAACGCTATCTTCAGTTATTTTTATGACATCTGGCTACATAATAAATATCTGGCTAGGAAGACATCTAGGACCAAGTGAGTATGGAGTATATGGCATTATTATTTCAATTGTTACTGTTATAAACCTCACCCAGATAGCAGGCTTACCCCAAGCAGTTGCCAAATATATTTCATCAGATATTGATAATTCTGAAGCTATTTATAGAACAGGATTCTTATTGCAATTGATTTCTACATGCCTTGTCTCTTTAATCTTCTTTCTCTTTAGTCAATCTATTGCGAATTTATTGAAAGATAGTAATTTAACATTATATCTTCAGCTCGCCGCATTTATTTTTCCTATATATGGGTTATTTGCTTTGTTAACAGGTTATTACAATGGGATGCATTTATTCGGGAGACAGGCATTCATCCATATTGTTTATTCTGTGGTAAAAGTTATAACTATATTCATATTGGCAATTTATTTTCACCTTCTAGGAGTAATAATTGGATTTATTATATCCCCTATTATTGCTATGCTATCTGGATTTCATATGCCAAGATCTGACTCTACATATTTTCCTTTTAAAAAACTATTATTATTTTCGCTGCCACTAATTTGTGTTGCAATATTTTCTAATTTACTTCAATCAATAGATCTATTTTTTGTGAAAGCGATAATGCATTCTGATAAATACGCAGGATTTTATACAGCCAATCAAAATATCGCTGAGATTCCATTCTATGCATTAACCGCTCTCTCCTCAATTTTACTTCCAAGCATATCAAGGAGCGTAAGCCAAAATCTCCATGAACAAACACGTAGTCTTATCTCTAAATCTCTTCGTTTTGGTATTTTAATCTTAACGCCTGGTGTTATTTTAATATCTGCGACAAGCTTCAAAATTCTAGCATTTCTTTTTTCTTCTGAATATAGCCCTGGTGCAACGTCTCTTTCGATATTGGTAATCGGTTCTGGATTCTTTACGCTTTTTACTCTTCTTTCGACCATAATAAGTAGTGCAGGTTTCCCTCATAAATCAGCTATACTTGCAGGAATAGGAGTTTTAATAACGTCATTTCTTTGCATGCTTCTTATACCCCACTTTGGACTAAATGGGGCAGCCCTTGCTACCACTATTGCTGGTGGCTTTATGATGATCGCATCAGCAGTAATTGTATATCGAAAATTTAATGTTTTATTTTCAATTAAAAGTGTTATTAAAATTTTTCTTTCTTCGATAGTAATTTTCTTCCTGGCAAAAATAATAAATGTTCCAACATTTTTTCTTCCAATGCTTTATATAGCACTTTTCATAATTTACTTATATTTACTATCAGCAATGAGAGAAATTACGCATAATGATATTGAATTAGTTAAATCATTATTACCATCAAAAATAATAAAATTTTTGAACATGAATATGTCTAACAGACGTTAATAGCAGTAAGTACATTTAATGGAATATTTTGATGCGAAAATATGTAAAGTGAATCTTGAAAGATTAAGGAAATTATTTCTGAATTAAAGAGTAAGATATGAAAAAAATTTTAGCTATAACAATTCATCCTCCTGCATTTGAAGCTGGTGGAGAAAAACTACTCTATCAAAGATATAAGCTACTTTCTAAATTTTTTTCTATTGATATTATTTCAAAATTCAAGAAGGATAATGATGATGTAATAAAGGATCACTCCTATTTTAACAAGATTTATAACGTTAGCATAAAGTCAAAGACTAATGCTGTAGAAAAATTATTCAATAATATTAAGTTTCAAATATATATTGCCCGTATTCTTACTAATAATAAGTACGATATTGTCCACATTGATTATTTCAAAACATTAATCTTTATAATTTTGGTAAAACCGATAATTTCTTCAAAAATTGTATTCACAGTTGTGGATATATATTACTTGGCAATGAAGGATAGGTTCAAGTTTCAAAATAAACTAAACAAAATCAATCTTCTTAAACTAGCAATTTTTACATATTTTGAAATATTTCTCTATAAACATTTTACTAGTAGAATTGCAGTCTGGGGTGAAGATGATAGAAAAGAATTAATAAATAAAGGGATAGATGAGAATAAAATTTATATCATACCTCCAATAATTGATACATCTCCTGCATGGAGTAATGGTGAGTCAAATAATTTTGTTTTTATTGGATCTGGATATCATCCTCCAAATATAGACTCTATTAATTTGCTGCATGAAGAATACTGGCCATTAATTACAAAAGAATTTCCTAATGCTAAGTTATTAATAGTTGGTGAAGGATACAGCTTCAAGATTGATAATCCAAATTTTAAATATTTAGGATTTATTAAAAATGTAAATAGTATATTAAGAAACTGTCGTGCAGTAATTGCGCCAATTGCCTGGGGAACAGGAGTTAAGGTCAAAATAATCGAATCTATTTCTAAGGGAGTACCATTATTAACTAATATTGATGGTTTTCGAAATATTGATAATTTAAAGATAAAAAAACGACTTTTGCTATCTAAGACTAATATTAAATTACTTAAATCATTAAATTATTTAAAAGAAATTTCTAATAAAGAAATCCTATTTTCCTCAAGCTTCTCTGCCAAAAATGTATTAGACAAATATTATTCGATTTATGAATAACTTTTTGCATTGGTCATGCCATTATTACTATTTTTTAAATAGCTTTCAGTAACTAGCTTTCAGATATGGAAACAAATAAAATTCGTTTGATTGGTAAATTTTTTGGAATTATATTTCTTGTATCTTCTCTCGGATACATTACAATAAATAATCTTTCCCCTTTTGGAATTACTTCTGAATATTCTACATCTGATATTAAAAATCCCTTGACTCTTAGTCCAAAAAATAGAGTGACTACAAAAAATCTAAATGGACAGATAGCATACGTCCAGACAAATGACTTAGTTTATTTCCTAACTCCTATGTCTTTTAACTTTGACAGTGCCACTGTCCGTGTTACTTTTCAAAATCCAGATCCTGAGCAAACTATATCTCTGGGGTTTCAAGACCAGGATGTCTGGCATTATGCAACCCAGTTAATAGACGCTCCTCTACTCAATTCCCTTACATGGGAAAGAATAGGGAAAAATCCTACACTTTATCAGAGAAATCCTAAATTTACTTCTGTAGATAAATTTCTTTTAAGTCCTCCAAAAGATTCACTCATAGGGACATACGCATATGACAGCGATCTTGGAAGTTCAACTTCCGATGTCAAACTGCCAGAATATTCCCCCTCACCCCCACCCTCTCCCACAGGGGGAGAGGGAGATCAAGGAAGTGGCGTAGTTATTAATACGCCACTTAGGGGGAGGCATGTGATGTATGCGTATTTACGGGGGGAACCATTTAATATGACTATTAAAAAACAAGATCTTAATTGGTATCCTGATCCAGATGTAATGAATATAAATGTTTATAAAGATAATAAACTGGTCCATTCTTCCCAAATAGATGATGACGGCATTACTGATGCTTCTAAAAAAGTATTACCACCTCAAGAAGTGACTATTAAAAACTCTGGGCCCGGCCTTCCAGAAAACGGAGTCTATAAAATTATCTTAGATGCAAATAGTGATACAGTTATTTCCGAAATTAGGACTAATTTACATAAAATAGTTTTTCAAGGCTCCATATTCCCTGCAAATAATTCAGACTCCTATCCTGGTCTTACAAAAGCCAAGTTTGACTTGGCATCAAATTCCAAAGCATCAACCGCGTCTGACGCGGCCGCTACAATTCTTTTTACCAACGCTCTTACTCTATCTGCATTGACCTATCATAATTCTGGTAAACAGAAGATTAGTGTGGGAAATGACATTCTGGATGTTAATGCATTAAAGACAGAAGAAGTGATGGCTCCTAAAGACGTTCTTTCAAAAGTAGTAATTCCTAAAAATGATGTTATTTTAAAAGCGTTTCAGGGATTTTTTGCATTTTCACCTGACGAATTTTTTGTACCGCTCCAGTATCATGTAATACCTGTTACTGGAAGGGATGATATAGATTTATCAGACTATATTTTGACTAACTATACTCCTTCAAAAGAGGTTGGAGATTCAAGAATTGCAGAGTATACTTTTAATCTATTTCCGGCTAATATTAAAAACGGAAAGCTGTCATGGATTATCAAATCCCCAGGACTCGTTGATAATAACCGGCAGATTATTATTAAAAACATAGACGTAGTACTTAAGAAAAAAGGCTGGCTTTGATAAGAATTATGCAGTATGAATTATGAATTATGCAAAAACTGTCATTGCGAATCCGCCTAGGCGGACGACGCGGCAATCTAACTTTGTCATTCTGAGGCTTCAGCTGAAGAATCTCATTTTTAGAATAAGATCCTTCACTGCGTTCCCCCGATTTAATCGGGGTTCAGGATGACATGGGGAAGATTGCTTCACTACGTTCGCAATGACAATGTGTGCGGGAAAAGTACAAAAAAAGAAAAGAATAATGAGTATAAATTAACTTAACCTCACCCTAACCCTCTCCTAAAAGGAGAGGGAAATTAAGGAATAAAAAATATGGATATTTTTTTGATCATTTTTGCAGCAATATTTATATTATTCTTACCAGGATTTGTATTATCTCTGGTTTTTTTCAAATGGGGAAAAATTGATATTATAGAAAGAATTGCACTATCTTTTGCTCTTTCAATAGCCGTAGTCCCTCTTTTAGTTTTTTATACAAATCTAATTGGAATTAAAATTACCAGAGAATCAGTAATACTTGAGACTCTTTTCATTATTGCGGTATCCGGAGTTATCTATTATATAAGAAGACACCAAGGTGATTCATGATTCAGGATTTATGATTCAAGAAAATTTTCAATTTTTAATTTACAATGAATTTTCAAAGAACCAATTTACAAAGGGACTTAATCGCGCACGTCATTGCGCCTGCCCGCCTATGGAGGGAGGAGTGAGCAAAGTGAACGACGCGGCAATCTATCCCATTGCAAAGCCGCGTTTGACGCGGTCATCCTGAATTTATTTCAGGATCTAAAAAAGATTCCGAAACAAGTTCGGAATGACAAATTAGAAGATTGCTTCCAGGTACAATTCTATACCTGGCTTCGTACTTCGCAATGACGAAGGAACTATTGCCTATTGCCTAATGGCTATTGGCTAAATAATATATGGAAGAATTAAGATTAAAAACGCATGTATTTTCAGAGGAGATATTTCAATTCTCCCTTATTACCTATCTAGTGCTTCTTTTATCTGAATCATTAAAAACAGGATTTGTGAGTAATTTTATTAATCTAAATATTCCACTATTCATTGTCCTAATAACTGGCGTCCTTATGGTCCTGACCCAGCAGGATAAATTTGAAGTTATTAAGCCTGAGAAAAGAAATTTGAGTGCGGATATCCAAAACAGCATAGTGCTGGCCGTAATAGGCGGACTTTTAGTATTTTTCAAAACACAAGAATTGGGAAAAATTAGTATTGCGATTTCCATCCTGACCATGGTTCTAATTACTTTTCTATCCATTCTCCTTTTAACAGATTCTGCAACTGTCAAACCAGAAATTGAGGATATCACTGAAGACTCTACAACACACAGAGAAAACATTTCTAAGTCTATTGTATTAATTACACCTCTCCCTGCCGAACATGTGATTAGATCACAAATGAAGGCGCTACTCGCACTTGAAAAAGCACATGCAATATCTGAAAAATTAAAAAAGAAATTCGAAAACACTGAAAACCATTCCCACTATCTTGAAAAGCTCCACCCCCTCAACGCCATGATTCTTGAATCTTTGCAAACCCTTACAGAGGACCTAGAAGAAGATTCGCTGTATCATAAGTTAGTATATGATACACCAGAGGATAAAACGAATTCGAAAAGAGAAAGATTGGAAAAGATGGTCATTCTCTACGTCCAGAATCTACGCGTTCGCCTCTCCCAAATGTAGCTCTATTTACCATCCGTATAGCTCTTTGTGTGTACCTATATAAGAAAAGTAAGCAATTATTTCATCTCCGTTTTTAAGCTCTTCATATAATGCTCTCCAATCTGATGTAATATTAATACTTCTATACCCTTCCCATTCTCCATGCAATTCATGATTTCTAAGTATTGGATCATAAGGATTTCTTTGAAAGATGAGGATTTGTTGAAGAAATTTTTTTCGCACTTTGACGTTAGCTTTTTTTAACTTTTTCAGAAAGTCAGAGTCAAGCCGTACTCTCATATACCCTGTTTTTTAAGCCAGGCAACAGCATCTTCTCCATTATCAAATATAGGAGAGCCTTTACCCGCTTTTCTATTCTTTTGCGCTTGTCTAAGTATTTTTTGAACAGCTGGCGTAGGCACTTCATCTACATGAAACTCTACGCTTTTGGTTTTAATAAGTTGCGTTAAGAATGCATTAACTAAAGCGCTTAAGCTAAATCCCATGTTTTCAGCCACTTCTTTAGCTCTCTCTTTTGTTAGTGGATTAACTTTTACATTTAGTACCGCTCTTTGCATATGTTCATAGTGTATACTGCGTATATATGCTTGTCAAGCAGTAAATTTGAAATAAATTCGATCCTGGATGGTTCTTTGATTGAATTCCAGGATGTTCCTGCCTTAAAATCAGATATTAGCTACTAGTTGCTTCGCATCAAGAATGGTGAGGGAAAAACTGTGCAAATAGTTGTGCCAACATTTGCTTAAACTTTTCATTAAATAATGAAAGGTTGTTATGGTTTTGACCCTGTTCTCCCTTGTCACCTTTATCATTATTCCCGTTATTATTCTCGCCTTGGTCATCATTATCATTGTCATTGTCCCCTGGATGGACTGAATGTCCGGGAGGACCTACATGAACATGATTAGTATCTCCAAATCCCCAACCAGGCACTGTAACTTTCGGAGCAGCAAATGCGGAAGGCAAAATACTTCCAAATATTATTGCTGCAGTTGCACTTCCTACCAAAAGTTTTTTTAAATTCCTGCCAGAATCTGTTTTATTTTTATTCAAAATTTTTATCACCCCCTCTCCATGTGTCATCCCGTACTTGCCTCGCCCAGCGAAGCCTTGGCGAAGTTGGGATACGGGATCTATTTTATAGATTCCCGCCTTTCCGCCAGAGGCGGACCGTCGCGCGGTAATGACAACTTTATTGTTCGAGCTTGTCGAGAACTATTGATTCTCGACTCATCCTTCAATTAACTCGGGATTTCGCTCGAAGGATAATTGTGTAAATCTTACTAATAGCTTTTATTTCTTTTAATAACTTCTGTCGACCCCTTTAATCGGGGCCGACGCACATACAGCGATACCCACGCTTACGGGCGTACAGACTGTCCCGGAGGACCAGTATGTACATGGTTTTGATCACCAAAGCCATTACCTGGCTTTGTGGCTCCTGAATTACCGGCTTGAGCAGCGGCCGCGTGAACCATGACAACAGCAGCAAATGCTAAAACACCTAGGACCAGGAGCGCGCGCATGTTAAATACCATAAGTTTATCAACCTCCTTCGCTCGCCATAAATTTTTTAAAGGCGGGCTTCGGCGGGTCAAGCCCCCTCATGTAGATATATTCAACGAATAATAATAAATAAATTCTGGATAAGATATTTGATTTTTTGTAGGTATTTTCCCTACAATTCTGAGAAGAATTTGAATAATTGCTTTACAAGAACAGGTATTAAGCGTATCACACTAATTCATCCCGTTGTGTAAACGTTCTGTAAGAGTTTTACTATAATCCTACTCCCTTGACATCTAAATATAGTTATCCTATAAATGGTTCTAATATGGGAAGAGAAAATGGATCTCAACAAGACCCGGAGGCAGAAAAAGAATCTATTGAATTAAAACTCAGAGTTTATGAGGAGAAATCCGTTCTTAATTCTCAAGGGGAAACAATTGAAGTATCAACTGACAGAACAACATATCTGGTTAGAAATGGAGAAAATTTTGGTACTCATGATACATTTAAGCGTGAGGTTTTAGCTCCGCTATCACAATTAATTAGTCAGAGAGAAGAGATGGTCTTTCGTCCGGAAGGTCAATCTATCGCAGATACTTTGACTATTACTACTTCAATAAATCCTGGTCCTCATGCCTCAATACATTTTTCTGAGGACAGGCACGTTGATAGAATTTCACTCTCAAATGGATATTTTAGATTTAACTATCACAGAGAAGATGATGAAACTTTTAGTTATGGGGTAACAGACGTGAAAACTACCAAGCCAATAGGTGAGCCGCAGCCTATTCATATTAATGATATGCAATTTTTATATATTCCAGGGGTAAGTGAAGCCCTACAACATCAACTTCTGAGAGGCAGAGTAAACTTTGAAGCAACAAAAGATGCTCTTCACGAAAACTATAGATTGTCTGTTCCCAGACCTCTTACAGAGTCTCTAATATTTGCCTAATGTAAATCTACGAGTTGACAAAGGGATATATTATGGATATACTTTGGATATCCTCCTACGCTAAAGCTTCGGAGGAGAAGGCATGAATACAACTACAATACATATCAAAACAGATATAAAAACACGAGACGATGCCAAAAAAATAGCAGAAGACTTTGGCTTTAGCCTTACCTCACTGGTAAATGCACTCCTTAAGCAAATTGCTAGGACTAAGCGTCTTACTCTCAATATGGATGAGACACCAACTCCCTATATGATTGAGTCACTTAAAAAATCTGAGGAAGATGTAAAAGCTGGAAGAGTAATCTCTTTCAAAACTAGTAAAGATGCTCTTAAGTATCTAGAAAAAGAAATTATAAATGAAAAACGATCCTCGCATTGAATTTACTCCCTATTTTAATAAACAACGTAAGGCTGCCACGCTTGAAATAAAACAAGCATTTCTTGAAACGTTAGCATTATTTATTGTAGATCCAAGCCATTCATCTCTCAGAAACCATCCGCTTAAAGAAAAGTTTGCAGGATATAGAAGTATTAATGTTACTGAAGACTGGAGAGCAATATTTAAAGAGCATCAGACAAGAGAACAAAAAATCTTTACATTTCACATGATTGGTTCACATGATGAACTCTACGGAAAATAAATCTGTCTATTCTTTTTTGACTTGACAACTTGGACTTAGAGTGCAATGATGAACTTAATGGAAGAGGGTCAAGAAAAAACTGAAGAAAAGAAAAGTGGTGGGTATGGCAAGAGACCTTTATGGCAATGGGTTGCAATTTATGTAGTTCTAGGTCTTATTGTCTACGGACTTATATATTATTTTGTTTTTGGTAAAAAAGGCGGCTATAACGCTCAGACTGCACAATATCCATCCCCTACTGAAGTTATGAAAGTGACTCCCTCAATTACTAGTTCACCTAGTTCTGAAATGACAGTTGTATTGGCGGAGGAAAATAAATCCGGAGAATCAGGAACAGCAACACTTAAAGAGGTTGAGGGCAAAACTGTTGTAACTCTAACTTTAACGGGATACGCTAATCCTCAACCAGCACATATTCATATAGGCGCATGTCCAGGAGTAGGTGCTGTAAAATATCCTTTGACAAATGTTATAAATGGTCAGTCAGTTACTACATTAAATGTCACATTAGCAGAGTTAAGACAAGCGCTTCCTCTGGCAATCAATGTCCACCAGTCAGCAACTAAAATAACTGACTACACCGCCTGCGGAGCTCTCAAATAATTAGGAGAATTGGATTCTTCTTGGGACAAAGTAGTAAAGAGGGACAAAAAAGAAAATAATTAAAGAGAGATATACTGAAAAAGGCGCTAGCAGAATAGAAGCCGCATACAGACCAACCCCCCAATAACTTCTCCTTTGTGCCGTTATTCTTTCACTCATGCTTATATGCTCATCAACTAGCTTACCCTCAAACATCGCATAATGAATCATGAGAGAAAAGCTTCCCCCGGCAAAGAAAAGCACGCTTCCAAAAAGCAGGACAGCAATTTCATTTGTTGGAAACCTTCCTAAAAATGCTGTAGGAAAAGGGATAAAACAAAGCCAAAATAAAAGTAAGTTATTAAGCCACAAGAGTTTTCTATCTGACTTCTTTAGAGAGTAGAAAAAATGATGATGATTTACCCAGAAAATACATACAATAAAAAAACTTAATACAAAGCTGAGAAATTGTGGGATCAAATGAACTAAAACATTTATTGCAACTGTATTTGTCATTGCTACAGCAATATCTGGAATTTTTAGATCAAGCACAAGAAGCGTCACAATAATCGCAAATACTCCGTCACTAAATGCTTCTATTCTGCGCGTAGAAAGTGAATGGTCATGGTCCATACAGAGAGTATACCAGAACAATTAGGATTTAGGATTTAAGATTAAGGAATAATTTTCAATTATTAATTTTGCAATTTACAATGAATTTTCAAAAAATAATTTTCAAGATAGATCGCCATTCGTAGCTGAGTGCATATAGAAAATGCGTCATTGCGAGGAGTGAACAAAGTGAACGACGCGGCAATCTATCTCATGTCATCCTGAATTTATTTCAGGATCTAAAAAAGATTCCGAAACAAGTTCGGAATGACAGATTAGAAGATTGCTTCACTGCGTTCGCAATGACGAAAGATCATGGGAATGACAAAGTGGGCGGGAAAAGTACAGAAAAAAGATAAAAATATATTACTAGTAACTATCTAACATCATAGACAAGTTA
>WNFL01435523.1_pt1 | contig 20703 bp, 18 predicted proteins | sample 5400361 | NCBI WGS metagenome assembly WNFL01 (sample SAMN13153351, study PRJNA577476) | soil metagenome | isolation source: 40 cm soil on Douglas fir-dominated hillslope | place: USA:California | collected 2013-09-17
CGCAGAGGGCGTACATGATGGGCTTGCCGATTCGCTTGCGGCAGCTTCTCGTGAGCGTCGCCGAGCCTGCCATGTTGGCACGCGCCCTCGGCGCACGCTAGCGCTCGAAGAATCGAAAGGCCAGGTCGTCGGTTCCCGGCAGGTCGTGGGCCTCGATCCCGACTCCGAAGCTGCGCGCCGCCGCCTCGGAGGCGAGCACATCGCGGGGCCGCCCATCGGCGATGAGCCTTCCCTCGTGGAGAAGGGCCATACGTGGCGCCCAGGAGGCGGCGCGCTGCAGGTCGTGGACGACCACCAGCACGCACACTCCGCACTGCCGTACCTGGTCGATGACGCGGAAGAGCTGAAGCTGATGGCCGATGTCCAGGTGCGCCGCCGGCTCGTCGAGCAGCAGGACCTCGGGCTCCTGGGCGAGTCCACGCGCCAGCAGGACGAGCTGCCGCTCGCCGGCCGAGAGGGTGCCGATGCGGCGCGCGGCCAGGGGGCCGGTGCCCGTTTGGCGCAGAGCGCGGGCCGCCGCCTCCTCGTCGGCGGGAGTGAAGGGCCGCAACGGGCCGCGGTGCGGATAACGCCCCAGCAGCACGCGGTCGAAGACGTTGAGGAGGGGAGGCGCCTCGTCTTCGGCCGTGACGAGGGCGACGGTGCGCGCGAGGGCGGCCCGCGGCCAGTCGGAGAGCGGCCGCCCCTTGAGGAGAACCGTGCCCTGGGCCGGACGCAGCGCCCCCGCCAACGCGCGCACGAGGGTCGACTTCCCGGCGGCGTTGGGGCCGACCAGGGCGAGTCCCTCGCCCTTCGACAAGGTCAGGTCGATCCCGTGCAGGACGGGACGCGCGCCCCGGTGGACCACCAGGCCTCGTGTCTCGAGCAGGGGCGCGACAGCGCTCACGAGCGGCCCTCCTGCGCGCGCAGGGCGAACAGGAAGTAGGGCGCGCCCACGAATGCGGTGATGGACCCGAGCGGCAGGTCCATATGCTCGCTGGCCGTTCGCGCTACCAGGTCGGCGATGACCACGAGCACCGCGCCGGCCAGGAAGGACGCCGGTAGGAGACGCCGCGCGAGGCTGCCCACCAGGGGACGCAAAGCATGGGGGGCGACGAGTCCGACGAAGGGGACGGTGCCGGCGAGGGCGGTGGCCGGCCCCGCCACGAGGGCGGCGAGCACGAAGATGGCCATCCGCGTCGCATGCACGGGCAAGGAGAGAGCGCCTGCTTCTTCCTCGCCCAGCGACAAGACGTCGAGGGGCCGCGCGAGCGCCAAGAGCGCGACGCAGCCGGTGAGAATGAAGACGGCGCCCAGGCGCAAGTGTTCCGGACCTCGCCCATCCAGTCCGCCGGCGAACCAGAACAGGACGGTGCGCACGCGGAACTCCTCGGTGGCCACCAGCAGCACCGAAGTGCCGGCTGCCGCCAGCGCGGAAACCGCCAGGCCCGTGAGGAGCAGCCCGTGCAGTGACGGGCGCCCACCCGCGTGCGACAACACGTACACCGCGAGCACCGCCAGCATCGCTCCTGCGAACGCGGCCAGGGGAAGCGCGAAGAACTGCTGGGCCCATCCCAGGTTGACCGCGAGCACGGCTCCAAGGGCGGCGCCCGGACCCACGCCGAGCAGGCCCGCGTCCGCCATGGGATTGCGGAAGAGCGACTGCAGGGCCGCGCCCACCACCGCTAGCCCGCCCCCCACGAGAGCTGCCAGCAGCACGCGCGGGACCCGCGCCGACCACAGGATGGACTCGCCGGGCGCGGAGAGCGCCGGCGCACCGTCGAAGGGAATGCCCACCGCGGCAAGAAGGGAGCGAGCAACCGCCGAGGGGGGAAGGAAGACGCTGCCGAACGTGATGCCCAGGACGAGGGCGACTGGCAGCGCGAGGGCCAGCAGCAGGAAGACCAGTCGCCGCCGGCGGGCCTCGGTCACGGCCGCGGGTGTGCTCCGGCCCCGGGAGCCACGAGGTCCGGGTGAAGCGCCGCCGCGAGGTACCGGCACGCCTCCGCGGAGTGATGGCTCAGGGTGACCAGCAGCGCGGTCGGGATCTCCACGATTCGTCCCCCGCGGACGGCCCGCAACTGGGACAGAAGCGGGTCCGCCTTGAGCGCCTCGAGCGCGCCCGGCCAGCGCCCGAGGAGCACGATGTCGGGGTCGGCCACGAACGCGCGCTCGGAGCCGAGCGGTACGATGCCTTTGAGCCCGAGGGTCCGGCCCACGTTCTCGGCTCCCGCGGCCTCGATGAGGGCGCCGATCGCGGTGCCGGCCCCCGCGGTGTGGGGATTGGCCCAGTAGAGCACGCGCGGTCGGGAGGCGCCCTCGAGGCGCCGCGCGAGGTCGCGCAGCGCCGCCTCGTGCTCCCCGGCCAGGCGGGCGGCCGCCTCCGGCGCCCCGACCGCGCGGCCCAGGTCGAGGAGGGCCTGGCGCTGGCCTTGCAGCGTGTCCAGCCCGGCCATGCGGTGGTAGCGCAGCCCCGAGCGCTCGAGCAGTCGCAGGAAGTCCGCGTCGGTGTACTCGGAGACCACGACCAGGTCGGGGGCGAGGGCCACCAGGCGCTCGAGGTCGGCCTTGGGGAAGCGGAAGGTCCCCTCGGGGACGCGCCCCGCGACGTTCGACGTCGAGGGGTCGTCCGCCCAGCGCGTCACCGCGATGAGGCGGCCGGCCGGCAGGATGTCGACCAGGATCTCATCCGCGGTGAGGTTGAGGGAGGCGACGCGCAGCGGCGCCTTTGGGACGGGCGCCGCCTCCGCCCAGGCGATGAGCGAAGGGGCCGCGGCCAGCGCGAGCACGCCGCCCCAGGCGAACGCACCCAAAAGGGCGCGCGCCTGTCGCGTCATGTGGCCCTCCCTCCGGCGAGGGTCACGTGCTCGCCGACGGCCGCCTCGGGAACGAGGTCCGCGAACACGAACCCATCGCGCTCGGTCACCGCCCCGGATCGCACTCGTACCGGCTGCTCGAAGCCGGGGCCGTCCCACGCGAAGGTATGAAACTCGCCGTTCTCGCCGCACGGATCGACGCCCGCCGGAAGGGCGTCGAGGAGTCGCGCGTCAAATTCGCGCCCGGCGAAGGAGGCGTCGAGGCGGCGCGGATCGACACAAGTGACGTGAGCGCGCAGTCCTCCGGCCACCATCTCGCGCGCGAGGTCGCCGGTGGGCCGGCCCCAGAGCGGGAAGAGCGGCCGGAGCCCGGTACCCGCCATCTGCGCTTGACGGTACTGGCGGATGTCCTCGAGGAAGAGATCGCCGAAGGCGACGGCCTCGATCCCGGTGCGGCGGGCCTCGTCGAGGGCCGCCCGCATCGCGGCCTCGTAGGCGTCGTTCGGGCAGGGGTCGGGCAGGAGGGCGACGTGCAGGGGCAGGCCCACCGCGTCGGCCTGGGCCACGAGCAGGTCGCGACGCACGTCGTGCATGGCCACGCGGTCGCGCGACGCGTTGACCGTGGTGAGCAGGCCCGCCACCTCGACCCGGCCTTCGGCCCGAAGCACGTGCAGCGACCAGGCGCTGTCCTTGCCGCTGCTCCAGGCGAGCCAGGCCTTCACGGCCGCCCGCCCGTCCGGAGGCGCAGGCCCGCGCGAACCGCCCGCCCGAGAGCGGGGTAGCCCAGCACCTCCTGATAGCGTTCGTCGAAGACGTTTTCCCCCACCACGAACGCTTCGAGCATGCGGGTGACCCGCACGCGCACCCGCGCGTCCACGCGCGAATAGCCTTCGTTGGAGTCGAGGCCCAGGCCGAGGAAGTCGCTGTCCGCGCGGCGTCCCACCGCCACCCAGGTCGCGCCGCCGTCGAGGCGGCCGCTCCCGAGGTGCACCGAGAGCGAGCCCTGGTTCTTCGGCCGCCGCAGGAGCGCTCTCCCTTCGTCGTAGACCGGATCGAAGGTGATCCCGTTCTTCACGACCATGCCGTCGAGGTAGGTGTAGCTGCCGGACAAGGAAAGCCAGGGGGCGGGGCGCGCCTCGGCCGTCAGCTCGAGGCCGCGGGCGCGGGTCTTCGCGAGGTTGACGTAGGTCCCCTGGAAGGTGGTGAAGTCGACGACGTCGTAGGTGATCTGGTCGCGGTACTCGTGGTGGAAGAAGGTGGCGCCGGCGCGCGCGCGTCCCCCGAAGACGCGCTGCTCGATCCCGGCGTCGAACGTCCGGCTCTTCTCGGGCTTGAGGTCGGGATTGCCCTTGGCAAAGAACGAGATCCCGTAGGACTCGAAGAAGTTGGGCTCCTTGATCCCCATGCCCGCGCTGGCGTGGAGCGTCGTGGCGTCGGCGCCGTCTCGCAGCCGCACCGCGACGGCCGCTCGGGGAACGGCGGCCCAGCCGAAGCTGCCGTTCCTCTCCACACGCCCGCCCGCGGTCAGGTGGACCCGGCTTCCGATCAGGAAGCGGTCCTGCACGTAGGCGCCGACGTTCGTGCGCGAGGGCGTGAGCAGCTCCTCGGCCCGATTGCCCTGCGCCCCGGTCTCGTGCTCCACCTCGGCTCCCGCAGTGAGCAAATGGCGCGTCCCCATATCCGCCTCGGCCTGGTAGGCGGCGGAGGTGCGGGCGGTCCAGTTCTGGAAGCCTTCGGGGTTCGGGAAGTCGGAAACGGGGAACGCGGCCACGAGGTCGCCGGAGGCCGGCAGGTAGCTCCCGGAATCGAGCGGGTTCCTCGAGAGCTGGTCCGTGCGCGCATAGCCGAAGCGCAGCTCGTGGGCCACGCGTGACCGGGTGTGCCGAAGCTCGGCGCCGAGCACGAGATCGCTCCGATCGAAGGACGCGTCGAGATCGGGCCGGCCGAAGGCGGTGGCGCCGGGGGTGCCGACCGTGCTGTCTTCCACGCGCATCAGGAGGCGCAGGCGGCTCTTGTCGTCGAGGCGCACCCCGAGGGTGGCCGCCCCCGCGGTCTCCGCGAAGGCGCTGTTCGGTTCCTGGTTGTGGGTGGTGAGCCGCAACCCTCCGGCGTTCCAGTCGAACGCGCCGTGGCTGCCGGAGAGGCCAGCCTGGTATCGCCGCCAGTCGAAGCTGCCGCCTTCGCCCTCGGCTCGAAGGCCGAAGCCCTCGCCCGGGGGGGAGCGGCGGGTGATGATCTGGACGACGCCGGCGAGGGCGTCCGTCCCGTAGAGGCTGCTCGCTGCGCCACGCACCACCTCCACCCGCTCGAGCTCGAGGGGGAGCATGCTGCCGAAGTCGTAGCTGCCCCCGGGCTGGTTCAGCGGCACGCCGTCCACGAGAATGCGGGCGAAGCGCGATTCGCCGCCTCGCACGAAGGCCGAGGCCTGGAGCCCGACCCCTCCCGCCCGGGTGGTGGCCACGCCGGGGGTCTCCTGCAAGACCTGCAGGAAAACCGAAGGCGCGCGTTCCTCGAGTCGTTCGCGATCCCAGACAGTGGCGCTCGTCCCGAGCGTCGAGAGGGGAGCTTCGCCGCGCGTCGCCGAGACCACCAGCTGCTCGCGCACGTGGGCGGGGCGGAGCACGAGGTCGAGGCGCACCGCGTCCGTTCCCACCACGACGCGCGGCTCCGGTGAGAGCACGAAGCCGGGGGTGGAGACGGCGAGCCTGTACTCGCCCGGGCGCAGGGCCGTCGCCTGATAGCGCCCTTCGAGGCCCGTCAGCAGGGTCCGGGTGCCGCCCGGGCCGGTCAGGGCGAGGGCGAGAGAGGGCACGGGCTGTCCGTCGGACGTCCGCACCGCGCCGGAAAGAACGCCTTGATCGGCTTGAACGGAAGGTGATGCGAGGGAAGTCACGAGCAGCAGCGAAACGGCGAAGACGAACGTGGGCACGATTCCTCCTTGCGGAGGCCCGACGCGAACGGAGTGTATGGCGAAGGGTGGCCCGGAATGAGCCGTCCCGACGTCCTGGAGCTCCCTCACGCGAGAAGCCTCGACGACCTGTCAGTCAGGGCAGGTTTCCTGGCTCCCGGGTCTTCGCCTCGCCTCCGACCTTCCCCGGGTCTTCCCCGAGTGGCGGCGCATCGTGCGCCTGAACGGAGGTGGGCTCGCCGGCTACAGTGGCGGGACCGCGCAGGTTTTCGACCTGCTTCCCTTTTACCCCCCCGAAGCGGGAGGCACCCTGACGTAATGCGGGGAGTGTCCCCTCCACCGGGGTCGCGTGTCAAGCACGTTCACCGCTAGGCATTTTCGTCTGGAACGATGTCTACCCAGGTGCCGTAGAGAAGCTTGGGCGCCGTTGAGGGATCGCGCGGCTGCGTCGTGTTACCCTCGGCCGGCCCGCCATCCGGGCGTCCATCGCATTGACCTTTGGAGGCTCGCCATGCCGGTTGTCCGTCCGCTGTCCGTCAAGGACGGTGACGTGCTGCTCCTCGTGGGCACCATGAAGGGCGCGTTCCTGCTGCGCGGCCGCGGCCGCTCGCCGTCCTGGGAGCTGAGCGGGCCGTACTTTCCCGGCGCCGCCGTCTACGCGATGGCCTACGACGGCCGCCCCCGCCGCCCCCGGCTGTGGGCGGCGGCCGAGAACATGCACTGGGGCTCGGTCCTCCACTCGAGCGACGACTTCGGCAAGACGTGGACGAAGCCCGACGCGGCCAACGTGCGCTTCCCCGAAGACACCGGGCTGGCTTTGAAGCAGATCTGGCAGATCTGCCCGGGGCGGGTGGGCGAGCCCGACGTGCTGTATTGCGGGGTCGCGCCGGCCGCGCTCTTCGAGTCGCGCGACGCCGGCCGCACCTGGCAGCTCGTGCGCGGCCTTTTCGACCACCCGCACCGCCCAAAGTGGGCGCCCGGCGGCGGCGGCCTCGCCCTGCACACGATCCTGCCGCACCCCACCGACCGCGAGCGCCTGCTGGTCGCAATCTCGACGGGCGGCGTCTACCGGACCGAGGACGGGGGGCGCTCCTTCCAGGTGAGCAACCGGGGGATCCGGGCCGAGTTCCTTCCCGACAAGCACCCCGAGTTCGGGCAGTGCGTGCACAAGGTGGTCCGGCACCCGTCGCGTCCCGAGCGGTTCTTCCTGCAGAACCACTGGGGGCTCTATCGCAGCGACGACGGCGGCGTGTCGTGGAAGGACGTGGCGAACGGCGTCCCCTCGGACTTCGGCTTCGCCATGGCCGGCCACCCGCACGATCCCGACACGGTGTACATCGTCCCCCTCGAATCGGACGGCTTCCGCTGCGTGCCCGAAGGGAAGCTGCGCGTCTACCGGACCCGCGACGCGGGGAAGTCGTGGCGGCCGCTCGCCAAGGGGCTGCCGCAGCGGCAGGCATTCGAGACGGTCCTCCGGGACGGGCTCGCCACCGACACCCGCGATCCGGCCGGCGTGTACTTCGGCACCCGCAGCGGCAAGGTCTTCGCCTCGCGTGACGAGGGGGCGAGCTGGAAGCGGATCGCCGAGGGGCTGCCGCCGGTCGTCTGCGTGAAGGCGGCCGTGGTGGGCGGCACGATCAAGGCGCGCCGGGCGCGGCAGGTCCGGCTCGGCCGGGCGGCGCGGCGGAGCTGAATGGCCATCGTCGTCCATCTGCCGGGGGCACTCCGGCCCCTGGCGGGCGGCCAATCGCGGGTCGCCCTCGAAGCGGGTCCGGACGTCTCGGCGGCCCTGGGCGCCCTCTATGCGCTCCACCCCGGCCTGCGCGACCGCATCCAGAACGAGCGCGGAGAGCTGCGCCCGCACGTCAACGTCTTCGTGGACAGCGACAACATCCGCGACCTCGCCGGCCTGGCGACCGCCCTGCCGCCGCATGCGGAGCTCCACATCCTGCCGGCGGTCAGCGGCGGTTAGGATCCGACCCTCGCAACCCGTATCATCGTAGTCAAGGTGCGGCAGACGGCGGTGGTCATCGTGGGCGGTGGGGTCGCGGGCCTCGCCGCCGGGCACACGCTGGCCAAGCGCGGGGTCCCTTTCCTTCTGACCGAGGCGGGCCCGACCTTCGGGGGTGTCATCCGCACCGAGCGCCGCGACGGGTTCCTGCTCGAAGGGGGACCGGATTCGATCCTGGCCCAGAAGCCCGGAGGCATCGACCTCTGTCTCGAGCTCGGCCTGGGCGATCGCCTCGTCCCCACGAACCCGGAGAAACGCGCGGTCTTCGTGCTGCACCGGCGCCGCCTTCATCCGTTGCCCGAGGGGATGATGCTGGCCGTGCCCACCCGCATCCTGCCGTTCCTGCGCAGCGGGCTCTTCTCCTGGCCGGGCAAGCTGCGCATGGGCCTCGACCTCGTGATCCCGGGCCGCACCCCGAACGGCGACGAGTCCATCGCCAGCTTCCTGCGCCGCCGCTTCGGGCAGGAGGCGGTGGATCGCCTGGGGGAGCCGCTCCTGGCGGGGATCCACGCGGGCGATCCGGAGCGCCTGTCGATTCGCGCCACCTTCAAGCAGTTCGCCGACCTGGAGGCGCGCCACGGCAGCCTGGTGCGGGGCATGTGGGCGGCGCCGCGCCCCGCCCCTCGGCCGGGCGCCCCGGCCTCGGCCTTCTACTCGCTGGCCGGAGGTCTCGTCGAGCTGGTCGACGCGCTGGTGAAGCGGCTGCCCGCGGACCAGATCCTCGGGGATTCGTCGGTGCGTCGCCTCGAGCGCAGCCGCCACGGCTATCGGATCGGCCTCCTCGAGGGCGAGGAGATCGAGGCGCGCGCGGTGATCGTCGCGGCGCCCGGGCCGAGGATCGCGCCGGTGCTCGCGCCGCTCGTTCCCGAGGCCGCTCGTACGTTGGCGGCGATTCCGTTCGCGTCCTCGGCCACGGTGCTGCTCGGCTTTCGGACCGAGGACGTGGCCCATCCCCTTGACGGTTACGGCATGCTCGTCCCGCAGACCGAGGGCCTGCGCACCACCGCATGCAGCTTCTTTTCGACCAAGTTTCCGGGCCGCGCCCCCGAGGGCCACGTGCTGCTGCGCGCCTTCCTGGGTGGCGCGCGCGATCCCGGGGTGCTCGCGCTCTCGGACGACGAGCTCGTCGACCTGGTGCGGCGTGAGCTGGGTCCCGTCCTCGGCCTGGGCGGTGCGCCGGTGATGACGCGGGTCTTCCGCTGGCCCGGGGGGACGCCGCAGCTCGAGGTCGGGCACCTCGACCGCATGGGCGAGGTCGAACGGCAGGTGGCGGCGGTGCCGGGGCTTTTCCTCACCGGCGCCGGCATCCGCGCTACGGGTATCCCGGACTCCGTGGCCGACGCGACCCGGGTCGCGATCCGGGCCGCCGAGTCTCTGGAGGCATGATGACTCTCGCCGTCCTGGGCCTGCTGGCCGCGGCCGTCGCCCCCGCCCCCACGCCCGAGCCGCTCGTTCCCGAGGCGGTCGTGCTCGTGCAGGTCTACCGCTCACGCTACGACTGGAGCCTGCCCTGGCGGCAGGAGGCCGTGGAGGCGAGCCTGGGCAGCGGCTTCCTCATCGACGGTGGCCGCGTGGTCACGAACGCCCACGTGGTGAGCGATGCCCGCGAAGTGCTGGTGCGTCGGCCCGACCAGGCGAATCCGTACGTGGCCACCGTCGAGGCCGTGGGCAACGACTGCGATCTCGCGGTGCTGCGGATTTCCGACCCCGCCTTCACGAAGGGACTGAAGCCGCTCGTGCTGGGCGACGTGCCCCGGTCCGGCAGCCGCGTGCAGACGTACGGCTTTCCCTTGGGCGGCCAGGACGTTTCGTCCACCGCCGGGATCGTCTCGCGGGTCGAGTCGCGAGGCTACGTGCACAGCGGGATCGACGCTCACCTCGTGGTGCAGACCGACGCCGCGATCAACCCCGGCAACAGCGGAGGGCCGGTCGTGCAGGAGGGGCGCGTGGTGGGGGTGGCCTTCCAGGGCTACCCCGGCTTCGACAACATGGGGTTCTTCATCCCGGTGCCCGTGGTGCACCATTTCCTGGCCGACCTCGAGGACGGGCGGTACGATGGCTTCCCGGACTCGGGCCTCCAGACGACCCCCCTCGTGGCCCCGGCTTATCGCCGAGAGCGCAGGCTGCCCGAGGGCAGGAGCGGCGTCGTCGTGGACATCGTGTCGCCCGGCGGGACCGCGGACGGCGTGATCCAGCCCGGGGACGTGATCCTTTCGGTGGACGGGTTTCCGGTGGCCAACGACGGCACGATCCACGTGGGCGGTGCGCGCGTGACCTTCGAGCACGCCTTCGACCTCAAGCAGCTGGGCCAGCCGGTTCGGATCGAGGTGTGGCGCGACGGCCGCGAGGAGGCGCTCCTCGCGACCTCGCGGCGCATCGCCCGCCTCGAGAACCGGCGCAACCGCTACGGGGTGGCCCCGCGCTACGTGGTGTACGCGGGCCTCGTCTTCATGCCGCTCGATACCGAGCTGCTGAAGACCTTCGGGCGTGGCTGGCCGCAGACCGCGGACCGCAACCTGGTCTGGCACCACCTCTTCCGTGAGGCGGAGCAGCCGGAGACCGCCGACCGCGAGGTGGTGGTGCTGCTCCGGATCCTGCGTCACGCCGCCAATGCGCAAGTCACCTTCAACGGCCCCGTGGTGGTCGAGAGCATCAACGGCGTCACCCTGCGCGGCCTGGGCGACGTCGTCACCGCCCTCGGCCAGAACCAGGAGCGCTTCCATCGGCTCCAGTTCGAGGGGACGAGTGGGATCGAGGCCATCGACCGCGCGAAGGCCGACGCCGCGCACCCCGAGATCCTGCGGCAGTACGCGATCTCGCGCGACCGGAGCCTCTGAGGTGAGGCGCCCAAAGTCGCCGTTGGTGGCGGCCGCGCTGTTGCTCAGCGCGTGCGCCAGCGGCCCGCGGCCGAGCGTTCCGAGTGCTCCGAGCGCTTTCCCGAAGGCGCCCCCGCTCAAGGACCGCCTGGCCGCCGCCATCGTGACCGTGCGGATCACCGGCCAGGAGTGGAACTGGAAGACGCCGTGGGCCAAGCAGGGCCCGTGGACGCGGAGCATGACCGGCCTCGTGGTGCCGGGCCCGCGCATCCTGGTGGCGAGCGCAGGCCTCGGCAACAGCCTGCTGTTCGAGGTGCAGAAGGAGGGGCGCGAGGCGCGCACGCCGGCCCGCCTCGTGCTGGCCGACCACGAAGGGCCGCTGGGCCTGATCGAGGTCGACGACCCCGAATTCTGGAAGGGCCTCGCGCCGCTGCCCCTGGCCGCGCGGGCGCCCGGCTCGGGGCCCGTCACCCTCCACCGCTGGCAGCGCTCGGGCCAGATCGACTCCGCCCTGGGGACCGTGCGGCAGGCGCGGGCCGGGCGGCACGGCCTGTCGCGGGTCAGCCTGCTGACCCTCGACGTCACCGCGACGATGGAGGGCGGGGGCGACTCGGAAGTCCTGATCGCGGGGGACGAGGTGGTCGGTCTCGCCACCGGCAAGTCGGGGGACCAGGTCGCGGTGATGGCCGTGCCCGTCCTGCGCCAGTTCCTGGACGACGCGGGGAGCGGGAGCTACCGCGGGTTCGCCCGCGCGGGCATCGGCTGGCAGGACCTCACGAACCCCGACCTGCGCGCCGCCCTCGGCCTCACGAGCGACGAGGGTGGCATCCGGATCACCCGGGTCCTGCCCCACGGCAGCGGGGCCGACGTGCTGAAGCCGGGCGACGTGATCCTCGAGATCGCGGGGTATCCACTGGACCCGACCGGCCAGTTCGACCACCCGGACTTCGGGCGCATGGCCTTTCCCCTGCTGTTCAGCGACGGCCGCCGGCCCGGGGACGTCCTGCCCATGAAGGTGCTCCGCGACGGCCAGCGGATGAGCGTCGCGGTCACCCTGAAGCGGATGCTGGCCGAGGACGACCGCATCCCGCCCTACGTGTTCGGGCGCGGGCCCGACTATGCGGTCGTGGCCGGCCTCGTTTTCCAGGACATGAGCGGCCCGTACCTGAGCACCTGGGGCGACTGGAGCCGCCGGGCGCCGCCGCGCCTGCTGATCGCCTACGACCGGGAGGGAGCCGAGCCCACGCCGGAGCGGCCGCGGATCGTCCTGCTGACGAGCGTGCTGCCCGACTCGGCCAACCTCGGCTACCAGGACCTGCGCGACCTGATCGTGGACAAGGTCAACGGCAAGCCCATCGGGAGCATGGACGACCTGCGCCGCGCCTTCGCGGAGCCGGTGGGGGGCTTCCACGTCGTGGAGTTCCTGCCCGGCTACACGCCGGGGCGGATCGTTCTCGATGCCGCAGAGGCGCAGGCGGCGGCCGGCCGCATCCGCGCCGCCTACGGAGTGCCCCCGACGCCATGAGCGGCCTGCTCGTCCCTCTCGTGTTCCTGGCGGCGACGGCGCGCCCGATGGAGGGCCCAGCCGCTCGGGAGCAGGCGCGCCTCTGTGAAAGCCGGCTCGGCGAGGAGGGCCTGACGGCCTGCCGTCGCGCGATCGCGCTGGGTCTTGGTCCCCAGCGGCTCGAGGCCGTGCGCGAGCTGGTGGCTCGACGACTGGTGAGCCTGGAGCGCTGGCAAGAGCTGGTCGAGCTCTTCCGCGAGGGAGTGGCGCTGCATCCGCAAGACGCCCAGGCGCAGGTGCGCCTGGGCTCGGCCCTGCTGTTCGCGGTCGATCGGCCCGAAGAGGCCCTGGGCCCGCTGCGGGAGGCGGCGCGGCTCGGGACCGGCGACGGGGAGGCACAGGTGCTGCTCGGGATCGCGCTCAACGCGCTCGGCCGACAGCAGGAGGCGGTGGCCGCTTTCGAAGACGCGGGGCGGACGGATCACGGCCTGGTCGACCGACGGCCGGCGTCCCGCGCCGTCTACGAGGCCGCGCGGAAGGCCGAGCGCTGGCCCTGAAGGAGACCGACATGGCCGACGACCCGGTCATCGCGAGCCACCTGCGGTCGATCGACGAGGCGTTCGACCGCCGATCCTGGCATGGCACGAACCTGCGGGGCGCGATCCGCGGCCTGGACCCGCGGCAAGCCGCCTGGCGGCCCGGTCGCGGCCGGCACAACGTCTGGGAGCTCGTGCTCCACGCGGCCTACTGGAAGTACGCGGTGCGCCGGAGGCTCACCGGCGAGAAGCGCGGCTCCTTCGCCCTCGCCGGCAGCAACTGGTTCCCGAGCCCGGCTCCTCCCACCGAAGGCGAGTGGAAGAAGGCCGTGGCGTTGCTCGCCGAGGAGCATCGCCGGCTTCGGGCGGTGATCGCCGACCTCGCCGCGGCGGACCTGAGCCGTGTTCCCAAGGGAGGGCGCGCGAGTCACGGGCGCCTCGTGCGCGGCATCGTCGCCCACGACCTCTATCACGCCGGGCAGATCCAGCTCCTCAAGCGGCTCCAGCCCGCGCGAACGACCGCGTGAACCCTTCCCTTGTGCTCGCCCTGGCCCTCGCGGACGCGCCGGTCGCGGGGACGGTCCCTTCGGCGGACGGCGTCCCCATCCGGTACGAGGCGCGCGGCCAGGGGTCGCCCGCGGTCGTGCTCGTCCATTGCTGGATGTGCGACCGCCACCTCTGGGACCATGCTGCGCCGCGGCTAGCCCGCGACCACCGGGTGGTGACGCTCGACCTCGCGGGCCACGGGGAGTCGGGCCGCGGGCGGGAGGCCTGGACGATCGAGGCCTTCGGCGAGGACGTGCGGGCGGTGGTGGAGGCGCTCCGTCTCGACCGGGTCGTCCTGGTCGGCCATTCGATGGGCGGGCCGGTCATCCTCGAGGCGGCGCGCCGCCTTCCCGGCCGGGTGGTGGGCCTCGTCCCCGTCGACACGCTGCAGAACGTGGAGGACAAAACCCCGCCCGACCAGATCGCCGCATTCCTGGCCCCCTTCCGAGCGGACTACAAGGCGTCGGCCGAGGGGTTCATCCGGAAGTACATGTTTGTACCCGGCAGCGCGCCCGCGCTGATCGATCGCATCGTGGACAAGGCGAAGGAGGGGCCCGCTGCGATCGCGGTGGCCTGTCTCGAGGCGGCCTTTGGCTACGATGCGGCGCCCGCCTTCGAGGCGATGGCCGGCCCGATCCGCGCCATCAACGGCGACCGGTTTCCCACGGAGCGCGAGGCGAACCGCCGGCACGCGCCCCAGTTCGACCTCGTGCTCATGAAGGGCGTCGGGCACTACCTCATGCTCGAGGATCCCGACCGCTTCGAGCCGCTGCTGGCCCGAGTGGTGCGCGACATCGTGGCCGAGGCCGCGGCGGCTGCCGTGCTCCAGCGGCAGACCGAAGCCTGGAACCGCGGCGACCTCGAGGCCTTCTGCTCCGTCTACGACGAGGACGCCACGTACCTGTCGCCGAGCGGGCTCGTTCGCGGGCGGGCGGCCGTGCTCGAGCGGTACCGCAAGCGTTATCCCGACCGGGCGGCCATGGGGACGCTGCGCCTGGATGTCCAGGAGGCCCGCGCGGCTTCGGCTCTCGAAGCGGCCGGCGGCGCTCAAGGCGTGTCGATCGTTGCCCGCTGGCGGCTCAAGTATTCCGACAAGCCCGAAGCGACCGGGCTCACCCTGCTCATGCTGCGGCCGCGCGGCGACGGCCAGTGGCAGATCGTGCAGGACGCGAGCTTCTAGCTCGCGTGGGTCAACGCGACCGGGTCGGCGTTCCGACACGCAGGCGAGTGGTGCATCGCCAGGCCTCTTAGGCACGTTGGCTAGCCGGTCGCAGTCGGGGAGGCTCGGCTACGTGGACGCCGATGGCTGGCCATTGCCTCCCTGCCGTAATCGCACTCGGCCAGGTAATCGTTGTGGGCGCGACACATCAGCCGGATGTTCTGCACGCTGTGCTCACCGCCAAGGCCGTACGGGTGCCCATGGTGGAAATTGAGCTGGTCGCGCTCCTTGCACCTTCTACTCTGCTCGTCCACGTAGCGGCATCGGCCGCCGTCGCGCTCCCATACGGCACGCCGGACGGCCGCGGGGATGTGGCGCGCCTGGCCTTGGCGTGGGCGACCTGAGACCTTGCGGGGAGCCCTTGTCCGCGCGAAGCGACGGGCCTCGAGCCGTTCGAGCTTCTCGGTGACGGCTTCTTCAATGACCACTGCCAGATCACCGTCCATTGCTTTCGAGCCCATCAGCGCTCTGAGCCGTTCCAGCTTCTGGTGGAACTCCGCGCTGGCCGTGAACTGCACCCTGTACCGGCCAGGGGAAAGAGGCTGGACGACCGAGGGCGAGACCGGGGAAGCGGACGCGGCCAGGGCGGCAACTCCGTCCAGAAAGAGTTCAATCGTCGGCACCTGGCCCTGACCAAGACTTTCTCCACGTTCCGGAACGACGAGATGGCCAGCCGTGGGTAGGGTCCTTCTCTCGGGAATCTTGCGCATCACCGCCGGAACGTCCGGCCGGGGTGCGATCGCCGCGATCAGCTCCTCGATCTGACGCTTGGACCGGTGGGTGGCTCGTTCCAGGAGCCTTTCCCTGTTCTCGCAGGTGAGGTGCGGGGCCAGCAGGGCGATCGCCGTCAGGTGAAGGCGGCCATCCGCCAGCATGGTCAGGAGGATCGGATGCTTCCGCGAGGCACGGGCCGCCGAAATACGGAGATAGGCCTCCGCCTCGGAGAGGTGCAGGACGTCCATGCAGTAGGCGAACATCGACGGGAAGGCCTGGCGGGCAAAGAGCCTTCGCTCTTCCACCTCGGCGATGTGGGCAACGATGTCGGCTTCGGCGCGCCTGGACTGGCCCATGAGCTCGGCCAGGCGATGGAGCAACTCGTCGTCGGGGATCGATTGGAGCGGTCGTTTCTCTTCCATGGCGGGAATATAGGCCGCGCTTTTTCGACGTCCCAGGAGAGCGCGGGAGCGAAGAAGTGAGGCTGATTCGGTTTCGAAGGGTCACAACCTGTTTGCGGCGCTCTCCGCCCGATTGCGGCGCTCAGGCACGCATTCCTATGGTTGCGGATCACAAGATTCGAAGGGCCTTCCGAAACCTGTCAAGGGGAAAGTGGGGCCAGATGGGCTTCCCTCCAAAAAATCGCCGCCGACTGGAGGGCAGCAACCGGTCCGGTCGCCCAATCACGCGCGGCTGGACCTCGCCTACGAAGCAGCGCCCAAGAGTCGCCGCCACCGCTCTCATCCTGGTGCCCGTCCACGGCCACGGCTGAAACCGTCGAGGGAGTCTCCTAGGAGACCGGCGGGTGAAGCTTCCGGGGCGCCACCGCTCGATAGCTCTCGTCGATCCACTGCTTCAACATCCCCAGGTTGGGACGTTGCTTCGCGCCGAAGGTCGCGGTGACCCAGCCGCTCTTGCCGAGGCCGTACCCCGTCGGCTCCACGAAGGGGAGGCCCAGGGCCATGGTCGCCGAGCCGGGGAGCTTGACCGTCACGTGGAGGCTGTCGCTCGGAACGTGGAAGAAGACGAAAACCTTCTTCCTCACCTTGACGACGCGCTCGCCCCAGGGCCTGTCCTCGTGGGTCTCGGGATAGCCCAAGGCAAACTTGATCAGCTCGGCTTCGGCCCGCTTGAACGACGACATCGCCATGCCGCTCCTCCGCGGGATTCAGCGACCCAGGGCCGCTCCGTCCGGGCTCCGCCGGTCCGAGCCGCCCTCCAGCAGGTTGTCGGCCGCGTTGAACACGATCGCTTCGGCCACGCCTTGAGCCGGGATCTCGGCCACGGTGTGGCCCCGGGCCGCCAACAAGGCCAGGGTGTCGGGGGAGAAGCCAAACCGCTCGTACTGGATCCGGTCGGGCAGCCACTGGTGGTGGAAGCGGGGAGCGTCGACCGCCTCCTGCACGTTCATCCCGAAATCCACCACGTTCAGGATGGTCTCCAGGACGGTATTGATGATGGTGCGGCCGCCGAGGCACCCCGTGACCATGAACAGCTTGCCGTCCCTGGCCAGGATGGTCGGGGTCATGCTCGAGAGCATCCGCTTGCCCGGCGCCGCCAGGTTCGGCGGAGTGCCCACGAGGCCGTCACGATTCGTGAGGCCGGGGCCTGCGTTGAAATCGCCCATTTCGTTGTTCAGCAGGAAGCCCGCCCCCGGTACCACGATCCGCGAACCGTAACCGTCCTCGAGGGTATAGGTCAGAGCAACCGCGTTGCGGTCCAGGTCCACGATCGAGATGTGGGTGGTCTCTGCGCTCTCCGCCGGCCATTCGAAGGCCTCCGGCGAGGACTTCGACGCGCGGTCGAGGCGAATCGTCTTGCGCAAGGCGGCCGCGTACTCCTTCGAGACGAGCCGGGCAATCGGCATCGCAGGGTTGGCCTCGGGATCGCCGAGGTGTCGGGCCCGGTCGGCGTAGGCGCGGCGCATGGCCTCGGCCACGAGATGGACATGAGCGGCGGAGCCGAAGCCCTTCGCCTTGAGGTCGTCTCCTTCGAGCATGTTCAGCATCTGGAGGAGGGCGACCCCGCCGGAGCTGACCGGCGGCATGGCGAGCACCTCGTAGCCGCGGTAGGTCCCGCGCAGCACGTCGCGGCGCTTCGGCAGGTAGGCCTTCAAGTCCTCGCGGGTGATGAGCCCGGCCCCGGCCTTCATCTCCTTCTCGATGAGGCGCGCGGTCTCGCCCTCGTAGAAGCCCGCGGGTCCGTCCTGGGCGACGCGTTCGAGGGTGCGGGCCAGATCGGGCTGCTTGAAGACGTCGCCCATCTCGTAAGGGGTGCCCGCGCGTGAGAATGCGGCCACCGAAGCCGGGTACTTCTTCATGGACGGCAGGACCTCCTTCAGCGAGCGGGCCAGTCCGTCCGAGACCGGGAAGCCGTCACGGGCGAGCGCGATCGAGGGCTCGACGAGGCGACTCCAGGGGAGACGTCCCTTCTCCTTCCAGGCCATGTGGAGGCCGGCCACCGTTCCCGGCACGCCCACCGCCAGGTGGCTCTCGTGATGCAGCTGTTCATCGTACTTGCCGGCGCGCAGGAACATGGTGGGGGTAGCGCGGGCGGGGGCCGTCTCGCGGAAGTCCCAGGCCACCGGGTCGCCCTTGGCCGGGCGCAGGAGCAGGAAGCCACCGCCCCCCACGTTGCCCGCGGTCGGATGCGTCACCGCGAGGGCAAAAGCGGTGGCCACCGCGGCGTCCACCGCGTTGCCGGCGTCCCACAGCACCTCGACGCCGACCTGGGAGGCGATGAAGTTCTGCGACACGACCATGCCGTTCCGGGCGCGAACGGGCTGCGAGCCCGCCCCGACCTCGGCCGCGCCCGCGCAGGCGAGCAGGAAAACCGTAGCGTGCTTCATGGAGGCGAGGCTACCACAACAGGTCTGCTAGCATGCCGATGCGTGAAGAAGACGCGGAGCCGGACGTGCAGCAGCGTTCCCCTCCCCCTACGTGGGGAGGGCGATGCATCGGAATGCGTCGGAGTTGGCTCCGGCCAGAGTGGCAGCGCTGCATTCCGATGCATCGTAGGGTGGGGGGTCGATGATTAGATGACAATTTCCGCCGTCCTCATGATCACCGCCCTGGCCGCCGCCGCTCCGCCATGCACCCTGCGCCTCGACTTCTTCCATACCGGGAGCGCCGCCGAGGAAGGCTTTGCTCGGGACGGACTCGTGCTCGAGGGCCCCTGGCCCGGCAACCCGCGAAGGCCTTTCGACGAGCTGAACCTTGGCAAGTACCTTTTCGAAGTGACCGACCGAAGCACCAACCGGGTCGTCTACTCCCGCGGCTTCGCCAGCCTGTTCGGCGAGTGGGAGACCACCGCCGAAGCCAAGGACGCTCACCGGACCTTCCACGAGTCGGTGCGCTTCCCGGAGCCCACCGGCCCGGTCCAGGTGGCCGTGAAGAAGCGCGGCCGGGACGGCGCCTTCCACGAGGCCTGGTCGGTCCTCGTGGACCCGAAAGACCCGACCATCGACCGCACGCGCCCTTCACCGGGGTCCAGGGTCTGGCCGGTCGAGGAGAACGGCGAGCCCCGCGACAAGGTGGACCTGCTCCTCCTGGGTGACGGCTACACCGCGGCCGAGATGGAGAAGTGGCACCGCGACGCGAAGCGGATGGCCGAGATGCTGTTCGCGGTGGCGCCCTTCAAGGAGCGACGAAAGGACTTCAACGTCTGGGCGGCGGACACGCCGTCGGACGAGAGCGGAGTGGCGCGCCCCTCGGATGGCGTCCACCGCCGCTCGGCCCTTCGCGCGGGCTACGACGCCTTCGGCTCCGAGCGCTACGTCCTCGCTTTCGACAACAAGAGGATGCGGGAGGCGGCGGCGGCCGCCCCGTACGAGTTCGTGGAGATCGTGGTCAACGACCGCAAGTACGGCGGGGGCGGGATCTTCGGTCTCTACGCCACCGTGGCCGCGGACAGCGTGTGGGCGCCCTACCTCTTCGTGCACGAGTTCGGCCATCACTTCGCCGGCCTGGCCGACGAGTACTACACCTCCGACGTGGCCTACGAGGCGGCCCGCGAGCGGCCGGAGCCGTGGGAGCCGAACGCGACCGCGGACCCCGCGGCCGCGAAGTGGAGGGACCTGGTGACACAAGGCACCCCGTTGCCGACGCCCTGGGAGAAGGGGGCCTTCGAGGCGATGCAGAAGGAGGTCCAGGCGCGCCGTCGGGAGATCCGGGCCGGCAAGCGCCCCGAGGAGGAGATGGACGCGCTCTTCCGGGAAGAGCGCGCGCGCGAGGGTCCGCTGCTCGCGAAGGGGCCGCACGGGCGCGCCGTGGGCGCTTTCGAAGGGGCGCTGTACGAGGCCAAGGGATACTACCGGCCGCAGGCCGACTGCATCATGTTCTCGAGGGCGGATGCGTTCTGCGCGGTCTGCCGGCGCGCGATCGAGCGGGTCATCGATCTCTACTCGCGCCCGGGCGTTGTAGACTGATTCATGCCGCCAGTCTTGAACGCGATCGCCGCTGCCGGCGTGCTGCTGGCCGCCCCCGTCCTCCTCGCCGGCGAAGTGCCGGGCGCCCTCGCCACCCTCGAGGTCACGACACCGCTGCCGACCGGCTACGTGCCGTCGGCCCTGCCGCCGCGCTTCGTCCTGCTCGAGGACGGCCAGGTCTTCGTGGGGGGCACGAGCCAGATGGCGGCGGGCCGCCTGGACAAGGCGGATGTGAAGGACCTCGAGCAGCGGCTGGCCCTCGTTCGCAAGCTGCCGGGTCTTGCCGCAGTGGTCGCGTTCGGCGACGCGCCCTCGCCTCGCTGCCGCTTGCAGTCGCCCAGGAACAAGCTCGATGTCGTGGTGAGCGGCGACCTCGCGGCGGCGCCCCCGGCCCTGCGGCCGCTGGCCGCGCTCTTGCGCGACCTGTCCGCCTTTCATCACGCGAGCCTCCAGCCCTACGAGCCGGCTTCGTTCCTGCTCTCGGCCAGGGAAGCCCCGCTCGTGGGTGGCTGCCGGGCGTGGCGGCAAACGCCGCCGCTCGCGGAGGTCCTCGCCGGGCCGCGCACCGTGGACGCCAGGACCGCCTACGAATGGCCCACCGGCGCCCTGCCCGCCGCGGTCTGCGATGGCGACCGGCGCTTCGTGGTGACGCTCCGGCCCCTGCTTCCCGGCGAGCGGCCCTGAACAAGCCCCCCCACTTGACAAGGGCGCTGGCGAGGCCCCATAGTCGTGTTCCGGAGGAGACGATGATCGAACCGCGGCAAGCGGGCCGCCAATGAGGCACGGCCCGCGACATCCGCGGCGCCATCGAAACCCCCACCGAAACAACGGGCCCAACGGACCCCAGCCGCAACAGGGGCCGAGAGGGCCGAGGGATCCCCGACAAGCCCCGATCCCGACGACCGGGCCCACAACGCCGGTTGTCGGAGTCGTCGAACTCACCGAGGGCGCCGGGGGATACGTCAGGCAGGTCGCCCAGAACTACCTGGCCCACCGCGACGACGTCGTCGTCCCGTTCTCGATCGCACGGGACTTCGGCTTGCGGGATGGCTCGGAGATGGAAGGCCTGGCTCGAGACGGTGGAGGCGGGCGCCGCGTACTCGTTGAAGTGACGAAGTCGGTCGGGCTCCCGCCTGAAGAGGCGAAGGCCCTTCCCCACTTCCAGGACCTGATCTCGGTCAATCCCCACGAGCCCTTCGTGCTCTCGGGAGACGGCTCCGAGATCTCC
>WNFL01305621.1_pt2 | contig 20702 bp, 16 predicted proteins | sample 5400361 | NCBI WGS metagenome assembly WNFL01 (sample SAMN13153351, study PRJNA577476) | soil metagenome | isolation source: 40 cm soil on Douglas fir-dominated hillslope | place: USA:California | collected 2013-09-17
GCCGCCAGTCTTGGAGCCCCTAGCTTCCTCATTTGGTGCGAGGAAAAAGCTTGAGGATTTGGAGGGAGTTACAAGTGGACGCCAAATTGTTCAGCAGCATGGCGTTCCTGGAATTGCTGCCGATGCCTTCGCTAGAGGATATGGCTACACGTATATCAATGCCGCTTTCGCATACTGCAGACCAGATGGGAATCGCTTTAATGCTCCGGAATGGGGCGCGTGGTATTCCGCATTTCATGTAGAAACGGCTCTGCAAGAAGTGGCGTTCCATCTTGCCGTGGCGCTCCAAAACGCTGGTGCTTACTACGATAATGTTACGCACTACATAGAGCTATTAGCCACTTTTAGTGCTGAGTTTTACGACGTGTGCGGAATTGATCCTCTCCCCGATTATCTGAATAAGGACACAGCTACTGGATATCCAGCCGGACAGCGATTAGCGACAGACGTCCGAGCTCGCGGCTACAACGGAATTCTCTATCCATCGGTACGCCATGAAGGCGGAAAGTGTTTGGTCGCCTTTTGGCCTGCCCTAATTCAGAATTTTCAGCAGGGTGAAACATGGATTTTGACGTGGGCCGGTGACGCAACCCCGACGATCTCGCGATCGGCTAAATAATGCGGCTCTAGTCGGTGCACCGGTCGACCCTCACCACCTCGGCATCGGCCCTGCGATTCTCGACAAAAGCGAGACGGACCGCTTATGCTCGCCATTCATGAGGGATGTGGTGCCGCAAACCGGCACTAGAGGGACATGGGCATGGGCAAGGTCATCATCGTAATGTTCTCCGGCTTGGCGCTTTACGGCTGCGCCACCGATCCAAGCGTGTATCGTCAGGCGAGCCTGGCATGCCAGGCGGTGGGGATTAGCGAGACCGAACCACAATTTGCGACCTGCTCACAAGTTTATGCGCGGCAGCATCTCGAGGACCGGCTGACGGACAGTTACCACGACGCCCTGGCGACTGTGCCCTTCGACGCCGAAAGGCACCTTCCGCATCAGGACGGCTATTAGGACCGGTAAAGCGTGCGGTGCTGGTAGCCTATGATATCCATCGCTAGGATGCGCTCGGTTCTGCAACACTGACGGGAGACGGTATGGTCAAGACCATGATTGCAGGCTTCGCACTCTTAGCGCTTTGCGGCTGTGCCACGCCGGAATCGGTTCAGCGGCAAGCCGCGGCCAATTGCCAGGCGGTCGGAATCAGCCCGTCGGACCCCCAATTTGCCACCTGCGCCCATGCCTATACGCGGGCGCATCTGGAAGACCGTTTGGAAAATAGTTACCACGATGCGCTGAACGCCGCCCCGGAGGACAGCCGCATCCGGCATGGCTGGGTTTACTAGCGCAAGGCCTTCCCCGGCCTAGTTCCGCGCAATCACAATAAGGGTTTAAGCCGGGCTGCCGTCTAAACCCGGCAAAACGGCTTCGGGCGCGAAAAACCGCGTCGGAAGCCGGTAAGGTGCGGTTGCGGGGCCTTCCCCCCCTCCCTATATACCGCCAAACGCGTTGTTTTTGGCTTTGCATCGAAGGGGATGGACGTGCGGCTGCTCCACGGGAGGGCCCAAATGTTCTGTCCGCCGTCAGGAGGTTTCTATGGCAAAACTTATTGGAATCGATCTTGGGACCACCAATTCTTGTGTCGCCGTTATGGAAGGCGCGACCCCCAAGGTCATTGAAAATGCGGAAGGGGCGCGGACCACGCCCTCCATCGTCGCCTTTACGGCCGACGGCGAGCGCCTGATCGGTCAGCCGGCCAAGCGCCAGGCAGTCACCAATCCCGAATACACCTTCTTCGCCATCAAGCGCCTGATCGGCCGCCGCTTCGACGACCCGATGACCCAAAAGGACATCGGCATGGTGCCCTATAAGATCGTCAAGGCCGACAATGGCGACGCCTGGGTCCACGGCCGCGAGGGCAAGCGTTTTGCCCCTTCGGAAATCTCGGCTTTCATCCTGCAGAAAATGAAGGAAACCGCGGAATCCTATTTGGGCGAGAAAGTTTCCCAAGCCGTCATCACGGTCCCCGCCTATTTCAATGATGCCCAGCGCCAGGCGACCAAGGATGCCGGCAAGATCGCGGGCCTCGAAGTCCTACGCATCATCAACGAGCCGACGGCAGCCGCGCTCGCCTATGGCTTGGACAAGAAACACAACGGGACGATCGCGGTTTATGACCTCGGCGGCGGCACTTTCGATATCTCCATCCTGGAAATCGGCGACGGCGTGTTCGAGGTCAAGTCGACCAATGGAGACACCTTCCTCGGCGGCGAGGATTTCGACCAAAGGCTGGTCAATTATCTGGCCGATGAGTTCAAGAAGGAATCGGGCATCGATCTGCGCACCGACCGGCTCGCCTTGCAGCGGCTGAAGGAAGCTGCGGAAAAGGCCAAGATCGAGCTCTCCTCGGCGATGCAGACGGAGGTCAACCTGCCCTTCATCACGGCCGATGCATCCGGACCCAAGCACCTGACCATGAAGATCACGCGGGCCAAATTGGAAGCCCTCGTCGACGATCTCATCCAGAAGACCCTCCCGCCGGTGAGGCAGGCGCTGAAGGATGCGGGCCTTTCCGCCAATCAGATCGACGAAGTGATCCTGGTCGGCGGCATGACCCGCATGCCCAAAGTGCAGGAGGCGGTGAAGCAGGTCTTCGGCAAGGAGCCCCATAAGGGCGTGAATCCGGACGAGGTCGTCGCCATCGGCGCCGCCATCCAGGCCGGCGTGCTGAAGGGCGAAGTGAAGGATGTGCTGCTCCTCGACGTGACGCCATTGTCCCTCGGCATCGAGACGCTGGGTGGGGTGTTCACGCGCCTGATCGAGCGCAACACCACCATCCCGACCAAGAAGAGCCAGATCTTCTCGACCGCCGACGACAATCAGACGGCGGTCACCATCCGCGTCTTCCAGGGCGAACGCGAGATGGCGGCCAATAACAAGCTGCTCGGTCAATTCGACCTTGTCGGCCTTCCGCCGGCGCCGCGCGGCGTGCCGCAGGTGGAAGTCACCTTCGACATCGACGCCAATGGCATTGTTTCGGTGGGCGCCAAGGACAAAGCGACGAGCAAGGAGCAGACCATTCGCATCCAGGCATCGGGCGGTCTCTCCGAAGGCGACATCGACAAGATGGTCAAGGAAGCCGAGGCCCATGCCGCGGAAGACAAGAAGACGCGCGAACTGGCCGAGGCCAAGAACCATGGCGACGCGCTGATCCATTCGACGGAGAAGGCGGTTTCCGAGCATGGCTCGAAAATCTCGGATGCCGAACGCACCGCCATCGAGAACGCGATCGCAAGCCTGAAGGCCGCCATCAAGGCGGAGGAGGTCGAGGATATCAAGGCAAAGACAAACGCGCTGGCGCAAGCCTCGATGAAGCTGGGCGAAGCGATGTACAAGGCGCAAAGCGGCGGCGGTGAAGGCGGCGGCGATGCCGGCGGCGCGGCGCCAGGCCCGGAAGCGAAGAAGGACGAAAACGTGGTCGACGCCGAATTCTCGGAAGTCGACGACAAGAAGCAGGGCGCGGCGTAATCCGTCAAGGAAACCGATGTCTGAAAGCCGAATATTAACGGGCGATCATGCTTCTATTCGATGTTCGGCTTTCGATGTCTGATGTTCGGACCGCTGGGGGGCGGGTGGTATGAGTAAGCGTGATTATTACGAGGTCCTCGGGGTCACGCACGGCTGCACACCCGAGGAATTGAAAGGCGCCTATCGCAAGCTGGCGATGGAATGCCATCCCGATCGCAATCCCGGCGATCATGCGGCAGAGCACAAGTTCAAGGAAATCAGCGAAGCCTATGAGGTCCTGAAGGACCCGGACAAGCGTGCCGCCTATGAACGCTTCGGGCATGCCGCCTTCGAGAACGGGTTCGGCGGACGCGGTCCGCAAGGATTCGATTTCGCCGCCTCGTTCACCGATGTGTTCGATGATCTGTTCGGCGAGTTCATGGGCGGCGGCAGGCGCGGCGGCAAGCGGCAGAACCGCGGCGGCGATCTGCGCTACAATATGGAGATCACGCTCGAGGACGCCTATCAAGGCAAGAGCGCACAGATCCGTGTGCCGTCTGCCGTCGCCTGCGAGCATTGCGGCGGCAGCGGCGCGGAGCCCGGCTCCAAGCCCGAAACCTGCGCCGCCTGTTCCGGCCACGGCAAGGTGCGCGCGAGCCAAGGTTTCTTCACCATCGAACGGACTTGTCCCAAATGCCGTGGTCAGGGCCGCGTGGTCAAAAATCCCTGCAAACCCTGCAACGGCGCGGGCCATGTGCAGAAGGAGCGTACACTCTCGGTCGATATCCCGCCCGGTGTGGAAGAGGGAACGCGCATCCGCCTGACCGGCGAAGGCCAGGCCGGATTGAATGGCGGACCGCCTGGCGATCTGTATATTTTCCTTTCCGTTCAGCAGCACCCGATCTTTCAGCGCGATGCGCAGGACCTTTATTGCCGCGTGCCGATCGGCTTCACCACGGCGGCGCTCGGCGGCGAGATCGAAGTGCCGACATTGTCGGGAGGGCGCGCCACCGTCGATATTCCGGAAGGCACGCAGACCGGCCATCAATTCAAGCTGCGCGGGCGCGGCATGCCTCTGTTGAAGGCGCGCGGCCATCACGGCGATCTCTTCGTCGAAGTGCGCGTCGAGACCCCGGTCAAGCTCTCCAAGAAGCAGAAGGAATTGCTGCGCGCCTTCGAAGCGGAATCTCCGCAAGGCTGCAATCCCGATACCGAATCCTTCTTCGCCAAGATGAAGGAATTCCTCGCCGGCAGCGCCTGAAGCCGCAGTAAGATGGCCCCATGCCGTCGTCCGTCATCGGTCACATCGCCTATCAGGAAAGCCGGTCGGAGCTGATCGTCACCTTCGTGAGCGGCAAGACCTATGCCTATGGCCTGGTGCCCAAACACATCTATGACGATTTCCGCCGCTCGGGCGCGAAAGGCAATTTCTTCAACGCCCATATCCGCGACCGCTATCCGGCGCGGCGGATCAAATCAGACCCTACCCATGAGTTGGCCGCGCGGGGTTACGCCATCGCCAGACGCGTGATCGACTCCTTCCACATCATCCGATTGATCGAGGTGGTAGAAGGATCAGATGGCATGCGCGACCTGCTCGCTCTCGAAGATGTCCGTCGGCTTGCACAGTCTTCTGCGATCATGAGCCTCGCTCATTCCGCCATCGGACCTGAGGCGCGCGCGGTTCGCGGGATTTTCTTCGACAGGGCACCGGCGGCGGAATGGCCAGCGCAATGGCATCAGGACCTGTCCATCGCGGTGGCCGAGAGACAGGAGATGGAGGGCTGGACGGGTTGGTCGATCAAACACGGCGTCCCGCATGTTCAGCCGCCGGCAGCGTTCCTGGAACGCATGGTGAGCGTGAGATTGCATCTCGACGATTGCGGCGTCGACAATGGTCCGCTCAAGGTCCGCCCGGGGACGCACAGTCTCGGCCGCCTGACACGCGAGCGCATGTCCGAATTGGCCGCCGAAGTGCCGGAAGAAATCTGCTGCCTCAACGCAGGAGACGCGCTCGTGATGCGGCCGCTGCTCCTGCACGGCTCATCGCCCGCGCGCAAGCCGGATCATCGGCGAGTCATTCATCTGGAATTCGCGCCGGCCGATTTGCTGCCGCCCGGCCTGCGCTGGGCGTTCGGATAGCAACCCCCCGATTTCACCGTGGCGCGTGTCAGCCGGCGGTCCACATCGGCGGCGCCGCCTTCAGGCGATGGATGAGATCGACACGTTCCTGCTCGAGCTCGGGGGGCAATCGATCGCCGAAGCTCTCGAACAAGACCGATTGATCCTCGGCTTCTTCCAACCCTTCCGCGCGGTCGATGTCGGTGATGCGGCGGAATTTCTCCTTGGAAAAATCCAGACCCTTCCAATAGAGATCCTCGTAATGCGGCATGAAGCCGAAGGGGCCTTCGGCGGCGTTCTGGGCGCGCGCGTTGACGCGGTCCACGATCCATTTGAGCACGCGCATATTTTCGCCGAAGCCCGGCCAGACGAATTTGCCGTTGGCGTCCTTGCGGAACCAGTTGACGCGGTAGATGCGTGGCAGCTTGGTGACTTTGTTTTTGATGCCGAGCCAGTGCTTCCAATAGCCGCCCATGTTGTAGCCGCAGAACGGCAGCATCGCGAAGGGGTCACGGCGGATCTGGGCCTGGTTGACCGCGGCGGCCGTCGCCTCGGACCCCATCGTTGCGGCCCAATAGACGCCGTTCTGCCAATTGAGCGCTTCGTAGACGAGCGGGAACGTCTTCGAAAGACGCCCGCCGAAGATGAAGGCAGAGATCGGCACGCCCTCGGGATCATCGCCCGCCGGATCAAAGCTCGGACATTGACGCGCGGAGACCGTGAAGCGCGAATTCGGATGCGCGGCCTTGCGCCCGGATTCGGGCGTCCAGTCCTTGCCCTGCCAGTCGATCAGATGCGCCGGGGGCACGTCCGTCATGCCCTCCCACCACACATCGCCGTCATCGGTGAGCGCGACATTGGTGAAGATCACGTCGCGCGTCAGCATCCGGATCGCGTTGGGGTTGGACTTCTTTCCGGTGCCGGGCGCCACGCCGAAAAAGCCGGCTTCCGGATTGATGGCGCGGAACGTGCCATCGGGGCGCGGCTTGATCCAGGCAATGTCGTCGCCGACCGTGGTGACCTTCCAGCCCTCGAAATCGTTGGGCGGCACCATCATCGAGAAATTCGTCTTGCCGCAGGCCGACGGGAACGCCGCGGCGACATAGGTTTTTTCGCCTTGCGGGCTTTCGACGCCGAGAATCAGCATGTGCTCGGCCAGCCAGCCTTGGTCGCGCCCCATCAGCGAGGCGATACGCAGCGAGAAGCATTTCTTGCCGAGCAGCGCGTTGCCGCCATAGCCCGAGCCGAAAGAGACGATGGAGTAGTCGTCGGGGAAATGGACGATGTATTTGTGCTCGGCATTGCACGGCCAAGCCACATCCTTTTGTCCCTTCTCCAGCGGCGCGCCGACGGAGTGGAGACAGGGGATGAAATCGCCGTTGCCCAGAAAGTCGAGCACCTTTTGGCCCATTCGCGTCATCGTCCGCATGCTGACGGTCACATAAGGCGAATCGGTAAGCTGCACGCCGATATGCGAGATCGGCGAGCCGAGCGGCCCCATGCTGAAGGGGATGACATACATCGTGCGGCCGCGCATCGAACCCGCGAACAGGCGGTCGAGCGTGGCTCGCATGAGTTTGGGGTCCATCCAATTGTTGTTCGGACCGGCGTCGGCCTTTTCGGCGGAGCAAATAAAAGTGCGGTCCTCGACGCGCGCGACGTCGGCAGGATCGGAGCGGCAGAGATAGGAATTGGGGCGCTTGGACTCGTTGAGCTTGACGAAGGTGCCGCTCTTCACCATCTCGGCGCAGAGGCGATTATATTCTTCCTGCGAACCGTCGCACCAATAGATCCGGTCGGGTTGGCACTTCGCCGCGATATCGTCGACCCAGGCGAGAAGCTTCTCGTTGCGCGTCGGACTCGTCGGAACTGTCATTGGTACAGGCATCCTAACCTCTTAATTACCGTTCGCTTGACGCTCCGCCTTGCCGGGATCGCGTCAAGAGCAAGGCCTCGCCCGCATAGGGCTGCCCTGCCCGCCGGCTCTATATTGAAAGCCGTCTGCGTCCGCCCGTGACAAACGTCGGCGCGAAGAGCTTCATCATTATTTCTCCCGGTGCACCAACGCCGTGGGTCAACCCTGGACGTCAAAGGGCAGCAACCACGAAACCCCAGCGATCCGCGCCGCTTTATGGGTCCAACCCGACTAACGGACAATGATAGTTTGCCGGGCAAAGTGCCGCAATCACGGCCTCGCGGCCTAGTTAATGGGCCTCCCTCATCACATTTATGACGGGCACGTTCGCAGCGTGTTAAGAGGGCCCCATGTCCGTGACCGATGAGCAACTCGAACGCTATGCAAGGCACATCGTGCTTCGCGAAGTCGGCGGGGCGGGCCAGGCCAAGCTCCTGGCGGCGCGGGTATTGGTCATTGGGGCGGGCGGGTTGGGGAGCCCGCTCATCCTGTATCTCGCCGCGGCCGGCATCGGCACCATCGGGATCGTGGATTTCGACCGTGTAAGCCTTTCCAATCTGCAGCGTCAGATCGCCCACCGGACCTCCGATGTCGGGCGGCTCAAGACCGATTCCGCCAGTGATTCCGCCCGCGCGATCAATCCTGACGTGAGGCTCGTGCCGCACCCCGAACGCCTGACCGCCGCCAATGCTGCGGCCCTGATCGGGGATTACGACCTCGTCGCCGACGGTTCCGACAATTTCAGCACGCGCTTCCTGGTCAACGACGCGGCCTATCTTGCAGGCAAGACGTTGGTTTCCGCCGCCGTGACCGAGTTCGACGGCCAGCTCGCCACCTACAAGGCCTGGGAAGGCAAAAGCCATTTTCCCTGCTACCGCTGTCTGTTCCCGGAACCGCCGCCGCGGGAGGCCGCACCCAATTGCAGCGAAACAGGCGTGCTCGGCGCGGTTGCAGGCATCATGGGAACACTGCAAGCACTTGAAGTAATGAAGGAAATCCTCGGCATCGGCGAAAGCATGGCGGGCCGCTTGCTGATCTATGATGGCCTCGGCGGACGGTTCCGCAACGTCAAGGTGCCGCCTGACCCGGCGTGCCGCCTATGCGGGTCCTCGCCTGTTATCCGTGATCTTTCAATTCATCACGGCGAACCAGCCAGTTAGCTGCCCATTTAACCAGCATTTAAGCTCACTTCTTTAGCTTTTCCCCGATCAGGGCAAAACGACCCTGCCAGGGATAAGACATGGCTCAAGTGCATTTTGAGGTTTTCCGCCAAGCGAAGAGAGGCGGCGGATGGGCTCTCGTCGAGGCTCTGGACCAACGCGATGAAGCCGTCAAATACGCCAAAGTCATGCTGGACGAAGGCGCCGTTGCCGTCCGCGTGGTGAAGGAAACGTATCAGCCCGAAACGGGCGATTACATGACCCTCACCATCTTCGAGCACGGTGCCACCGAGACCAAGAAGAAGAGCAAGAAGCTGGACGAAGGGACGAACCCTACGCCCTGCTTCAAGCCGGACGATCTCTATTCCTATCATGCCCGCTCGACCATGGCCCGTATCCTCGGCGAGTGGCTGGCGCGGCAAAAACTGACTTTGACCGAGCTCATCCACAGCGCGGCGGCAATGGAGAAATTCGAAGCCACCGGTACCACCTATCAGCACGCCATCCAGAAGGTCGCGGTGGCCCAAGCGTCGGAATCCGAATTCTCGGTGGCGCAGATCGTCAAGCAATTGAACGAGCTCTGCACGGCGGCCATCCACCGGCTCTACAAGGACGAGCGACGGGGGCTGTTTCCGCTAAAGCAGGCCGGAGAGTTCGGTCCCTTGGCGGAGCGCTTGGCGTCGAGTGCCGACGCGCGTTACGTGTTGAACGGCGTCCTCGCCAAATATCTCGTATCGGCCTCGACTTGGGACGCGAAGCTGCAGAGTCTGCTGGCTCTGATGGCGGAATTGCCGGCAGAGGCAGCGCCCCGCGCCCTCCTGCTCAACGGAATCGACGTGCTCGTCGCAGAAATGTTGACGGGTGCGGCCGCGCTGGCCGATCTCCTCGGTCAGAACCCCGACCTCGGCCACGCCCTCATGAATCTCGTCGAGCTGTTCCTCGGCGGCGACGTCAAAGTCGCCCAAGGAGGCGGCCGCGGGATCAATGAACTGGCCCGCTTTTTCGCCAAAGACGAGCTGCCGGAATCCCGGCAGGCCATCGCCGGTCGCATCGTCGCAGAGCTCAAAGGGATGAAGCGGCTATGCCCGAATTCCCTCGACGAGGAGTTCAAGATGTTGCGTCGGCTGGGCAATCAGCTGGTTCGCGGCCAAGGCAAATATCTTTCGCATGAGGATATCATCACCGCCTTCGAGGAACGCTCCAAGCGCTTGGTGACGCATGAGCCGTTGCTGCAGTTCATGCAGAGCGCGAAAACCTCGGATGATCGGCTGGAGCGGCTTCTGGTGGTTGAGGAGAACATCGTCGGCGCGGAGAACAAGCGAACGCTGTCGACATTCATGGTCCCTATGATCACCTCCAACGGCTTCGAGACCCAGCTCGCCCCCGGCGGACCGACGCGCCAGCGCCTGCGCCGAGTGGCCGAGCTGCAGGAGCGCGTGCTCCGATCCGGTTTCCAGGAGGTCCAAAAGAAACAGATCGCGAGCGCGCTCGACAAAGTGGCGCAACGCATCGATGAGCGCGCACGATTCCTCGCCTCGATCGAGGCGAAGTCAAGCAATCCGATCGAGCGAGTGGAAACGCTTCTCAAGCTGTGCATCGCGGGCGTGTTCACGCAGGGCGATCTCATGACAAAGGCACGCCGCATCTTGATGACATGCCTGGCCAAGCCAGGCTTCATGTTGACCTATGTCGCGCAACTCGAACGCGAACGGAGCGGCGGCATAGACTATGATAAGGTCTTGGCGGAACTCGCAGGTCAGCTCGAGAAAATCGGCATCCCCTTGGAAGAGGCTATGCGGGCCCTCGCGGCGTAGACCCGCATTCCCTATCCGAAAACCACGCTAATGCGCCTCATCCCAGTTCTTACCGGACCTCGCGTCCACGACCAGGGGCACGCGCAGCTGGATCGCCGGTAAGGTCGCTTTCTCCATCACGCTCTTCGCGACATCGCAGACCTGCCTTGCTTGTGCATCCTTCGCCTCAAGCACGAGTTCGTCGTGAACCTGCAGGAGAAGCTTGGCATCGAGATCGTTCTCGGCGAGCGCGGAGGGAAGGCGCACCATGGCGCGGCGGATGATGTCGGCGGCTGAGCCTTGGATGGGGGCGTTGATCGCCTGACGCTCGCCGAAGGCGCGGTGCGCTGCGCTTTGGGCCTTCACGTCGCGGATGTGGATGCGGCGGCCGAAGATCGTTTCGACATAGCCGTGCTCCCGCACGAATGCCTTGGTCGAGTCCATGTAATCGCGAATGCCGGGAAAGCGCTCGAAATATTTCTTGATATAGGCATCGGCTTCGCCGCGCGGAATGCCGAGCTGATTGGCGAGGCCAAAGCCGCTAATGCCGTAGATGATCCCGAAATTGATCGCTTTCGCGCGGCGGCGGATTTCGGCCGGCATGTCCTTGACGGGGACGGAGAACATTTCCGACGCCGTCATGGCATGGATGTCCAGGCCGTCCGCGAAGGCCTGACTCAGGGCCGGCACGTCCGCGATATGGGCGAGAAGCCGGAGCTCGATCTGGGAATAGTCTGCCGAGACCAGGCAGCGGCCTTCGGGCGCGACGAAGGCGCGGCGGATGCGGCGGCCCTCTTCCGTGCGGATGGGAATGTTCTGCAGATTGGGTTCGTTCGACGAGAGCCGTCCCGTGGTGGTCGCGCCAAGCGCATAAGAGGTGTGCACGCGGGAGGTCGTTGGGTTGACATAGGTAGGCAGCGCATCGGTATAGGTGGATTTGAGCTTGGATAGCTGCCGCCATTCGAGAATGCGCTGAGGCAAATCATGACCTGCAGCGGCCAACTCCTCCAGGATGTCGGCGTCCGTTGACCAGGCGCCGGTCTTGGTGCGTCTGCCTCCAGGAAGCGAGAACTTGCCGAACAGGATATCGCCAAGCTGCTTGGGCGAGCCCAGGTTGAACCTTTCTCCCGCGAGCTTGCAGCATTCCTCTTCCAGCCGCGCCATATCGCGCGCGAAATCATTCGAGAGCTTGGCGAGGAAGGAGGGTGCGATGGCGATGCCGGCGCGCTCCATCTCCGCGAGCACCGGAATGAGAGGACGTTCCAGCGTTTCGTAGACGGTGGTCCGCCGTTCGGCAGCGAGACGCGGCTTCAAGAGCAGGTGAAGCCGCAGCGCGATGTCGGCATTTTCGGCGGCGTAGCGGGTTGCCTCCAAAATCGCCACCTGGTCGAACGCAATGCGCTCGCGCCCCTTTCCCGTGACATCGGAGAGGGCGATCGGCTTGTGATGGAGGTGCGTTTCGGAGAGCTCCTCCAGCCCGTGTCCGTGCAGCCCGAGATCCAGCACATAAGATATCAGCAGCACATCGTCGACGCCCTTAAGCGCAATCCCGCGCTGGCGCAGAACAATGCTTGCCGTTTTCAAATTGTGGCCGGTCTTCAAGACACCTTCGTCTTCGAAAAGTGGCGCCAGCTGGGCTAGCGCCGCGCGTTCGCTCAGCTGCAGAGCGGCGGAGCCCGCAAGATCCAGACCGCCATCCGCGCGATGGGCGAGTGGGATGTAGCCGGCGGTCCCCGGTCCGACGGCGAGCGCAATGCCCAGGATTCGCGCCCGCATGGGATCGGCGTTGTCGGTCTCGATCGAGACCCCGAGAAGACCCGCCTCCTGCGCTGCCGCGATCCAACGGTCGAGAGCCGCCGCATCGGTGATACTTTCGTATATGCCGTAATCGATCGGGCGCAGCACGAGAGTGCGGTCCATCACCGCGCCGGGGCAGCCCTTGGCGTCCGCCGGCGATAGCGGCGCATTGATCTCCGCTTGCGGCGGCGAAGCCGCCGGAACAGGTAGCGTCGTGACGGCATCATCCAGCACGACGCCCAGCCGTGGCGCGGCACGGCGCAACAGGTTCAGGAATTCCATCGTGCGCAAAAACGGCATCAGTCTGGCGGGGTCGGGATCGCGCACCGCGAAGTCGGCGATCTCCTCATCCAGCGGCACCGCATCGTCGAGCTTCACCAGCCGGGCCGACAGCCGCGCCTGTTCGGCAAAGGTGATCAGGCTTTCGCGGCATTTGTTCTGTTTGACTTCCTCCGCCCGGCTAAGCAGCGATTCCAGATCGCCGAACTCGCCAATCAGCTTGGCCGCAGTCTTCACGCCGATTCCCGGCACGCCTGGGACGTTATCGATGGAGTCTCCAATCAGAGCCTGGACATCGATCACCTTGTCGGGTGGCACGCCGAAGCGTTCGATCACCTCGCCCGGCCCGATGCGGCGATTCTTCATCGGGTCCAGCATTTCGACCTTGCCGTCATAGATGAGCTGCATCAGGTCCTTGTCCGACGAGACAATGGTGACCTTGACGCCCGCCTCGCGCGCGAGCCGCGAATAGGTGGCGATCAGATCGTCGGCTTCGAAGCCGCGCTTCTCGACGCAGGCAACGCCGAAAGCGCGGACCGCGTCGCGGGTCAGCGGAAATTGCGGCACAAGGTCGTCGGGCGGCTCCGAGCGGTTGGCCTTATATTCCGTGTACATATCATTTCGGAAAGTCTTGCTGCCGGCATCGAAGATGACCGCAAGGTGGCTCGGTTTATCGCCTGCTTTGGTGTCTTCCAACAGCTTCCAGAGCATGTTGCAGAACCCCGCGACCGCGCCTATTGGAAGGCCATCCGATTTTCGCGTCAGCGGAGGAAGCGCGTGATAGGCGCGAAAGACGAAGCCGGAGCCGTCGATCAGATAGAGATGATCGCCCGGCGCAAGCGCGCGCGCCTCAGACATTTTGAGGCTCGTTGCCGTCAATGCGTTTCTGCCTCGCCCCTGGCTCGGGCCGCTATGGCTTCGGGGCTCAGAACGAAACGCCGGTCGCAATAGCCGCATACGACGAAGTTCTCATCGCCCATTTCGAGATAAACCCGAGGATGGCCGAGCGCGCCTTCGCCCCCGTCGCAGGCGACGCGTGTGCGGGTGACGATGATCGTTTCAGGCGTTTTTGTGCTCATGCGGTTTTTTTCCGGGAAAGTTTTGAAAGCGGCGCGATCATAGCGGGCAAAGCTGCGACCGCAACCCTATGCAAAAGACATCATTCTCGGGGACGAGCGACGATTCCGAGGACCCCGCCGATGCTTGCCAGGACCGCCCAGCCGGGCAAGGCCATGATTGCGGTCACGGTCCTTGCGAACGGCGCCGGCAAACCCAAGGCCCATGTTTTCGGATCGGCACCATAGAGAGTGAGGATGTGTTCGAGTGAGCGAATGGTGCGAACACCGCCCGACTCGATCGTGCTGATCTCGTCCGCGCCGATCAGCATCAGCGCATGCGCCACGAGCACGATTCCCAGGATACGCATCCCGATAATGAAATATTTTTTCATGAGCGGAGCGAGCTATTCCGCCTAGCGCTGGATCGGCGGCAAAGGCGGCGGCACGGATGGACGGCGTGCGGACCGGCTCGCGCTCATTAGGCCAAGAAGCGCGCCCAAAAAGCCCATCACCCCCCAGCCGGGCATGGAAACAATACCAATGCCGATCTGGGCGAATTGCGGCGGAAGAACTTGCGCGAACCATAGCGCGGCATCGAATCCGCAGAGCATCAGGATGTGACTGAACGAACGCACCACCGTCCCGCCGCTGGTTTGTTCCAGGCTGCTCACCACGTCGGCGCCCAGAAGCATCAGGGCGATGACGATCAGAAAGACACTGATGACGCGAAAGATCGCCATGGGACGGCCGGTTAGGCTCCGAGCAGCACGCCCTGATTTTATAGAGTTCGCAGGCTTTGTCGCGGGCCATAAGCGGCGGAGCCGTGCGCGCCTGGCACCTCAAGCAAACGCCCGGGAAACGACTTCCCGGGGCGTTCTCCATCGTGTCGGAGCTTAGCCGGCCTGTTGTTCGCCATCTCCGGCTTGCTGCTTCTTGGAAAGGTCCTCGCCGGTCGCTTGATCGACCACTTTCATGGACAGGCGCACCTTGCCGCGGTCGTCCATGCCGATCAGCTTCACCTTCACCACGTCGCCTTCCTTCACGACGTCATTGACCTTGGCGACGCGTTTGGGTGCGAGCTCCGAAATGTGAACGAGACCGTCGCGCGGTCCGAAGAAATTCACGAAGGCGCCGAAATCCATGATCTTGACGACTTTGCCTTCGTAGATCTCCCCGATTTCGGGTTCGGCCACGATCGACTTGATCCATTTCAGCGCCGCCTTGATGGATTCTCCGTCGGCGCTCGCCACCTTGATGGTGCCGTCGTCCTGGATGTCGATCTTGGCGCCGGTCTTCTCGACGATCTCGCGGATCACCTTGCCGCCCGATCCTATGACTTCGCGGATCTTGTCGGTGGGGATTTTGATGGTCTCGATGCGCGGCGCATGTTCGCCCAGCTCGGCTCGCGCGCCGGTGATCGCTTTGCCCATCTCGCCGAGAATATGGATGCGCCCAGCCTTCGCCTGATCAAGCGCAACCCGCATGATCTCTTCGGTGATGCCGGTGATCTTGATGTCCATCTGCAGCGAGGTGACGCCCCCTTCGGTGCCCGCCACTTTGAAATCCATGTCGCCGAGATGATCTTCATCGCCAAGGATATCGGAGAGCACCGCGAATTTCTTGCCCTCGAGGATGAGGCCCATGGCGATGCCCGCAACGGCGCGCTTCAAGGGAACGCCCGCATCCATCAGCGCGAGGGAAGAACCGCATACTGTCGCCATGGACGATGAGCCGTTTGATTCCGTGATTTCCGATACCAGGCGGATCGTGTAGGGGAACACCGTCTTGTCCGGGAGCAGCGGATTGATCGCCCGCCAGGCGAGCTTGCCATGGCCGATCTCGCGCCGGCCCGCGCCCGTCATGCGCCCCACCTCGCCCACCGAATAGGGCGGGAAATTGTAGTGCAGCATGAAGTGCTGCTTGTAGGTCCCTTCCAGCGAATCGATGAACTGTTCGTCCTCACCGGTCCCCAGCGTGGCGACAACAAGGGCTTGGGTTTCGCCACGGGTGAACAGCGCGCTGCCATGGGCCCGGGGAAGCACGCCGACCTCCGAAACGATCGGACGCACCGTTTTCAGATCGCGGCCATCGATACGCCGGCCGGTCTCGATGACAGAGCCGCGCATCACACGGCTTTCCAATTCCTTGAACAGCTTGCCGAAGAGGTTGGGCAGAATCTTGCCTGGCTCTTCGCCAACAAGAGCCGCAGCCGCTTCGCTCTTGATCGCATCGATACGGACGTGCCGCGCACCCTTCTCGGCAATCTGATAGGCCGCTTTCAGCTCATCCTCGACGTGGCGCGCCAGAAGGGCGAGCTCGGCTTCGTATTCATTCGTCTGCACGTCGCGGGGTTCTTTGGCCGCCTTCTCCGCCAATCGGATAATCGCGTCGATCACCTTCTGCATTTCGCGGTGACCGAACATGACAGCGCCGAGCATGATTTCTTCCGAGAGCTCTTTCGCCTCGGACTCGACCATCAGCACCGCATCGCCAGTGCCCGCGACCACCAGCTCGAGATCGGAATTCACCATCTCGTCGATTTGCGGGTTGAGCTTGTATTCGCCGCCGATAAAGCCGACGCGCGCCGCCCCGATCGGTCCCATGAACGGGATGCCCGAAAGGGTGAGCGCGGCCGAGGACGCCACCATGGCGACGACGTCGGGCTCGTTTTCGAGGTCGTGACTGAGCACGGTGATGATGACTTGGGTCTCGTTGCGATAGCCGGGCGCAAAGAGCGGCCGGATCGGCCGGTCGATGAGGCGAGAAATCAAGGTCTCGCGCTCGGTGGGCCGTCCCTCCCGTTTGAAATAGCCGCCCGGGATCTTGCCCGCGGCGTAGAATTTCTCCTGATAGTTGACGGTCAAGGGGAAGAAATCGATGCCCGCTTTGGGCTCCGTCTGACCGACCGCCGTGGCCAGAACCACCGTTTCGCCATAGGTCGCCATGACGGCCCCATCGGCCTGGCGCGCGACCCTTCCGGTTTCAAGAACGAGCTTGCGCCCGCCCCATTCGATCTCCTCGCGATGTATTTTGAACATAGATATTGTCCTTCTTTCCCGCCGCCGGATTGCCGCGGGCCTTCCTTGCTGATGTTGTCAAGAAAACTTGTGTGAGCGGACATGCGTTCCCGCGCGCCCGTTTGTTGGGGACCGGAACTTTCGTGCGGTCCGAAGGCACGGCTCGAACGCGGCCGGTTTGCCGAAGAGAAATCAGCGGCGCAAACCCAAACGCTGGATCAAGTCTTCGTAGCGCGCTTGATCCTTGGACTTCACATAATCGAGCAAGCGGCGGCGTTGCGAGACCATCTTGATCAGCCCGCGCCGCGAGTGATTGTCCTTCGCGTGGGTCTTGAAGTGCTCGGTCAAATTGGTGATGCGCTCCGAGAGCACGGCCACCTGGACCTCAGGCGAGCCCGTGTCGCCCTCGCCTTTGGCGTATTGCGTAATCACTTCTTTTTTGCGTTCTGCCGTCACCGACATCGATCTATTCCTGCTTTATGGCCAAGCCGCCTTAGGGGCTCGGTCCGAAATTGAATACCCTGAACGGCCTGAACTCGCCCTGGGCAATTTCGGCGAGCGCTACTGGCTCGCCTCTGGCCGTAGAGAGATAGACCGTCCGACCCTGGAAATCCGCTCCCGCTTCAGTGGTTCCATCCTGCAGTTCCATCAGGCGCGTCAAATGCGGCGCGCGGATGAGGACGGAGTTGCCGTTGCGAAGGCGAACCGAATCCGGCTCCGTCACGGCCAGCGCCGGGATGCCGTCCAGCGCGGTCGCGATGGGCCTTAAATGCTCCAAAGCGGCCGGACTATGGCCGAAACCCTCCAGCATTTCCAGCGAAATTGCGGATTCTATGGAAAAGGGTCCAACCCTCAGCCGGCGCAACTGCGCCACGTGACCGACCGTGCCCAATGCGAGGGCGAAGTCCCGCACCCAGGCGCGAATATAGGAACCCTTGCCGCAAGCCACTTCAAAGATTGCATGATCGGGATCGGGTTGATCGATCAGCCGGGCCTCGCGGATGAGAATCGGCCGCGCGGCCAGCTCCAGAACCTCACCACCTCGGGCCAGATCATAGGCCCGTTCCCCCTCCACCTTGATCGCCGAATAGGACGGGGGAACCTGCATGATTTCCCCAATGAAACGGGGAATTTCGTCCAGGATCCGTTGACGCGACGGACGGACATCCGAGGAAGCGATGCACCTCCCCTCGGAATCGTCGGTATCGCGGGCCTCTCCCCATTGTGCGGTGAAGCGATAGAGCTTCTCGCCGTCCATGGCATAGGGCACCGTCTTGGTGGCTTCGCCGAGCGCAATGGCGAGAACCCCGGTCGCCAGCGGATCGAGCGTGCCGGCATGGCCTGCTTTGGCGGCGTCGAAGAGGCGCCGTACCCGCGACAGAGCCTGCGTCGACGTCATGCCTTGCGGCTTATCGAGGACAACCCAGCCATGGACGGCCGATCCCTTACGTTTGCGCGCCATGCAAACCTACTCCCCCGTTTGGGCCGAGATGGGGAAAGGCGGCAAACATAGCCATGACCGTCATTGCGTGTCTTCGCCGTGATCATCGGGAGCGGCGAGGTCTCGCGCGACCTTCTCGGAGTGCAAGATCCTCGCGATTCGCTCGGCCTCGGCGAAGGACGTGTCTTCGACAAAGCGCAGCTCGGGCGTGAACTTCAATTCGATGCCGCGGCCGAGCTCGCCACGCAAAAAGCCGCGGTGACGATTGAGCGCCGCGATTGTGGCCGCAGCGTTGACCCCGCCCAATGGCTCGACGAACACGGTGGCATGCCGCATATCCGGCGAGGGCTTCACCTGGGTAACGGTCACCGACACTCCGACCAGCTCGGGATCGCGAATGTCGTTCTGGCGCAGGATATCGGACAGCGCATGGCGCAGCATCTCGCCCACCCGCAATTGCCGCTGCGAGGTGCCTTTCTGCGCTGAATGATTGCGATGCCGGGGCATGTCCGTTTCGGCAGTGACGATGTTCGAGACGATCAGAGCGAGCGCTTGATGGTTTCGACCTCATAGCACTCGATGATGTCGCCCTTCTGGATCTCGTGATAATTGGCAAAGGCCATGCCGCATTCCTGTCCGGCCTGGACTTCCCGCACCTCGTCCTTGAAGCGCTTGAGCGTCGAGAGTTCGCCCTCGTGGATCACCACATCGTCGCGGACGAGGCGCACCTTGGCGCCGCGCCGCACCAGCCCTTCGGTGACGCGGCAGCCGGCCACCTTGCCGACCTTGGAGATGTTGAAAACTTCCAGGATCAGGGCGTTGCCGAGGAAGCGTTCGCGGGTCTCCGGCGCCAACATGCCGGACAACACCGCTTTCACATCATCGAGCACATTGTAGATGATGTTGTAATAGCGGATCTCGACCCCGTCGCGCCGGGCGCGCTCGCGTGCCTGCATATTGGCGCGCACATTGAAGCCGATGATCGCAGCTCCCGATGCGTGCGCCAAAATAACGTCGGATTCGGTAATACCGCCTGCGCCGCCATGGAGAATCTGCGCCGCGACTTCGTCCGTGCCGAGCTTGTTAAGCGCGCCATCGATCGCTTCGAGCGAACCTTGCACATCGGCCTTGATGATGAGCGGAAGCAAGCGCTTCTCGCCGTCTTTCTGACTTTTCAAGAGCTGATCGAGCGACTGGCGCGAGATCATTGCCTGACGGCCTTCGCGCCGCTTGCGGCCGCGATATTCGGTGACTTCACGGGCCCGCGCCTCGGAGTCGACGACGACGAATTCATCGCCAGCTTCGGGCGCCGCCGATAGTCCCAGCACCTCGACGGGCTCGGACGGCCCAGCGGAGTCCACGGTTTCGCCGTGATCGTTCACCAGCGCGCGAACGCGTCCCCATTCGGCGCCCGCGACAAGAAGGTCGCCCTGGCGCAACGTGCCGCGCTGCACCAGCACGGTTGCGACCGGTCCGCGGCCCTTGTCCAGCTTGGCTTCGATCACCGCGCCATCCGCCGGTCGTTTCGGATTGGCTTTTAGGTCGAGCACTTCGGATTGCAGCAGGATCGCTTCCTCGAGCTTTTCGAGTCCGGTCCCCTTGATGGCCGAAACTTCGACCGCCAGCACCTCGCCGCCCAATTCCTCGACCTGGATTTCGTGCTGCAAAAGCTCGTTCTTCACGCGCGCCGGGTTCGCGTCACCCTTATCGATTTTGTTGATCGCAACGATGATAGGCACATTCGCCGCTTTGGCGTGCGCAATCGCTTCCACGGTCTGAGGCATGACGCCGTCATCGGCCGCAACCACCAAGATGACAAGATCGGTCACCTTGGCGCCGCGGGCGCGCATCGCCGTGAAGGCGGCATGGCCCGGCGTATCCAGGAAGGTGATCTTGGCGCCGGAGGGAAGCTGAACCTGATAGGCGCCGATGTGTTGTGTGATGCCGCCGGCCTCACCAGCCACGACGTCCGTCTTGCGCAAGGCATCCAAAAGCGAGGTCTTGCCGTGATCGACATGGCCCATCACGGTCACGATCGGCGCCCGCGGGGTCATGTCATCAGGATCATCGCCCAGGCCGCGCAGACCCTCCAGAACGTCGGACTCCGCCACCCGTTTGACGGAATGGCCGAGTTCGGTCGCCACCAATTCCGCCGAATCCGCGTCGATGGTGTCGTTGCTCGTCACCATCATGCCGCTCTTCATCAGGACCTTGATGACATCGACGCTGCGCCTGGCCATGCGGTTGGCGAGCTCCGCAACGGTGATGGTTTCCGGAATCACCACTTCGCGCGGGCCGGCCGGTGGCGCGGGCTGTTGCTGGCGATGGGCGCGGTTGAGCTGGCGCCGGTAGGATGCCAGCGAACGCATGCGCTCTTCATCTTCGGAGAGAGCGCGCGTGATGGTGAGCTTGCCGGCGCGACGGCCTCCAGGCGTTGCTTTGCGCGCGGGCGGCGTCTTGACGGGAGTCTTGCCGCCCTTCTTCGCCGTGACTTCTTCTTCCTCTTCGGTCAGATCGCGGGCGCGCTTGACCGAGGGCGTGGCGGGAGCCGCCGGGGTGCCGCCGGCTTCGGCTTCTTTTTCCTTCAGACGGCGCGCGGCTTCCTGTTCGGCG
>WNFL01145800.1_pt3 | contig 20698 bp, 15 predicted proteins | sample 5400361 | NCBI WGS metagenome assembly WNFL01 (sample SAMN13153351, study PRJNA577476) | soil metagenome | isolation source: 40 cm soil on Douglas fir-dominated hillslope | place: USA:California | collected 2013-09-17
CCGGTGCTCAAACCGTTGATGTAGAGATAGTTCAACGCGCTCTGAGTCACTCCGCCGTCCTTGAAGATATTGTAGGGGACACACGGCGGCCCGCTCACGCAAGTGGGCGTTCCGGCGTTGTTGTACACCTGGAAGGAATTGTCGAGCGCCTGAAAATTGAAATAGTTCAGGTTGCTACTCTCAAAGGTGGTGTAGTAATACTGGGCGTACAGGTCGTAGGTAAGCGCCCCGCCTTCGATCAAGTCGCCCTTGGTGCCCAGCACCGCCCGATAATTCTCGTGCTCGAAGTCTACGTGCCGCGGTACGCCCTCCACGTTGCGGCGTCCGATCCCGAGATCCACACAATTGGGCGATAGAACGCCCCCCGCAGCCAATGTGCAGGGCGCGGTCGGATTCGCGTTGGCGGCCGCAATTTGCGCCGGTGTGCACAACGTCGACTGCTGCTGGGCGCTCAGAAACGGGTTATTGCAATTGACCGGGTAGCCGCCAGTCTGGGTTGGATCGAATGGATTGGCCCCGAAGAAAGCCGCGGCAGGCGCAACGGTTTGACCGGTACGGTCGTCCATGAAATAGAACTCGGTATAGGGTTGGAAATAGTCCGTCACCTTCAGATGCCCGAGTATGGCCGCATTGGCACGGTCGTCTTCGCGCGTCATAAAAATAAAGGGCTGCGAATTGAACGCGGCCGGCGGGTTGGTCCCCGCCGTGGGGAAGGGCACAAAACTATGGCCGAGCACGGAAAAGGCATTGCCGGCCTGCGGACCCGTATTCGGTGAAAAGAGATTGGAGTTTGCCGAACCGTCGCAATGCGAGCCCACCACGGTATTGCCGTGCGACGTGGTCGCATACGTCGGATAAAGCTCGCAGCCGCCAAAGTCATAGTCGCTGCTCGGCACCGCATCGGCGTGACGATAACTCAAATACCCCGTGACATTGCCGTCGCCGTCCGCAAAGTTCGTCCCCATCAGCACATCGAATGAGCGCTGCCGGCCATTCGTCGTGGTTCCGGTCTGCGGCGTATAACCAAAGCCCCTGACCAGGTTCTGCATGTAAGTGTTGTCGTTGCTATGCATGTTCTCGTTGTACTGACCGTCGAACTGCACGCCCTGGAAGTTCCTTTTCATGATGAAGTTGATGACGCCGGCAATGGCGTCGGAGCCGTAAGCCGCCGAGGCTCCGCCGGTAACGACCTCGATTCGATCGACCAAACCGGCCGGGATCTGGTCTAGATCGGGCGCCGGCGATTGAATCGCGGTGTTGGGGGATCCTTGCCCCAGACGACGTCCGTCGACCAGCACCAGCGTTCGGTTCGGCCCGAGCCCGCGCAGGTCCGCGGTGGCAACGCCGCCGGGTGTGGTCAAGCCGCTCGTCGTGTTGCCAAGGTCCTGCCCCAGCCCGTTGTTGAGGTTTTGCGGCAATTGTGTGATGAGGTCGCTGATATCGGTCTTACCGGTCGTTTCTATGGACTCGGACGATATGACTTGTATCGGGCTGGTGCTGACCGCGTTCGGCGCAGCGATGCGCGAGCCGGTGACGATGATCTCTTGCAGGGGTTCTTCGGCAGCGGCGACTTTCGCCTGTTGCTGCGCGAGAGCGGACACGTTGGCTGCAGCGGCCAAGACCCCCACAAAAAGCTGCGCTTTCCAAGCGGCAAAAAAATGAATGCGCGATTTCTCCATTCCGAAACTAATACTCCACATGTCGAGGGTCTCCCTAAAGGGTAATGGACACGACGTGTCTGACCAGAAACGCGCTTTCGTTGCGGGATCACAACCATCCGTTTCATGGTCTAATCGTTTGTGGTCCAAAAATACCCGTAGAGCGATCTAACGGGAAAAAATGTGACGAGTCGTCTCGACGGTGTGATAAGGCGACCGGCTACGTGACGAACTCGTGCGATGGGCGTGCACGGCTCATGGGTGGGTGATTCGAGTCGCCGACGGGCCCGTCCACGGTCCAGGTCACCGTTCGCGTACGAACGACACCGGCGCGGCAACTTCCTCGAAGATGCGGGACTCGCCAAAAGAGTTGACTGCCTCGCCGTACGAGGTGTCCCCGCACGTGATGAAGCCTTCGAGGCCGCCGCTCGAACCCTAAGCCTGTGCCGCTGGAAGGGGGATACTCGGGTATCAATGGCGCGAATACTTCCGTATGGGCCAGGAGCGGGGCTTTCCCCGACCTTGACCGTGCTCGGTTGAGCCGCTCGAGCATGAGCGGCCGGCGTGGCAGGCCCGGACGGGTCGCGAGCAGTAAAAAGAAGATCAGCATCACGGGGATTTCGATTGCAATCGTGCCAAGGGCGTGGCGCGCGACGGTAGCTCCCTGCTCAGGGGAGAGTGCCGTGTTCGCATAATACTCGGCCCACGTATGCTCATATCGGAAGCGAAAGCAACGGCGCAGAATATCCGCGTCGCCGACACCGTGATCAAAGACGCTGATCGTCGGTCGATCGGACGCATCTGGCGCAGCCGGCGCTTCGCCTTCCGGAGTGTCGAAATCGAAATACGCCTCCATGCTGCTGGCAAAGACGTCTAAGTCCGCTTCTCCGTTTGCCCAAAATGTCCTGAGCAATCCGCGACGTCCCGTGGCGGAGGATTGAATGAGAGCGCCGCGACGACCCCCGACGATCGATTGTTCATCGGTTTTGAATCCATAACGGGTGAGTTCGGCAAGCCAAGGCGCTTCGCACCATTCAATCCAAACCCGCTCAGCCGGGACATGCAGCAGGTCGGCGCACGCCAAGGTGCGCGTCCCCTTCGAGTAGGCAAGGGCCGCGCATAATCGTGTCAGATCATCGCAGAGCACATATCGAATCGGACACTCAAGGATCTCATCGGCGAATGTCGCCGCGCCGCTCAAGCGGGTAATGGTGCCGTCTTTCGTGTTCTGCACGATGAAAGGCGTTCGGCATTGCGTGATGCGGTCGGCCAACCTCATGGTTGGTACGATTACACAGCTCGTGGCGTGCGGATAATTTGTGGGATGGAGCACGCCCTGACGGGGAGCAACCCGGAGATTCGGGGTATGAGCATCGTGATCGCGGATCCGCGGTTGCTTAGGCGCGAATGGGTTGCCTGTTCGTGGAAGATGTATTCAGAGATCCGCTCCGGCTCGACGATGATGCCACGGCAATAAGCTCAAGATCGCGTCGCGGTACGTCTTGCTGGAGTACAGGCACGTTCCAGAGGAGAGCGTGAAGGCCAACGTTCCGTGACCCACGGGTTCCGCAAACTCTACCGCCCGAATGTTCAATAGAATTGAGCGATCGATCCGCACAAAACCAAAAGCGGCGAGCTCCGCGGTCAGGCGCTTTATCGAATCTCGGCTGATGTATTCCGCATTGCCCGCCCGGATGGTCACGTAATTGCCGTCGGCTTGAATGTAATCGATCTTTTCGATGTCCAGCGGGTAGAGTCGATGTTGTCGCTCGCCGACCAGAATTTTGGGCCGCCTTCCCAGAAGGCCGAAGATTCCTCGCATCAATCGAGCTTGTGCGGCCTCCGCGATAATATAGTGCTGCCGAACCCGCCCGATCGCATTCTCGAAGCGATGCGCGCTGACCGGCTTGATTAGATAATCGACCGCGCCTTCCGCTATGGCACGATCGGCGAAATCCGGCTGATGTGAGGTCATGATGCCAAGGGGTCCCGAGTTGCCGGCGCCGCGTAGGACGTCGAACCCGGACATATCGGGCAAGGCGACGTCGATGAGCATTACATCCGGAGACAGACTCTCCGCGGCATCGATGGCCGCGCCGCCTGACTCCGCCTCGCCAACCACATGCAAATCGCTGACCCGAAGACACAATTGGGCGAGTTCGGAGCGCACCGACGGCTCCTTGTCGACAATGAGAAGCGTCATGGGGCGCGGACTTTGCGGAGCGAGCTTCTCGTTTGCCGTCATATGGCGCCTTAAAATTTCGCCGTGAATGCCAAGAACACCTGGCGACCGAAGAGGTCGTAGGTGCTGTAAGTGTTTGCAGCACCGCCGGCGACGATATCCGTGTTGACGAGGGGCGGGTCCTTGTCGAGCAAATTGTTGGCGCCGGCGCGGATCTGCACGATCCCGTTGACATTCCACGTGGCCTCGAGGTCCAGGTAGTTGAACGCCGGGATTCTGGCGTTGAGGTAATCGTATCCATTGAATGTCACGAAATGCAGCGTCGGATCGGAGCTGTCGTTATCCTGAGAGACCGCACCGATGTAACGCCAGGTGAGCGACGCTGACACGTGCCACGGGGTCTGCCAAGTCGTGCGCACCAGGTGGCGCCACCGAGGGTTGATTGTTTGACAGGTGAAGCCGAACAGTCCGGCGCAATCGTAGGTACGCGACCCTGGCAACGGCGTCGTCTCGTTATGCAGCAAGTAGGTCCCATTGAGTCCGAACAGCACATCACCGAAGCCCGCAGGCAGCTTGAGCTTGTAGTTGAGCTGCACGTCGACGCCGCTGTTCACGGCGGTGCCTAGGTTGTAATTCTCCTGGATGACATAGCCGCCGCCCGAAACGCTGTTGCCGTTCAGGCTTCCGGTTTTCGGCTGGCGCACGATCTGGTCGCAGTACAGCGGGTTGCCGGTGTCGGCGCAATTCGACAATACCAACAAGTAGGGGATGACGCCGATCTCGTCCTTGATCTGGATATGGTAGTAATCGATGCTGCCCGTGAGATGTGGAATCCAGCTGGGCGCGAAATTCACGCCGAAGGTATAGGTATCCGCCTGTTCGGGCTTGAGGTTCGGGTTGCCGCTCGTTTCCTCCGACAACTGCGCCGCCGTCCCTTGGGGGATTGAGCCGTTGTTGTACTGTGTGAGCGTCACTCCCGTGCGCTTGCACTGCAGGAAGGTGTAGGTGATGGGCGGGGCGCAGGGATCGGGAACGACCGTAGTGATCCCGACGATGGGTGGGGTGAATGCCTCAGCGACGCTCGGCGCGCGAATGGCGCGATCATAGGAGGCACGAATCCGGTAGTCCGCGACCGGCGCATATTGCAACTCGAACTTGTAGGTATTGGTCACACCGATCGTCGAATAGTCCGAACGACGGTAGCCGGTATCGAACAGCAGCTCCCTTGTGCCCGGCTTGTTCTCCACCAGCGGCGCCCGCAGTTCCACGAATTCCTCCGCTACCGAAATACTGTTGTCGATGGGCGCCACGGCGCTGCCGAATCCGGACAGCAAGCCGCTCTCCTCGGCGGCGTCCGGTTGCAATAGCTCGTGATCGGTGCGGTGCTCGAACCCGATATTCACCCCCACGCCCTGGGCCGCGAGCGGCGATACGACGCCATACTCTTCCAGCTTGCCGGTGATATCGGCATGCAGAGTGCGCAAGGTGGAGGCTCCCTGGGCGGTGCCGAGCTCATAGAGGTATTTGAGCTGTTGCTGCGTGACGCCGCCGTCCGAGAAAATATTGTACGGGACGCATCCCCGTGTAGCGCCTATGCACCTCGGGTTGCCGGCAGTACCCGTCACCAGCAGAGCATTGGTGATGCTCTGGAAGTTCAAATACTTTTGATTGGAACTGAAAAATGCCGTGTAGAAATATTGACCATAGGCATCATAGTTCCACGCGCCCGCGAATTCGCCCGCGGCGCCGAACACGGCGCGATAGTTGGTATGCTCGAAATCGGTATAGCGCGCGCCGCCTTCGATGTTGCGGCGGCCGATGTTCACTTGCGCGGTCGCCGATCCGGGGTTCGCCTTGTCGGCGGCGATCCGTGCCGGCGTGCAGAGGACTGTCTGCTGCTGTGCGCTCAACAGCGGATTGCTGCAGTTGATGTAGTAATCGCCTGCGCCCGTGGGATCGAGGGGATTGGCGTTCTGGAACAGGGCGGCCGGCGCCGCTTGCTGGCGCGTCTTATCGTCCATGAAAAAGAACTCGGCATATGGCTGGAAGAAGTCGGTGATCTCTTCGTGAGCCATAATGGCGGCGTTGTAGCGATCGTCTTCGCGCGTCAGGGAGATGTCCGTCTGACTGTTGTAGGTGGCCGGCGGCGTCGTCGCGACCATTCCCCAGGGGACGAAGCTGTGCCCATTCACGCTGTAGGCGGTCCCCGTGTCGGGCCCGGTGACCGGCTTGAAGAAATTCGAGTTGGAGGAGCCGCCGCACGCAACGCCGATGACATCATGGTGCGCATCTTGGATTGGGTTCAATTCGCAGGCACCGTAATCGCGTTGACTGCTCTGGACTGGATCGGCGTGGCGATAGCTCAAATAAGCCGTGACATTGCCCTTGCCGTCGCCGAAATTCATGCCCATCAGCATGTCGAAGGTGCGGTTGCGCCCGTCCCGTGCCGTGCCCGTGGGCGGCGTGTATCCGAATTGCCGCACCAGGCCCTGCATGAACGTGTCGCCATTGTCGTGCCAGTTCTCACCTACCTGGCCGTCGACTTGGAAGCCCTCGAAGTCCCGCTTCATGATGAAATTGACGACACCGGCGATGGCGTCCGAACCGTAGGCCGCGGAGGCGCCGCCGGTGACGACTTCGACGCGATCGACCAGGCCCGCCGGAATTTGGTCGAGGTCGGGGGCCGGTTGCGTGATGGCGGTGTTGGGCGAGCCCACTCCGAGCCGGCGGCCGTCAATGAGCACCAAGGTGCGGCCCGGTCCGAGTCCGCGCAGGTTCGCGGTGGCGACGCCGCCGGCGGTGCTCAGACCAGATGTGCCGTTGCCGAGATCTTGGCCGAGGTCATTGGTAATTACTTGCGGCAGCTGGCTGATGATATCGGTGATGTCGGTCTTGCCGGACACCTGAATGGACTTCGCCGAAATGACCTGTATGGGGCTCGTGCTCACTTCATTCGGCGCGGCGATGCGTGAGCCGGTGACGATGATTTCTTGCAGAGGTTTGGAATCCTCCGACGTGGGGGGCGCTTGCTGCGCGGAACCCGGCACTGCCTGGGCAATCAAAGTTCTATCGGATCTAAGAGTCTTGGCCCGCTGCGCCCCCGAATCCGCGGCGATTGCATTGCCCGCTGGCACCGACAGCGAAGCCCCGGCTACCTCAGAAGGGGAGGGATCGTTTAGCCGAATGACGGTCACCGTGTTCTCGTCCAGATAACGGTAGGTCAAACCCGTGCCGTCGAGCAGCTGATCGAAGGCTTCGTTGGCGGTGATTTCTCCGTTCGCACCGCGCGTCTTCACATCGCGAACCGTAGTGGAAAGGTAGAGAACTTGCAGTCCGTGACTTTGCGCGAGCTGCTTGAGCGCGGGCCCCAGATCTTGCGCGGCGATGTGGGTGAGTTTGCGCACAGAGCCGCCTGCGTCCGCGGCGGTGACAACACCGACGAAGGAATGGCAAACAGCAGCCGCGACAACAGCAAGACGCAAAATCGCCCCCGCGCCTCTGAAGAGGCTTTTGATGCCGGCCTGCCGATATGGCCGCCGGCTCCCATGACAGTAGAGCGTTGTCACATAAAAATGGGTATGCTCAGCGCGCCTCGCGGCGAACGACGCGCACCTGAGTCTCCGTTTCTATGACCCGAATCGAATTCTGGTTGCGCAGGAAGTTGATGAGCGAGGCCGGATCGGTCGAGGAGTAGACGCCGCTGATCTTGAGCGCCTGCAACTCAGGGTCATCGATGGCCAGCGGCCGGCGGTTGTATCGATTGAATTCTTCGGCAACCTCACTCAGAGGCATCTCTTCAAATATTAGGCGCTTTTGCACCCACGCCGTAGCTGCGACAGTGTCGGCGCGCGTGGGCTTTGTCACGGTATGCGGCAGGACGGTGAGCTGTTCGCCGGCGGATAGAACGATGGCCGCGGCGCCGGCGCCGTCCGTTCCCGGATAGGTTTCGACCCGGCCTTCGACGACGGTCACGACGGTCTCGGTGTGTTTCCTGTAGACATCGAATTCGGTTCCGACCGCGCGCACTTGGGCCTCGCCCGCCCGCACCACGAAGGGCCGATGCTTATCCTTCGCAACGCGAAACAGCGCCTGGCCTTCGATCAGCGCCACATCGCGCCGACGGTCGGTAAGACGGACCTCGACTCTTGATCGTACATTGAGCTCGACGGTCGAACCGTCCATGAGCTGAATGGTTCTCTGCTCGCCGATCCCGGTGGAATAGGAACGCGCCGTGTCACGGTCGATCCAAAGGAAGAGAGACGTGATGGATGCCAGTAGCGCGAGGGCGGCCGCGAGCTGTATGGGGCGTCGCGGGAACTCGCGGAAGGCGCGCAGTTTTGCCGCGGACGGGACAGGGGGCAGCCGCGGATTTACAGGGGACAGCGGAATGACATCGGATTCGTTGCGGGCGCGGGCGATCAGAGACGCGATGTCGAATCTGCCCGCGGGGTCGGAGCTGGGGAGCTCCGACCACACGCCCGACACTTCGAGATACGCTTGGATGTTTTCCGGCGAGCGCCGCAGCCACTCGATGAAACGCAACCGTGCCTCACCGTTCACATCCCCGGCACGAAAATCGATGAACCACTCCGACGCCTCGGCAACGACGGCCGCATGAGTCTTTTCGTTCGAGTATCTAATTTTCATAGGCCTTTGATGCTCCCCGCGGCCCGCAGATTTCGGCAGTGTTCGACCGCTCGGGCCAGGTATTTCTTGGCGGTCTCGCGCGATACGCCCAGCTCATCGCCGACTTCTTGGACCGAATAGCCCGCGACTCGGTGTAGAACCAGAGCAGTCGCGACGCGCACGGGCAGGTGCGCCAGAATGCGTTCGAGTTCGTCGATTTGCTGGGCATGAGCGGCCTGATCGGGCGGGTCGTCGCTTGCGGAAGTTCTGAGCTCCGAGAACACTTCCGCAATGTCGACCGAGACGGCCTCGCTCGAACGCCGCACCGCATGCTGATGAATCACATGGCTGGCAATGGTAAAAAGATAGGCTTCGGGGCTGCGGATGCTCTCGTATCCTTCGACTCTCAATAGGCGCAAGAAGACTTCCTGGGCCAAATCCGGGACGTCATCGGGATGGCGCAGGCGCACCGCCAGAAACCGACGCAGCCGCGGCCCGTATCGAGCGGCAATGGTTGCGACGAAGTTTCTATTGCCGGACATACCCACACCCACTCCCCTCTGGTTGAGCCTCCCCTCAGCATTAGAGCGTTATTCGCATAAAAGTGGGTATGCCTCTGGCAAATCATTGATTTTATTCACCCAGAGCACATAAATAGAGTCGGCTCACGGTCGCATAGCCCCCGCCTCGTCCTGAGATTCGCATCGAGCATTCCTTCGCAACCGTTAACAGACGTTGTCGGGCTCGTCGATGCCGCCCGGGGCGTCCGGAACTCAGTTTACTTTTTCCTTGAACGAGCGGGTCTACTGGCCTATTCTAGTCAGAATGACTAGAATATATAAATCGAAGCTGTCGACGTCGAAAGGCGGTAAGGGCCGCCCTCCTAAGGGACGTTCGGGCTACTGGCTTTTGCAGGATGCCAAGGCGCGCTTCAGCGAACTCGTCCGTAAGGTACGAAGCGAGGGACCGCAGCACGTCACCGTGCATGGGCGCGACGAGGTGGTCGTCATTGCGGCCGAGGAGTTTCGCCGTCTCAAAGGTAGCGCGACCGGCCAGGCACTCATTGAAGCCATGCGGGCGTCTCCCCACCGCGACATCGAGATCGAGCCGAGGCGCGGCACCATGCCCGTTCGCGATGTATCGTTGTGATGCGATGGTTGCTCGACACGAACATCCTGTCCGAGCTTCGGCGCCCGAAACCGGAACCCAAGGTTGTCGCCTTCATCGCCAAGCAACCTCTTGAACTGCTCTATGTCAGCGTCGTCTCGCTGGCGGAGATTCGGTTCGGCATTGAGGTTTTGCCGGACGTAGCGCGCCGTTCCGAACTCAACGACTGGCTCGCCCACAAGGTGCGCCCGATGTTTGAGCAAAGGGTGCTGCCGATCACGGAGGATGTGATGCTCAAATGGAGGCTCCTAGTCGAGGAGGGGCGCAAGATCGGTCACACATTCTCGCAGCCAGACCTCATCATCGCCGCGACGGCGCAGCACTATGACTTAACGATCGTCTCGTGTGATACCAGTGACTTCGAAAAGGCCCGCGTTACAGTGTTCAACCCGTGGGTCGAGGCCGCTCCGCCCGAGACGGAATAGCGGGATGTCGCAATGCGTGATCATCAAGTCGTGTCGCGCCTAAGCACGTGGAGAGGCCGCTGTGAAACGATTTCTACTGGCGGCGATTGCCGTGACGCTTCTTGGGTCGACGCCAACGCCCGATTACAGGAGGAATTTCGCTATTACACCGCAGAAGCGTGGCAGCCCGGCGGGAACCGCGGCGGCATCGATGCCGACGACGTCCAGCAGTTAGTGCGACTGAATACCGAAGGGCGATTGCGTTTGGTCGATGGCGACAATGTCGAGATCTTCCCCGGAATCCGGGCATACACCGGAGCGCGGCACACGTTTGCCTCACAGTACCTGGGAGTCGATGGCAATCCATCATTTGTGCTGGCATCGGACAGCGTCTACCTCTATCGCAACCTCGCCGAGCATAAGCCCAGCGCGACGTTCAGCGAGGCGGACTATCCGGCGAATATCAAGAGCCAGGAGCGCATGATTCAGCTTGCGGGTTCTCCCGATCGGGTCGTGCCCGGCCACGACGCACTGCAGTTCCAGAGGTTCCCCACCAAAGGACGAGTGGCCAAAATCAAATAGGCGGACTTGAGCCACATTGGGCGGGGTCGCAGAGAAGGCGGCAGGCTTGCCCCTACTGCCGCCACAACGAAGTCGATATAGGCGCGCACTTTCGCGGCAGGCAGTCAGACGGCCTTATTGCGTTCAGCTGATAGACGCCGCAGCTCGCGTCGATGTAGTAGCAGATACGCCGCCGGCAGTACGAGCATCGAGAGCATTGGCGCAGTAACCATCCCTCCGACCATTGGAGCCGCGATTCTGCGCATGACCTCGGAGCCCGTACCCCCGCCCAACATGATGGGCAAGAGACCTGCGACGATGACCGCGACGGTCATCGCCTTCGGCCGCACTCGAAGAACAGCGCCTTCTTCGATTGCGTCAATAAGGTCGCGCTCGGTTGTGAATTGATTGGCGGCCCGCCGCTTTTCAATCGCATGATCCAGGTAGATGAGCATCACGATGCCAAATTCGGCCGAGACGCCAGCCAGCGCGATAAAACCAATGGAGGAGGCGATGGATATGTTGTAGCCGAGCACGAATAGGAGCCATAAACCGCCCACCAGCGCGAATGGGAGGGTACCCATGATCAGCGCAGCGGAAGTGAAGTTGCGGAAAGCTAAGTACAGGAGCACGAAAATGATCGCCAAGGTGAACGGCACGACGAGTTTTAACTTCTGCGTCGCGCGCTCCAAATATTCGAACTGTCCCGACCAAACTATCGAATACCCTGGCGGCAGCGTGACACGCTCCGACACCAACTTCCGCGCCTGTCTTACATAGGACCCTAGATCGCGCCCACTGATGTCCACATAGACCCAACCGTTCAGGCGGGCATTCTCGCTTCGAATCTGGGGCGGACCATCTGTGACAACGAGATCGGCAACCGCACCGAGCGTCGTCGTCGCGCCGGCGGCGGTCACGATTGGTAAGAGGGTGAGCTTCTCTACCGAGTCGCGCAGCTCACGCGGATAGCGCATATTTATCGGGAATCGTTGTAGGCCCTCGACCGTTTCTCCGACGTTCTCGCCGCCGATGGCCAGTGCCACCACCTGCTGCACATCGGCAAGACTCAACCCAAAGCGCGCAGCGCGCACCCGATCTATCCTCACCTCGACATAGCGTCCACCCTGGACGCGCTCCGCATAGGCGGACCGCGTGCCGGGCACTTGCTTGACAGCCGCTTCGACTTGCTCCCCGATTTTCTCGATCGTTTTCAAATCAGGACCTGCGATCTTGATACCTACGGGACTTTTGATGCCGGTCGAGAGCATGTCGATGCGGTTGCGGATAGGTTGCACCCAGAGGTTTGATAAACCGGGGATCTGCAGCGCCGCGTTCATTTCTTCGATGAGTTCATCCTGGGTCTTACCGTTCGGCCATTTGGAGCGCGGTTTGGAGCGCACCGTGGTTTCGAACATTTCAATACCTGCCGGATCGGTGGCGGTCTCCGCACGCCCGACCTTACCGAACACCCGCTCGACTTCCGGAAACTGCATGAGCACCTTGTCGGTCTGCTGTAGGAGTTGTGAGGCTTTGTCGGCGGACAAGCCGGGCAACGCGGAGGGCATGAACAGCAGATCGCCTTCAACTAGAGGTGGCATGAACTCACTGCCAAGGCGGGTCAGCGGTACGATGGTGACGACGATCGCGAGCACCGATACGAGAATCATGGTCTTCGGATGCCGGAGGACGAAATCGAGCAGTGGCCGGTACAAATAGATCAGAAATCGATTTAACGGGTTGCTGCGCTCGTCCGGAATGCGGCCGCGGATGAAGTAGAACATAAGCACCGGGATCAACGTTACCGAGAGTCCTGCGGCGGCGGCCATCGAGTAGGTTTTGGTAAAGGCCAGCGGTCCGAACAACTTCCCTTCCTGGGCCTCGAGCGTGAATACCGGAACGAAGCTCAATGTGATGATGAGCAGGCTAAAGAACAACGCCGGCCCGACTTCAGCGGCGGCCTCGGCGATCAGCCGCGCCTGTTCCGAGGGCGTCGGCCGGCGGGTCGGATTCTCGTGATTCCAAGTCTCGAGATGCTTGTGGGCGTTCTCGATCATCACCACGGCGGCATCGACCATCGCGCCGATGGCGATCGCAATGCCCCCCAGAGACATGATGTTGGCATTGACTGCCTGCCAGTTCATGACCGTGAATGCGGCGAGGATGCCGAGCGGCAGACTGACAATTGCGACAAATGCCGAACGGAAATGGAACAGGAATAGCGCGCAGACCAGAGTGACGGCTATGAACTCTTCGATCAGTCGGTCCCGCAATGTCGCGACCGATCTATGAATGAGTTCCGAACGGTCATACGTGGGTATGACCTCGACGCCTTTTGGAAGACCCTGCTGCAAGCTAGCGATCTTTGCCTTAACCGCATCGATCGTCTGCAAGGCATTCTTGCCCGCGCGCATGACGATGACACCGCCCACCGCTTCGCCCTTACCGTCCAATTCCGAGATGCCGCGGCGGATCTCCGGGCCTATCTGGATTCGCGCCACCGCGCCCAAGAGGATCGGTGTGCCGCTTGGCCCGAGGCCGACCGGCACGTTACGAAAGTCGTCGAGGTTCTTGAGGTAGCCGGTCGCACGCACCGCGTACTCAGCCTCCCCGAGTTCCAATACCGAACCGCCGGTCTCATTGTTGGAGTCGCGCAACGCGGCTTTCACCTTGTCGATAGTGACGCCCAGAGCCCGCATGCGGTCAGGGTCGAGCACGACCTGATACTGCTTGACCAATCCGCCGACACTCGCGACTTCGGCGACGTTCGGTACGCTCTTGAGCTCGTACCTTAAGAACCAATCCTGCAGCGAGCGCAGTTGAGAAATGTCGTATTGGCCGCTGTGATCAACCAGAGCGTACTCGTAGATCCAACCTACACCGGTGCCATCAGGCCCGAGGCTCGGCTTTGCGGCCGGCGGCAGGCGACCGGTGACTTGGCTCAAATATTCGAGCACTCTCGATCGTGCCCAGTACAAGTCGGTCTTGTCATCAAAGATGATGTAGACATAGGAATCGCCAAAAAACGAATACCCGCGAACGGTCCTGGCTCCGGGCACGGACAGCATCGTCGTGGTTAAGGGATAGGTGACCTGGTCCTCGACCACCTGCGGTGCCTGGCCGGGGAACTCGGTGCGAATTATGACCTGTGTATCGGACAAGTCGGGCAGTGCGTCGAGCGGTGTCGACAACGTCGCATCCACGCCCCAGGCGGCGAGGAGCACAGTCCCCATCAGCACCAAAAAGCGGTTCTGGATCGACCATCGGATGAGGGATGCCAGCACGTCAGCGGCTCCCATCCGGGGATTTCATCGAAGGTGCGGGCATCAACATCGGCGTCGCACCGTCGCTCTTCGATTCATTGGAACCGGCGAGGTTGTCAAACGCACCGCGTAAATTGGCTTCGGAGTCAATGAGGAATTGACCCGAGGCGACCACGTTTTGTCCGAGGGTGAGTCCCTCCAAAATCTCAGAGCGGCCGCCTTGCTCGGCGCCGACCCGCACTCGCGTGGGACGAAAGTGGGTGTCATCGTCCGCGACGATCACGAAACTTCGCATGCCCGTTTTGATGACCGACTCGCTCGGCACGGTGAGCGCATGCTCTTGAGTCATGCCCTGAAAATGAGCTGCCGCGAACATGCCGGGGCGCAAGTGCATACGCGGATTTTTCACGACCACTCGCACCTTGAGCGTGCGCGTGGCTTGCGTCAGCTCCGGGTACAGATAGTCAACCTGACCCTCAAAGCGCTCTCCGGGAAGCGCCGGGACCTCGACTTCGGCCCGATCACCGAGCTTCAGCCACGCGGCCTGCGTTTCGGGCACCTCTGCGGTGACCCACACGGTGCTCAAGTCCGCGAGTTGGAATAGCATCGTGCCGGGCTGAACCTCCGCGCCTTCACGAGCTCCGAGATCCATCACATAACCATCGAGCGGCGCGTAGTAGTCCACCCGTCTTTCCACGCGTTGAGCCTTTTCAATGCGAGCAATTTGTGTCTCCGACAAGCCGAACAGCGCCAATCTCGTCCGGGCGGCCTCTATGAGCAGGGGGTCATTCGAGTTCCGTGCGATAAGGAGCTCCTGCTGTGTGGCGAGAAGGTCGGGAGAATAGATGCCTGCGAGGGGCTGACCACGGCGCACCGAATCACCAACCGCGCGCACGTCGAGTCGCTCGACCCACCCCGACTGGCGCACCTGCACGGCTTGGATGCGGTGTTCATCGACACCCACGGAGCCCACGGTATCAACCAGACGCGAAAAGCTACCTTGCTCAACTTTGGCGAGACGGAGGCCAAGGTTCTGTACGACGCGTGAGTCAACCGCAATGCTGCCGGGCGCGGCGTCTTTTGCGTACTTCGGAACCAGCTGCATATCCATGAATGGGGACTTGCCAGGCTTGTCGAAATGTTCAGCGGGGTGCATCGGGTCGTACCAATACCGCGGCTTGCTCTCGGCGAGCGCTGTGGCCGCGCTCGCCGTGGGGGCGGCAGCTTGGGGCTCAGGGCATTTCGGCGCCAGTTGCATGTCCATGAACGGAGATCTACCGGGCTTGTCGAAATGCTCACTGGGGCGCATCGGGTCGTACCAATAACTCGGCACCGCTTGTCCGCACGCGTCTTGGCGCACAACCGCGGCGTCCCGATGACGAAAGATCACGAACCCGACGGCTGCCATCACCACACCCAGACAAATGAGCAGGGCGACCTTTAAATCCACCCTCATGGCGATTCTCCAAAAGAAGTTTGCGAAGCGCTCCAATAATCGAGGCGTGCTTGCGCGCGTGCCGCTTCCACTGCAATCGCAAGTCGTTGGAGTTGCACATCGAGTAAGCTGCGGCGCGCCAGCAGCACGGCGTCGAAGCTACCCCGACCGCTTTGATACGCGCTTCGCGCCGCATCGACCCGGTGCTGTGCGTCGGGGATAATGGACTCATCGAAGGCGGCAACACGCTCCTCATAATGCCGCCGATCCACGTAGTCCTGGCTTATCTGCGTGCGTAACTCGCGCAGTAAGTCTCGCTTGCGGTCTTCGCTGGCTCTCGATTGCTCAAGAGCAGCCGCAACGCCGCGATCTTGGCGGTTCTTCGTAAAGTAAGGCAGGCCCACTTTGAACTGGATGCCGACGAAATCGGCGAAGTCGCGCCGGTAGGCGTAATACACCTCGACTGAATAATCCGGTTTGTATGACTGTCTTGCCAAAGCAACCTCGGTCGCCGAGGCTTCGATCTGCTTATTCAGATTCCCAATGACCGGATGATGGTCGGCGCCGGCAATCAAGCCCGGTAGAGGACTTAAAGTGCCGGGCATCGTGAGTGACTCCGCGATCGGCCGTCTTGCATCATCGCCGATCCAACGCGCGAGCCCCTCGCGCATGCGCAGCTCATGATGTAACCAGTCATGTGCCTTGTCCGCAGCTAAACCCGCGTCAGTCTTTGCGGCAAACCAGTCGGCCTGGGACGCTTTGCCGCTGCTGTAATCTTTCTCCAATGACTGGACTTGCAGGATCGCTTCATCCGCCAGTCGCTGCGTCAACTTCAAGCCTTGTTCGGTTTCGTACACGTCGAGCCACGCAAGCGATGCATCGCGGCGGACCATGCGCTGTTCATTGTCGAGGGCGGCACGGTCTGCATCGGCGTCGAGCTGCTTGCGAGCGCCTTGGAGCCGGCGCTTTTCGGCGCGCGGGAACTCTTGACTCAAGCCGATGGTGAACTCCGTGAAGTTATCTCGACGAGTGCTGAATGCCTCCGGCGTGTCGATGGGCAGCTCTTTGAGTCCACCTGTCAGCTGAGGATCAGGCAACTGCGCGACGGCGACGGCTTGCTGCTCTTCCGCTTGTATCTTTGCCTGGCGCCCAGTTAGCAAGGGTTGATCGACTGCGGCAAGGCGCGCGGCCTCGTCCATCGTCAATGGCGTAGCATCTGCCTGATTTGAATAAACAAGCGGGGTCGGAGGATCGGAGCCGGCATACGCGGCTGCGGCGGCCTGGGTGCACAATAAAACGAATACCAAAGCCGGCGCACGAACCGCTCGCTGTTGCCGACGGCGCAGCCATGGCGCCCATGCGCCCACGAAAGAACGAGACATTTCGATTCTCCAAAGCTTGAGCAAGCCCACGATGGCGGCAAAACCTGGCCGCGCCTGGAGCGACTACCGAAGTCGCCGTGTCCGTTGTTGAGACGGAACTAGAGTGGCTTTAGAGAATGGGTGGGCGAATGAGCGGCGAATCGCCGCAAGAGGAAAAATGCGCCGTACGGAATTGCGGGAGGAGCATCGCATGGCCGTGCCAATCAAGCGCTTGCGGTGTCATTGCGGCCACACCAGCAACGGACCCGGCGCAGGCGTCGAGGCAGCAACTCATCGTGCGCTGACCCTTCGGGCAACAGGAATCCTGTGAAGCATCCGAGCGCGAACTGGTAGCAGTTTGACAGTCCGTGGACATCAACGGGGAAATAGCCGCAAAAGCGACCACGGAACTTTGCAGTCCGATGACGAGCATCACGATGACAGCGATGAGCTGACGGTTCATGTGGAAAAGCTTAACCGGCTCCAGACGTCGAGGCAAACAATTGGCCACACCTTGTGTGGAAATTGCGATTTGCGCCTCCAAAACAGGCACCCCTTACCGGCCATGGCGCTTCTGAACCACGCATAGGGCGTACTACGCTCCCCAATCGGCGACCTAACTGCGACTATGCCCTGCAATCTAGCCGGCCGGTCCCGGGCACTTGGGGAGTGAACCCGGCAGAGTGAGCGACGCCCGGAAGGATCGTTGCAGCAGTCCCTCCGGTGTGGTCCACAATTCGCCGCGCATCGCACAATCTGCGCCGAAGTTGAACAATGCACGCATCCGCTCAGGCTTCAGATCCAGCAGGCCGTTGAAGGGGTAGTCGTCTGGGATGGCAGTGACATTTAGGTGCATGTCGTTTCTCGTAGCGAGCGCAAGCGTGGCAAGGACCGCTCCGCGAGTACTGCTGTGGAGCGAGGCCTGGATCCCTCGTTTCGCAATTGCTGATGTCCTGACCGGTGTCGTGATGGTTGTTGCTCCGTATTGCCCGTTCGCAATTACGTAGATATTCGCTCCGCGCAACCCGCCCAATTGGTCCGGCAAGACGGACGCGATTTCCGGAGCAATGAACATCGAGGCCGTGGTACTGCCGTCCACGTGCATTTCCTCCAGGATCGTTCCTGATGTCTCGACTGGAATCATGACGGGCGGAAACAGCCCCGGGATGCTCGCGGACGCAATCAGCACCTGACGGAACAGCTTGAGCGCCGCGGGGCCGCCCTGCAGAGCAATGGCACCCATGTCCCAGATCACGGTGCGCTCGCTGTCTAAATCTGTCGTTGCTATCAACAACAACCGGCCCTTGGCGGCCTCCACCGCCACGGCGCTCAGCATCTCTTCAGTTGCGTAATGGTTCACGAGATCGGCCAGCGGCATTCCCTTGAAGACGCTTGAGCCGAACAGCAGCCCGGTCAAACTGAACTGCACCAAATGGGCCGACCGTTGTCCGGAAAATGATTCCGTCAGCTGGTCATCCCATGCCGGTCCTAAAAATGCAAAAGGCGCCGTCAGGGCCCCGGCACTCACTCCCGTCACGACATGAAAGTGCGGACGAAGACCGGCCCTGGTGAGACCCGTCAGTGCACCGGCGCCGAAGGCCGCTCCGGCGCCGCCGCCAGACAGCGCCAGAACGTTCACCACGCCTCCCCCTGAAGCCGACCGCACCCGACCCATGAAACGCTCTGAATCCTTCTCAAAAGAGACGCGATTCTCGGTTACGGTGCGCACGGTCTCCGGAAACCCGGCCGGCGGGGCGGTGTCATACCAATAGATCGGATGCTCGCGGCGGGCGGGTCCGGCACAGGCGGCAATTGATAGCGCGGCAAACACCAGGCAAGCCCCGCGTAATCGCTTGCGCATGATGATTTCTCCCAGGCAGGGACTGTTATTGCTTCGGGTTCAATACGAGCGCGAACGAAATCCGTACGGGGTCTGCGATCCGGCGCTGACTGTTCTCAGTTTCTCATAATTTGTGTTCCGATCGAAAATCGGAAGCATTCGCACGAGGACGTCGTCCTTATACCAGAAGTGATGCTTGAACACCGCAATGACACGCAGAGAGGCGACCGCAAACAGCGCATCGTTGATGACGTCGTGCAGAGTCCTGAGGAAATTAAATACGGCTTCGTGGGGTGCAATCAGGTTTGGGCAGTAGCGGCCCCGTTGGGCCGCTCATCGCGTGAGTCTCGAGTAACGGATTGGAACTCAGTTCACCTTGACGCCTTCGACCTGTATACGCAAGAGCACGTCTTGCTTGAATCCGTACTGTTGTCCGTAGTTCACGCCGAAGTCAGCACGGTTGAAGGTGCCGCTGGCATCTGCTCCGCAGACCTGTTTCTTGAGCATGGGATTCTGAAAGCATTTGAAGGAATTGATGGTGAGCGTCACGGGCTTCGTGACGCCGTGAAGAGTCAGGACGCCTGAAATGGTCTTTGGGGCGGCGTCGACGAATTCGACGAATTTCCCCTTGTACTCAGCGGTCGGGTATTTCGCCACATCGAGCATCTCGGGGCTCGATACATGCTCGTTGAGCTTGTCGTGGGCGAAATCGATCGTTGCGGTGTCGATGACGACATCGACCGTTCCCGTCTTAGCCGCTGTATCGATCTGCACGGTGCCGCTGGTCTTCTTGAACGTGCCTCGCCAAATGGACACGCCACCGAAATGGTCCACCTCGAAGCTCGGGTGGGTGTGGTCCGGGTCCACATTGTAAGTAGTCGACGCGGCGGTCGCCGATGTGATGCCCAAGATCAGGAGCAGCAGCGCGTATTTGTGTTTCATAGTATCCCTTGAGAAAAGAACCAAACTCAGGCGTAGGATGCGCCTTCGAGCCTCCTATGAATAGCTGTTATATTTCGATATTATCCATCGGTAGTTCAGATACATCAGAGGCAAATCGTGCTGGATGGCGTCTCTTTGGACCAATTGAGGGCCTTCATCGCGGCAGTCGATGAAGGGAGCTTTTCCGCAGGGGCGCGCCGGCTGCACCGCGCGCAATCTGCCGTGAGCGAACTCGTCAGTAACCTCGAAGCGCAAATTGGTGTCGTTCTATTCGATCGCTCCGAGCGATATCCCAAGCTCACGCCTGCCGGTGTTCTCTTGGTTGCCGACGCACGAAGTGTTTTGGCCAACGTTGACCTGCTCAAGGCACGCGCCAAAGGAATTTCCGCCGGCCTCGAGTCGGAGCTGTCCGCGGTCGTGGACGTGCTCTTCCCGATCGAAGCGATCGCTGAGTCGGCCACGGAATTCAGGGATCGGTTTCCGCGCACGCCCCTTCGACTATACGTCGAAGCGCTCGGCGGCGCCTACAAACCCGTGCTCGATGGTCGCTGCAGCTTGGGCGTCGTGGGCTCTCTGCCGATCGCACCGGACTCCATGACTCTGGAGCGGCTTCAGGGGGTCGAGATGATCATGGTCGCGGCGCGCGAGCACCCCCTCGCGGCGATCCAAGGAGTGGTTCCAAAATCGGAACTCGCCAAACACGTGCAACTGGTGTTGACGGACCGATCCGATCTGACGGCCGGGCGCGAGTTCGGGGTGATGTCGCCGCTCACTTGGCGGCTGGGCGATTTATTTGCCAAGCACGCGTTCCTGCTCAAGGGACTGGGGTGGGGCGGCATGCCGTTGCACGCGGTGAAGCGGGATCTGCTGGAAGGCCGCCTCGTCAAGTTATGGATCGAAGATTTGCCGGAGGAGGGTCTGATCCTGCCGATGTCTGCCGTTTATCTCACCGCCAAACCGCCCGGACCAGCGGGTCGCTGGTTCGTCGAGCGCCTGCGGCAGTGTCGCAAGCAACACGCTGTAGGTAAGGACTTGAGCGTGGGTCAGGGGTTCGAGTCTTCCCCATACTCCGCGGAGATCCAGTCGCTGCGATAAGCGTTGCGTTTTCCCAGAGGAGGAGTCGTCATGTTGAGACACACAAGAGTCGCAGTATCGTTTGTCATGCTTGTCCTCATGCTCATGTTGGAAAGCACGAGAGATGCGAACGCACGCTCCAAACTACCAGATCCCATCAACGCCGGTGTCGCCGAGAAGCTTTA
>WNFL01338538.1_pt1 | contig 20691 bp, 20 predicted proteins | sample 5400361 | NCBI WGS metagenome assembly WNFL01 (sample SAMN13153351, study PRJNA577476) | soil metagenome | isolation source: 40 cm soil on Douglas fir-dominated hillslope | place: USA:California | collected 2013-09-17
GGTCATCGGGGCGCTGGGGCTCAACATCCTCGTGGGCTACACCGGGCAGATCTCGATCGGGCACGCCGCGTTCCTGGCCGTCGGCGCCTATTCCACCGCGATCCTTGAGATCAACGCGGGGCTGCCGTTCTACCTCGCGATTCCACTCGGCGCGCTGATCACCTCCGGATTCGGCCTCGTCTTCGGCATCCCGTCCCTGCGCCTGAGGGGCCTCTACCTCGCCATCGCCACCCTCGCGGCGCACTTCATCACCACCTACGGCATCGTCCACTGGGAGGGCTTGACGAAGGGCGTGCTGGGGATGATGGTGCCGCCCGCAACCGTGTTCGGAATCCCGCTCGACTCGGACGCGCGGGTCTTCTACCTGATCTTCGCGCTCGTGATCCCGGCCACCTTCTTCGCCAAGAACCTCTTCCGGACCCGGGTGGGCCGGGCGTTCATCGCGATCCGGGATCGCGACGTGGCGGCCGGGGTCATGGGGGTCAGCCTGTATCACTACAAGCTGCTCGCCTTCGTGCTCAGCTCGTTCTACGCGGGGGTGGCCGGAGGCCTGATGGCCCACCATTCCCGGATCCTCTTCCCCGACTCGTTCACGCTCCTGGTCGCCATCGACTACCTGGCCATGATCATCATCGGGGGGCTGGGGAGCATCCTCGGCGCCATCTTCGGCGCGATCTTCATGACCCTGCTGCCCGAGGTGCTCAAGCTCGGCGCGACGTCGCTGACCGGGGTGTACCCGAACGCCTTCGGCCTCATCGCCTCGACGCGGGACATCGTCTTCGGCCTCGCGGTCATCCTGTTCCTGATGTACGAGCCCCAGGGCCTGTCCCGCATCTGGCTGCGGGTCCGGAGCTACTGGAAGCTCTGGCCCTATGCCTACTGAGCCACCCCATTCACCGTTCCGTTCACTCACCGCTCCGAAGGAGGGCGCTATGAGCCACACGCGCGATCTGCTCGTCCGGTTCCTCCTCATCGGCCTGTTCATCGTCGGACTCGGCGTCCCACCGAGCGCGGCGCAGGGGGTCATCAAGATCGGCAACCTCGTGGATCTCACCGGCCCGACCTCCGACCAGGGCAAGGACATCGCCCAGGGCCGGATCGACGCGGTCACGTACTTCAACGAGCGCGGCGGCATCAACGGCAAGAAGATCGAGCTCATCAGCGTCGAGTACGGCTTCCAGCCCCCCCGGGCGGTGGCGGCCTACAAGCGGTTCGTCGAGGACGACAAGGTGGTGATGGTCCTGGGCTACGGCACGCCCGACACCGAGGCGCTGCGCCCGTACATCACCAAGGACAAGATTCCGTACCTCTCCGGCTCGTACTCCGGGCACCTCACCGACCCGCGCCAGACCCCCTACAACTTCCCGGGCGGCATCGACTACACGAGCCAGATCCGCATCTTCCTCAACTACGTGAAGGAATCCTGGACCGACACGAGCCGCAAGCCGCGGGTCGCCTTCATCTTCGCCGATAACGCCTACGGGCGGGCGCCCATCGAGGCCGGGCGCCTCTACGCCAAGGAGATCGGGGTGGATCTGGTAGACGAGGAGATCATCCCGACCGTCCTGACCGACGCGACGTCGCAGCTCCTCACCATGAAGAAGAAGGACCCGGACTACGCCTACATCAACACCAACACCCAGTGGGTCCCGGTGGTGCTGAAGGACTCCTACAAGCTCGGACTCAAGACCAAGTACGTGGTGAACAACTACGGGATCGACGAGCGGACTCCGAAGCTGGCCGCCGAGGCGGCCGAAGGCGTGATGGGCATCCAGGACGTCGCCTACTGGGGCGAGAACGTGCCCGGCATGAAGACCCTGATGGACTTCCACGCCAAGCACCACGGCGGGGACACCCACGCCTCGCCCTACATGCGCGGGTGGCTCTGGGTGATCGTGTCGGTCGAGGCGATCAAGCGGGCCGGCGACAATCCGACCGGGGAATCGATCAAGAAGGCCCTGGAAAATCTGAAGGACTTCGACACCTGGGGGATCACCCCGCCCTTCACCTACACCAACGAGGACCATCGCCCCACCAACCGGGCGCGCCTGGTGATGGTCAAGGGCGGCAAGATCGTGCAGATGAAGGAGGTCTCGGTCGAGCGCGACATGAAGTGGATCGGGAAATAGATGCTGCGACTGAACAACGTCCAGGTCATCTACAGCGAGGTCATCCTCGTCCTGAAGGGGCTGTCGCTCGACGTGGACGACGGCAAGATCGTCGCCCTCCTCGGCGCCAACGGGGCGGGCAAGACGACGACGCTGAAGGCGATCTCGGGCCTGCTCAAGACCGAGGACGGCGCGGTCACCGACGGCAGCATCGAGTTCATGGGGCGGCGGATCGACGGGCGCGATCCCGAGGCGATCTGCCGCCTCGGGATCGTGCAGGTCATGGAGGGGCGCAAGGTCCTCGAGACCATGACGGTGGAGGAGAACCTCCGGATCGGCGGCTACTCGCGCCGGGACGCGGACGGGGTGCGCCGCGACATGCAGATGATCTACGAGTACTTCCCCCGGCTGGTGGAGCGGCGGACGCAGCTCGCCGGCTATCTCTCGGGGGGCGAGCAGCAGATGCTCGTGATCGGGCGCGCCCTGATGGCCAAGCCGCGCCTGCTGCTGCTGGACGAGCCGTCCCTGGGCCTGGCCCCCCTGCTGGTCAAGGAGATCTTCGCGATCATCCAGAAGATCAACCGCGAGCGCGGCACCACGTTCCTGCTCGTCGAGCAGAACGCCCAGATCGCGCTCGGCATCTCGGACTACGGCTACATCATGGAGAACGGCCGGATCGTCTTCGAGGGGCCGGCCGACAAGCTACGGGGCAACGACGACGTGCGGGAGTTCTACCTCGGGCTCAGCGCGGCGGGGCGGCGGAAGAGCTTCCGGGAGGTGAAGTTCTACAAGCGCCGGAAGCGCTGGGCCTTCTAGTCCAGCCAGTCTTCCTCTTTGAGCTTCCGCGGCAGGTAGGTCTTGGTCAGGTAGCGGAAGTCCTTGTTGGCCAGCGCGTCGAGCTCGTACTTGAGCCCCGACGCGAGCATCCGCTTGATCTCGTCCTGCCAGGGCTTCTTCTGCAGCCACCGGTACTTGAGCAGCTCCTTGGCGCGGCCGATGTCCTTGTCGTTGAGCTTGATGCCCACGTTGCGGGGGAGCCCGTAGCGGTCGGGGTCGGCGCTGGAGAGCCCGATGAACTTGGCCTTGGGAATGGCCATCCGCTCGCTCTCGAAGGCGAGGTTGATCGAGCCCTGCTTGACGACCGAGTAGATGTAGTAGCCCCAGGGGTCGTTGTCCACGAGGACGTAGACCGGGATCTTGTACTCCTCGTGCAGGCGCCGCGCGAGGCGGCGGACCCCGCGGGGCGGCTGGCCGTTGCCGGTGAGGAGCACGCAGTTGTAGCGGCGCCAGAACTTGTCCTCGGAGAGGCGGTTCCACTGGGTGCCCTTCTCGACGAGCAGGACGAAGTCGGCGGTGCAGCGGCGGATCTCGATGAAGTCGGGCTCCACGATGGACGGCACCGAGTAGCCGCCCTTGCCCAGGCGCGCGCAGTCCACCCGGTCGCCGTCGTCGCCGAAGACGACCGGCCCCACGATGCTGCCCGCGTTCTCCGCGCGCACGTGGAGCTCCTCGCGCAGCGCGGCGAGCGAGACCTCGAGGTCCTCGATCAGCGGATCGGATTCGTTCTGGTTGTCGAACGTGTTCTCGTTCGAGCCCTTCATGGTGTGCTTGGTGCGGTAGTAGATCTCCCGCAGCGAGGTCGTGAGGTCGGCCCGCTGCAGCTCGGAGAGCGCGTCGGCCACCAGGACCGTCTGCATGAACTTCTTCGCCATGCCCACGTTGAAGAACGTGCGCTCCTGCTTCCGCTTGCCCATCTCGATGATGCCGCGCTTCTCGTTGAAGTTGACGTTGGCGAGGCTGCGCACCGGGATGAACAGCGTGGGGTCCTTGGCGCGGTCGGCCGCGGTGATCACCGCGTCCGCCACGCTGATGAGCTTCTTCTCGACCACGCCGGCCGCCGGGGTCTTTTTCGCCTTTGCTTTCGCCATGGCTCGGTCTACCTCTTCCCGCGTTTCGGTGCCTTCGCCTTGGGTTTCGCCGCCTTGGGAGCCCGGACCGGGCGCGCCGGCTTGACCGAACGGGCCGCCTTGGCCGGGCGAGAGGGCTTACCCTTGGCCTTCCCGCGCGCGGCCGCTTTCCCCTGCGCGGGCACGGGCTTGGCCTTCCCCGGCCGGGGCTCCTCCACCGCCGGGGCCGGCGCGGCGGGCTCGAGCTCCGGGAGCGCCGGCGCGTCTCCTTCAGGGCCGTCAGGAGTGACGATGATCGAGTGGGGGAGGCCTTCGGGGCCGTTGTCGCGGCCCAGGATCGCGTCGGTGCGGGTGCCCCCGGTCCGCTTGAGCGCGATCTTCTGGAGCTGCGCCTTGAGCTTCTCCTTGGGCAGCTTGCCGCCCTTCAGCCGGCCGCAGGCCTCGACGACCTCCTCGATGTACAGCTCGAAGATGTTGCGCCGGCGGAACTCGCTCTTGGCCCGCTCGCGGCGACGCAGGAACATGCCGAGCCGGCGCCCGCACTCCTGCAGCGCGAGCTTGATCTCCTTGCGGATCTCGTCGTAGTCGGCGATCGCTTCCTTCGACTCGCTCGTGAACGGGACCCAGACCGAGCCCATGTGGACGAAGATCACCATGGGGCCGGCGGGGAGCGCGCCGCGGGACTGGGCCACCCCGTAGTTGCGCCAGGCGGTCTCGAGCGCGGCCTTGAACGTCGCGCAGGCCGACTGCTGGTAGAGCAGCGGGACGCGATTGGCGTACCGGATGACGCGGGCCAGCTCGTTGTCGTCGTCCCGCTCCTCGCCCTCCGCGAGAGGGACCTCGGGGGCGTCCGCGGTGGCGGCCTCCGCCTGGTCCGGGGCCTTGCCGAAGGCCAGGCCGGCCTCGATGACGAAGGGGTTGCCGCGGTAGACCGCGGCGGGTCGGGTCACCGCGGTGTAGAACTCGCCCTTGATCTGCTTGTAGAGGCCGTGGAGGATCGCCTTCTCGCCGATGGGCGAGATGCAGTTCGACGGTGGCGCCATGATCTTGGTCGCCTGGATCGCCTTGTAGAGCGCCTCGGCCGCGTCGCCGTGCACGTTGCGCGGCCGCGCGTCCGGCGAGAGCTTGGCCGTCTTGCAGATCTCCACCGCGACCGCGTGGGAGACCCGGCTGAAGTCGCCCGCGAGGAAGCCCGAGACCGAGTGGCTCCGGGTGTCGTGGAGCATCCGCAGGAGCACGCCGAACTCGATGCCGTAGGGATGCGGCTTGATCTCGCGGGGCGGGGGCGGCAGCTCCTGGATAGTGCGCGGGTACTTCCGGGTGTCGCCCTCCGGCGTGTTGTAGACGAGCGTGACGTGCGGATTGGCGATGGCGACCTGCTCGAGGAACTCGTCCACCGAGGCGCGGCCCTTCTGGTAGCGTCCCTCGATCTCGAGCGTGACCTGGGTGCCGCGCGGGTGGTGCCAGTCGATCTTCTTGCTCTCGAAGATCCGCGGCTCGTTCTTCTTGGTGTCGATCTGCACCTCGAAGTAGTGCGTCGCCGCGCGCGGCCCGGTGCTCGAGGTGATCTGCACCGGCTTGCCGGTGGTGAGCTGCGCGTACATGCCCGCCGCGGAGATGCCGATGCCCTGCTGGCCCCGGCTCATGCGCAGGCGATGGAACTTCGAGCCGTAGAGGAGCTTGGCGAAGATCGGCGGGATCTGCTGGCGGACGATGCCCGGCCCGTTGTCGATCACCGTGACCCGGAAGCGGGTCGCCTGGCTGGCCGCGACCGGCGCTTCCTCCCCGCTCGCCGCGACCTCCAGGGTAACGACGACCTCGGGCAGGATGCCGGCCTCCTCGGCGGCGTCGAGCGCGTTGTCCACCGCTTCCTTGACGCAGGTGAGCAACGCCTTCCGCGGATTGTCGAAGCCGAGCAGGTGCCGGTTCTTGGTGAAGAACTCGGAGACCGAGATCTCCCGCTGGCGGGCACCCATCTCGGCGGCGGATGGGGCGGCCTTGGGCTCGGGGGTCGGCGTCCGGACGAGCGCGGTGGGCATTCCCCTCCTTGATATCAAATCCCTGCTCCGCAGCAGCCTTTTTTTGACCGACGACCCGCGAGCCTGTACTGTTCGGGACGCGTGGACTTCAATCTGACGCCGGCGCAAGAGGCTTTTCGCGAGGAGATCCGGGAGTTCCTGCGCTCGGAGCTGGCCGCCGCGCCCGGGCGCGTCCGGGAGGACGGCTGGGTCGTCGGATTCTCGCGGGCCTTCTCGGAGAAGCTCGGCAAGCGGGCGGCCGCGTCGCGCGCGCCGTGCTCTACGCGCCCGCCTCCACGATCCAGGGTGGGACGAGCAATATCCTGAGGAATATCATCGCGCATCGCGGGCTCGGGTTGCCCGCCGACTGAAGGGGAACCGCATGACTACCGTGATCGTCAGAGGGGACGCGACCGGGCTCGCGCAGGAGATCGAGACGGGGCGACACCGGCTGGTCGCGGACGAGCCGGTGGAGGCGGGGGGAACCGACACGGGCCCGGCGCCCTACGAGCTGCTGCTGGCCGCGCTCGGGGCGTGCACCTCCATGACCCTCTCGATGTACGCGCGGCGCAAGCAGTGGCCGCTCGAGCGGGTCACGGTTCGGCTGCGGCACGGCCGGATCCACGCCCAGGACTGCGCGGAGTGCGAGACCAAGGAGGGCATGCTCGATCGCATCGAGCGCGAGATCAGCCTGACCGGCCCGCTCGACGCGGAGCAGCGGGAGCGGCTGCTCGCGATCGCCAATCGCTGCCCGGTGCACCGAACCCTCGTCTCCGAGGTCGACATCCGCACGCGGCTGGTCTAGGCGGTGCGGCCGGCCGCGCGCGCCTTTCCCTGGTACCTCGCCGGAATCTCCTCGTGGTTCGCGAGCACCGGCATGCAGAACATCGTGTTCTCGTGGCTCGTCACGGTGGTGCTGCACGAGCCGCCCGCGCGGATCGGCGTCGCCCAGATGTCGCTCATGGCGCCCGCGATCTTCCTGATGCTGCTCGGGGGGGCGGTGGCCGATCGCGCGGATTGCCGGCGGCTGCTGGTGCGCGGGCATCTCGTGGCCGCGCTGCCGCCGCTCCTGCTGGGCGTGGCGATCGCGCGGGGCGGGCTGACCTACGTCGCCCTGATCGCCTACGCCCTCGCGGTCGGGACCGCGGGCGCGTTCGTCATGCCGGCCCGCGACGCGATGCTCACGCACGTGGCCGCGGGGGGGCTCGGCCGCGCGGTGGCGGTGATGACCGCCACCCAGTTCGCGGCGCAGCTCATCGGGATCGCGGTGGGCGGCGGCGCCGGGACGATCGGCGCGCCCGCGCTGCTGTTCCTGCAGGCGGCGCTGCTCGCCGCGGGCGGCCTCGCGGCGCTGCGGCTGCCCGCGGCGCCTCCGGTCCCCGGGGCCGCGGCCCGGAGCCGGCTCGCCGCCATGCGCGACGGGCTACGGGCCGCCGCCGAGTCGCCGATCGTGGCCCCCGTACTGATCGCGAACCTCGCGGTGGGCGTGCTCTACGTGGGCGCCTTCTTCGTGATCCTGCCCCTGATCGTGCGCGACATCTACGGCGGTGGCTCGGCGGAGCTCTCGCTGCTCAGCCTGGGGTTCTGGGGTGGCACGATCGGCTCCACCCTCGTCCAGATCCGGCTGGGGGCGCTGCGCCGCCCCGGCCGGGCCATCGTGCTCGCGCTCCTGCTCGGCGCGGGCGTGCTCGCGGCCATGGCGTGGCCGGGCCCGTTCCCGGCCCTGGTGGCGCTCTGCGTGGTGTGGGGACTGGGGGCGGGGGTGGTGATGACCCAGGCGCGGACGCTGGTGCAGGCGGCGGCCCCCGAGACGCACCGCGCGCGGATCCTGTCGCTCTTCCAGCTCGGCCTGATGGGAGGGGCGCCGGTCGGGGCCCTCCTGATCGGCTGCGTCGCCGGGTTCACCGGCCCGCGCGCCGCGGTAGTCTATCCCGCCGCGTGCATGTTACTGGTGCTGGCCGGGCTGCTGCTGCGCTCCCGCCTCTGGCAGCAGGGCGAGGCGCGGTGAGGCGGGATCAGCGCATCTCGTAGAGGTAGGGCGCGAACTTCATCTCGGCGCCGAGCAGATCGCCGCCCGAGGCGGGGTGCGGCAGCTCGGTGCCCGCGCGCTCCTGGATCCGGACCACGAGGTCGCGGTAGGACGAGGTCTTCATGACCCGACCGAACTGGGCCCGGTAGTTCGTGATCAGGCTGACCCCATCGATCGTGATGTCGCGCACCAGCCAGCGATTGCCCTGGTAGACCATCCAGTGGTCGAGGCGGATCGGGCGGCCGCCGCGGCCCATGATGACGGTGCGTACTGCCGCCCGGTCCCGCTCCACCGACTCGCTCAGGTACGAGACGGTGACCCCGTTGGCGTCGATGTCGGCCGCCGCCGCGAGCCAGTAGACGAAGCTGCGCTGGACGAAGCCCGAGAAGATGGACGTGAACTCCCGCTGCTCGACCGCGGTGCGCGCCTTCCACTCCGGCCCGAGGACGTCTTCCGATGCGCCGCGAAAGTCGAAGACCTTGCTGAACAGGGCGCGGATCGCGACAATCCGTTCGAGCGGCCGCTCCTCCAGCGTCGGGTCGGCGATGATTCGATTGGCCTGGGCGAACGTGGCTTGGAGCGTGCTGGTAGGACCTCCCGCCTCGGCGGCGCTGACGAGGAGCGTGATGACCACGACCGAGGCGAGGAAGGCGCGGAGGAACATGCCCCGGAGCGGTGCATCGCTTGTGCCACCGGAGGCGGGTCATCGACGAGCCCCAAGCCCGCGATTGAAGGCATTGAAGGCAGTTATTGCGGAGCCCGCCTTCCCCCGTCGCGCTCACGGGTGGACGATTACCGTCAGAGTGTCAGCCGCCTTTCAGCCGAGGATCGAGGAGGTCCCGCAGCGCATCGCCGAGCATGTTGAAGCCGAAGACCACGAGCGACAGCGCCAGCGCGGGCCAGATCGCGAGCCAGGGCGCGCGATACATGTGATCGAGGTCCGCGAGCGAGAGCATGCCGCGCCACGTCGGATAGGGTGGCGGCACGCCCAGGCCGAGGAACGGGAGGCTCGCCTCATGGCGCTGCTCGCGGAGGGCCACGCGCGAGCCGCGGTCCCGGGCTAGGCGGGTCCGCTCAGGCCGGAGCGGGCGGCCATGGGATCTTCATCGCGTCGAGGCGCCGCAGCCGGTCCTGGCCGAGCGTGCGGTCCCAGGTCTCCGCGAGCTGCTCCGCGGTCCAGTCGCCGGGCGTGCTCGCGGTGCGGATCGGCGCGGGGTGGGAGAACACGCTCACCTCGCTACCGCGCACCCCGATCACCTGGCCCGTGATGTGGCGGGCCCGGTCGCTGGCCAGGAACGTCGCGACCGGGGCGATGGCCTCGGGCGGAGTGGCGGTGGCGGCGCCGCGGCGCTCGCCGGGCAGCCGCTGGGTCATGCGCGTGTCGGCGGTGGGCGAGATCGCGTTGCAGCGCACACCGTACTTCGCCATCGCGAGCGCGGTCGAACGGGTTAGGCCGACGATGCCTTCCTTGGCCGCCGAGTAGTTGGGCTGGCCCGGGCTGCCCTCGAGGCCCGCCGCGGAGGTGAAGGTGATGATGCTCCCGGTCTTGCGCTCGCGCATGTGACGGGTGGCCGGCTGCATGACCGTGAAGTGGCCCTTGAGATGCACCGCGATCACCGCGTCCCACTCCTCCTCGCTCATGTTGAAGATCATCCGCTCGCGCAGGATGCCCGCGCAGCAGACCAGCACGTGGAGATCGCCGAATTCCTTGAGGGCCAGCTCCACCACCGCGCGGCCGCCCGCCATGGTGGCCACGCTGTCCGCCGCGGGCACCGCGCGCCCGCCCGCCTGGCGGATCTCCGCCACCACCGCGTTCGCCGGCTCGCTGGAGGGATCCATCCCGTCCACGCTGACCCCGTAGTCGTTCACCACCACCGCGGCGCCCGCGGCGGCCAGGCCCATCGAGACCGCGCGCCCGATGCCCGTGCCGCCGCCCGTCACCACCGCCACCTTGCCGTCGAGCAGTGCCATTGCGTTCCTCCTTGCGCTGCGGTTGCGTTCCTCCTTGCGCTGCGGTTGCGTCTCTCCTCGCGCTGCCGTATCGTCGGCGCGTTCACGTCGACCGCCGCCGATCCTGCGCGACGCCGACCGGGCAGTCAAGAGCGCATCCAGCGAGGGAGCGAGCATGGCCAAGACGCGCGGCACCGGGCTGCTGATGCTGTGGACGGACGTCGATGCCCAGCACGAGGCCGAGTTCAACCGCTGGTACGACGAGGAGCACCTCGACCGGCTCCTGAAGGTGCCCGGCTTTCTCGGAGCATCGCGCTACGTGGCCCTGCGCGGCGGGCCCAAGTACCTCGCGATGTACGAGCTGGAGGAAGCGGGGGTGCTGCGCACCGCCGCCTTCCTCGACGAGGTGCGCTTCCGCCCCTCCGCGCGCCGGCAGCAGTCCTCGGGCGGCCACGTCGGGCGCAACTACCTGCTGAACGGCTACCGCCAGATCTTCCCGGCGCGCACCAACCCGGTCGAGCTGACCATGGGGCCGTCGCCGTATCTGCAGATGGGGCGCATGGACATCCCCGCCCACATGGAGGAGGAGTGGAACGACTGGTACAACTGGGTCTACGTCCCCGACTACCTCACGGTGCCCGGCGTGATCCGTGCTCGCCGCTTCGTGGCGGTCGAGGGCCAGCCCAAGTACCTCACGGTCTACGAGTTCGAGCGCCCGGACGTGCCCGAGGGCGAGGCCTGGAACAAGGTGCGCGACGCGAACCCGTGGACCCGCCGGGTGCGGCACCACATGCGGCTCGACGCGGGCTCGCCGGTCGTCTACAAGCGGATCAATCCTAGTCTCGGGCCCACGTTGCCGTCATGATCAAGCGCGTCACGTTGCTCACTCGCAAGGCGGGCATGACGCGCGAGCAGTTCACGCGCCACTGGCTCGACGTGCACGCCCCGCTGGCCCACGCGGTGCCCGGGCTCAAGCGCTACGTGCAGTCGCACATCATCGAGGAGTACAAGCGGCCCGACATCCCGACCACGCCCGTCGAGGTGGACGGCATCGCCGAGCTCTGGTTCGCGGACCGCGCGAGCATGGACCGCGCGCTGGCGTCGCCCGAGATGGCCGCGCTCCACGCGGACGGGGCGCTCTTCATCGGCGGCAACAAGACCTTCGTGGTCGAGGAGAAGGTGATCATCTAGGTGGCGGGGGACCAGATCCACCTCGGGATCAAGCTCGGCTACACCCTCTTCCTCCTGGTCCTGGTGCCGGTGTACTGGGCGCACTACGGCCCGAAGAACTTCCTCTGGTTCTCCGACATCGCGCTCCTGACCACCGGGGCGACGCTCTGGCTGGAGAGCCCGCTCCTCGCGAGCATGATGACGCTCGCGGTGCTGCTGCCCGAGCTCGCGTGGAACCTGGACTTCTTCGGCCGCCTGCTCACCGGCCACGCCATGTTCGGCATGAGCGCCTACATGTTCGACGCGAAGGCGCCCCGCTATCTCCGCGCGCTCTCCCTCTTCCACGTGCCGCTGCCCGCCGGGCTCGTCTGGCTCGTGCTCCGCCTCGGCTACGATCGGCGCGCGTGGCTCTACCAGAGCCTGCTCGCCTTGATCGTGCTGCCGGTGTCGTACTGGCTCACCGACCCGGCCCAGAACGTGAACTGGGTCCACGGGCTCGGGACGCCCCACACCACGCGGCCGCCCTGGGCGTACCTGGCCCTGCTGATCCTCGCGTTCGCGCTCGTGCTCTACCTGCCCCCGCACCTCGTCTTCAGCTACTTGCCCCGGAGCGTGATGTCCTCGTAGGGCGCCGAGTAGGCGTGGCCCGAGATCAGGCCCAGGCCCGACTCGCGCACGCGGGGCCCGACGCCGTTGAGGAACGCCAGCTCCCAGATCGGGGCGTAGACCACCTTCTCGTGGAGGAGCTGCTGCATGCGGTGGAGCGTGGCCTCGCGCCGCTTCGGGTCGTTGTCGGCGGCCTGCTCCTGGAACAGGCCCTCGATGTCCGGGTACGTGCCGTAGACGTAGGCGCCGCCAGCGGCCACGAAGGCCTCGAGGCGCGTGGCCGCGTTGCCGAAGGCGCCGCTGGACCCCTGGATGAGGTTCCTGAACTTCTTCTCCGAGTAGCCGCTGAAGAACGCCGCGCGCTCGAGCGGGCGCAGCTTCACCCGGAGGCCCACCTGCTGCAGGGAGTTGGCGACCGCCTCGCCGAGGTTGGCGTAGGAGCCGTCGCAGTAGTACTCCCCCGCGTCGAAGCCCGACGGGTACCCCGCCTCCGCGAGCAATTTCTTGGCCCGGGCCGGGTCGTACGCCGGGGCGGGCGGCTGCCAGAAGTACTCGAACGACGTCGGGATGATGCTGTTGTTGAGCCGCGAGTAGCCGAGCGTCAGCGCCTGGTTGACGGACGGCCGGTCGATGGCCAGGCTCGCGGCCTGCCGCATCCGCCGGTCGTGCCACGGCGATTTGGAATCCCACTGGTCGGCGAAGTAGAGCCAGAACGTTCCCTGGATCACCGCCGGTTTGAGGGTGAGCCCGGGGGTCTTCTGCAGCTCCTCGGCCAGCTCGCCGCGGATCGAGTACGCGATGTCCACCTCCCCGCGCTTGAGCGCGGCCAGCCGCGTGGCCTCGTCGGGGATCACCCGCAGCACCAGCCGCTTCACGCTCGGGCTCTTGCGCCAGTACTGCTCGAAGGCCTCCAGCACCAGCTCTACCCCGGGCGTGAACGAGACGAACTTGTAGGGGCCCGCGCCCACCGGCGCCTTCTTGAAGCCCTCCTCGCCCACCTTCTCCACGTACTTGCGCGGCACGATCCAGCCCGCGCCGGTGGCGTTGGTGTAGAACGTCAGGAAGTCCGGCCAGGGCTGCTTGAGCCGGATGCGCACGCGCCCGGGATCGGGGGTCTCCACGCTGGCCACGCGCTCCTTCAACGCCTTGACCGCGGTGCCGCGGTAGCGCTCCAGCGAGAACTTCACGTCGTCCGACGTGACCGGGTCGCCGTTGTGGAAGAGCGCGCCCTTGCGGAGCACGAACTCGTACACGAGCCCGTCCTTCGAGACCGACCAGGATTCGGCCAGCCCCGGCGCCCGCGGCTGCCCGGGCATGGGCTTCACCAGCGCGTCGTGCAGGGCGTAGAGGACCATGTAGGGCGTGATCATCCCCGGGGTCTCCGCCGGGTCGAACCACGTGGGCGCCAGCGAGATGTGCACGGCCCAGGTGAGCTGGCCCTCGGGCGCGGCCGGCAGAGTCGCCGGAAGGGCGAGGACGAGCAGGGCCACCAGGATCAGGACCAGAGCGCGCAGGGTCATGGGGCACGCCTCCTTCGAGCGAAGGGTCCGGACGGGAAAAGGTGGGCCGATTATCCGGCAATCGCGGGCCGTGTCAATCGGCCGGACCGCTTGGGTCCGGCGGGCCTTCCGTGCTATCCCTACGCGGTGAGCAGCGTCGCTCCCGCGGCGGCCGCCCTGGCCGCGCCCCACGCCTTCGCCGAGATCCTCCGCGAAACCCCGTACCGCCGGCTCTGGCTCTCCGGTCTCTGCGTCAACGGCGCGCGCTGGATGGACCTGGTCCTGCTCGGCTGGCTCGCCTTCCAGCTCACCGACTCGCCGTTCATGGTCGCGGTGGCCGCGTTCGCCCGCTCCGCGCCGATGATGCTGCTGGGCCCCTTCACCGGCCTGCTCGCGGACCGAATGCACCGCGGGCGCGTGCTCGTCTTCACCCAGACGCTGGGGCTCGCGACCGGGCTGGTCCTCGCCGCGGTCTTCGCGGCCGGGCGCGGCGGCTTCTGGCCGATGGTCGGCCTCGAGGTGCTCTTCGGGGTCCTCTGGGCGATCGACTTCCCGGCCCGGCGCACCGCGCTCTACGCGCTGGTGGGGCCGCGCCGCGTGGCCACCGCGGTCTCGCTCGAGACCGTCTCGATGCAGGTCGCCAAGATGATCGGGCCGGTGCTGGCCGGCATCGGGCTCGCGCGCATGGGCCCGGCGCCGTGCTACGTGGCGGTGGCCGTGCTCTACGCGCTCGGGTTGCTCGCCTTCGTCGGCCTGCCCGCCCGGATCGGCGGGCCGAGCGGCCGCGACACCGCCTCGGTCGTGTCGAGCCTCGGGGAGGGCTTTCGCGAGGCCTGGCGCGAGCCCACCGTGCGCGCGGTGCTGATCATCACGGTGCTGATGAACACGCTCTTCTTCCCGTACCAGCACATGCTGCCGGTCTTCGCGCGCCAGGTCCTGCGCGTGGGCCCGGAGTGGCTCGGCGCGCTGGTCGCGGCCGACGGGCTGGGCGCGCTGCTCGGCGCGCTGGCCATCGCGTCGCGCCGCGGGTTCGTCGCGCACGGCCGGCTCTTCGCGACCGCGGTGCTGGTGGCGCCGTTCCTGCTGCTGGCCTTCACGGGGCTGCGCTGGCGCTGGGCGTGCCTCGCCATTCTCGTGCTGGTCGGGGCCGCCGAGTCGGGCTTCGCGGCCATGCAGAGCACCCTGGTCCTCCTCGCGGCGCCGCCCGACAGCCGGGGCCGGGCCATGGGCATCCTCTCGGCCTGCATCGGCACCCAGCCGCTGGGTACCCTGTGGATCGGCTTCCTGGCCACCGGCATCGGGGTCCCCGCCGCCATGGCCCTGAACGGGGTCGTGGCGCTCCTCGCGATGCTTCCGGCGGCGTGGCCGCTCGCCCGCCGGCCGCCGGTTTGACCCGCTATTGACCGGGTTTACGAAGTACCCTAAGTTTGTGATCGATCGGTGCGATCGCCGGGATGGTCCCGGCCGGTCCCGACCGTTTTCCCGTTGCCCAGGAGGGCTCATGAAGAGGATACGTGCCGTGCTGGTTCTGCTCCTGGTGGCCGCCGTCAGCCTGTCGCTGCCCGGCGCCACCTCGCTCGCCCAGGAAGTGCTCACGAATGATTCCGTGATCCAGATGGTCAAGGCGGGGCTGCCGGAGGCGGTCGTCATCGCCAAGATCAAGGGGACCGCGAGCAAGTTCGATCTCAAGACCGACTCGCTGGTGAGCCTCAAGAAGGCCGGCGTCTCGGACAAGGTGCTGGAAGCCATGGTGTCGGCCGGATCCGGCTCCCCGGCCGCCGCCGCCGCTCCGACGACCACGACGCCCGCTCCGCCCGGCCCCGCGGTCGCGGCCGGCGCGCTCAAGAACCAAGACGTGATCTACCAGCTGGTCTCCGGCAAGTACGTCGAGATGTTCGCGACCTCGGCCAACCTCGAGACCAACATGTCGTTCTTCCAGAGCAAGAGCGAGGTGGTGCTCGAGGGGAGGAAGGCGCAGTACCGGACCAGCGAGAAGCAGCCGGTGTTCCTCAGCACGTACTCGTCGACCGACGCCCCGCTCGTGCGCCTCAAGCAGGGTGACGATCACAACGATCGCAACCTCAAGATCGGCAGCGGCGCCTTCATGCCGTTCGGCGGCACCCAGAAGATGGGCGTGCGCAACGAGGACAAGATCCCGGTCACCATCGAGCGCGACGCCCGCGGGTTCTACAAGGTGAGCCCGTCCGCGACGCTGCCGCCCGGGGAGTACGGCTTCATCCTCGCCACCGGCTTCGGGGCGGGCTCGGGCAAGATCTACGACTTCGGAGTCGACTAAACGGACAGCGCCGATGCGCGCGGGCCCCTCGAGCGGGCCCGCGCGCTGGCCCCGCTCCTCGAGGACCTGAGCGAGCGCACGGAGCAGGAGCGCCGGCTCCCCGAGCCGGTGCAGCGGGCGCTCTTCGACGCCTCACTGTTCCGCCTGCTCCTGCCTCGCTTCCTCGACGGGGGCGAGGTGGATCCTCTCACGTTCGTCGAGGTCATCGAGGAGATCGCCCGGCACGACGCGAGCGCGGCGTGGTGCCTCTGCCAGGCCTCCGGCTGCTCCATGACCGCGGCCTACCTCTCGCCCGACACCGCGCGCGAGATCTTCGGCGCCCCGCGCGCGGTGCTGGCCTGGGGCCCGAGCAATGACGCGAAGGCGGTGGCGGTGGACGGCGGCTACCGCATCACCGGGACGTGGAGCTTCGCGAGCGGCTGCCACCACGCCACGTGGCTCGGCGGCTACTGTCCGATCCAGGGGCCCGACGGCGCGACCCGGCGCCGGCCGGACGGCACCGCGGACGGGCGCACCATGCTGTTCCCCGCCGCGCAGGCCACCATCATCGACGTCTGGCACGTGACCGGGCTGCGCGGAACCGGCAGCGACGCGTTCACCGCGACCGACCTCTTCGTCCCCCACGCGCATTCGGTCTCCCGCGACGATCCCGCCGAGCGGCGCCATCCCGGCCCGCTCTACTGCTTCCCGTCGGGCAGCCTCTACGCCTCGGGCTTCTCCGGTGTCGCCATGGGCATCGCGCGCAGCAGCCTCGACGCCTTCATCGAGCTGGCCCGCGACAAGGAGCCGCGCTCCTCCAAGCGCCTGGTGCGCGACAGCGCGCTCATCCAGTTCCAGGTCGCCGAGGCCGAGGGGAAGCTGGGCGCGGCCCGGGTGTTCCTGCATGACACGCTCCGGCGCATCTGGGCCGAGGTGAGCGGGTCCGGGAGCCCGCTCAGCGTGGAGCAGCGGGTGCAGATTCGCCTCGCCTCCACCTACGGCATCCACCAGGCCAAGCAGGTGGTGGATACCGTCCACCACGCGGCCGGGTCGAGCGCCATCTTCACCAGCAGCGCCTTCGAGCGGCGCTTCCGCGACATCCACACCGTGACCCAGCAGCTCCAGGGCCGCCAGGCCCACCTCGAGACCGTCGGCCGGTACCTCCTGGGCCTCGAGCCCGACCAGACCTTTCTATAGCGCAGCGCGGGCGCCGGGATTAAGTCCGCTCGTCTTGACGCGCCGCTCCGAGTACGCGGAAGACCTGCCGCGGCACTCGAGGATCAGGCCCGGCCGGACCGGCCGCCGTAGAATTAGGAGCCAAATAATCTTCATGTGTAGAATGAACGTGAGCCTCGAGCCGGGTCCGGTACTCCGGACGGGAGGGTGCGATCGCTCGAAACTCGCGACGAAGTTTCGCAGTCTTCCGGCGTGGGGGACTGCCATGAGCGACATACCGGCCGAAACCCCCCGTATTGCCCGCGCCTACTGCCCCGCCTGCGAACCCGACGCCGACACGCTGCTGGAAATCCTCGAAGTGCAATGGTGCAACGTCCACATGCCGCTGCGCGAAGGTCTCGACGACGCGCGGGTCATGTCGGACGCCATGCTGACCGGGAGCGCGGAGGCGGGCGGCGACGAGAACCGGCGCTGGTGCGACGTCATCCACGGCGACTCGCACAACGGGCACCGTCGAGGTCGCTAGCGCAGATCGGGGTCAGCCGTCAGAGTCAGATCAGCGGCCAGGGGTAGCGCAGGCCGCTCTTGTCCACCGGAAACTGCCCCGTGCGGAGGAGTCCGCGCGCGCGGCGCTTGAGCGCGCGCTGCTCGTCGGGATCGAGCAGCTCGGCGAGGGCGGGGGGGAGCTCGTCGCTCACCACGCGGCGTAGATCCTCCTGCAGCGCGGGCGCGATCGGCTCCTCGCCGAAGTCCCAGATCACGGTGCGCAGCTTGGGCTCGGCGTGGAAGGTCAGCCCGTTGTCGATCGCGTAGATCCGATCGTCGGGCACGAGCAGGCAGTGGCCGCTCTTTCGGTCGGCGTTGTTGGCGACCAGGTCGAAGAGGCAGATGCGCTGCAGCGTCTCGCGGTGCTCGTCGACTTCCAGCAGGGTGAAGTAGTGCTGGCGGAAGTCGGCCGGGACGAAGAGCTGGAGCGAGCCTTCGCCCATGGGCCCGTCGCCCCGCGGCGCGGTCGGGGGCACGAGGCCCCAGCCGAGCGCTTCCGAGAGCAGATACGCGGCGATCTCGCGTCGGAAGAGCCCGGGCGGAAAATCCCAGAGCGGCCGCTCGCCCTGCTCCGGCTTGTAGACCGCCAGCGCGGTGGCGCCGTCGAGGGCCAGCTCCACCAGGAAGGTGGCGTTGCTACTGCGCGGCATCCGCCCCTTCACGGTGATGTCGCCGCGGGCCAGCAGGTCGAGGGCGACGGCCGGATCCGCTCGCCCCGACATCCTAGTGGCTCACGCTAGTGCTTCACGTGCCCGTTGGCCCGCGGGCAGACGTGGCCCTCGGGATCCATGGGACGGCTGCATACCGGGCAGGTCGGGCGTCCCCCCTTCATGAGCTCGTTCGCCCGCTCCACGAAGGCGGCGGCATGGGCGCGGGTGATGCGAAAGCGGGCCATGGCCGGATCGGGCTCGGGCCCGGGCGCGGGGGTGCCCTCCTCTTCCGCCTCCTCCGGCTCGATCAGCTCGCTCGCCTCCACGACCACCCGATCCTGGCCCTCGTCGTAGCCCACCGCGAGCGAGCCCACGTCCCACGCGACGTCGAGCGGCTCGATCAGCTCGGTGGCCGCGCGCGTGGCCCCCGGGGCGCCCTTCACGCGGGCGAGGAGCCCGCTCACGTACTCGGCCAGCGCGCGCACGTGCTCCTTCTCGACCTTCAGGGTGATGAGGCGGGTGCCGTCGCGCGATTGCAGGTAGAAGACGCGCTGGCCCGGAGGCCCGACCGCGCCGGCGGTGAAGTGGTCGGGCGAGTCCACCTCGAACGACGGGTTGTCGCTCATGCCTTCTTGCCCCCACCGAGCCAGGCGAGGTCGCCCGCGAGCGAGTTCACGGTGAGGACGGCGGGGCCGCCGCGCCGATAGGCCACCGCGGTGATGGAGGTGGGGGCGATCATGATGCGCTGGAAGAGGTCGAGCGGGGTGCCGAGGGCCTGGGCCACCGCGGCCTTGATCGGATCGGCGTGCGACACCGCCACCACGATTTGCCCGGGGAACCGGGCCACCAGGCGGCCGAGCGCTCCGGTGATGCGCGCCTGCATCTCCGGGAAGGACTCTCCGTTGGGGAATCGGAACCCGCTCGGGTTGCGCTGCACCGTCTCCCATTCGGGCCGCCGGGCCGCCTGCTTGAGGCTGAGCCCGGTCCACGAGCCGATGTCGAGATCGGCGAGGTCCCGCTCGATGCGCAGGGCGAGCCCGCGGATCCGGGCGATGGGGGCCGCGGTCTCCCGCGCGCGCTCGAGGTGCGAGGAGTAGACCGCGGCGACCTTGGGCAGCACCTTGATCCGCGCGGCCGCCACGTCGGCCTGGCGCCGGCCCTCGTCGGTGAGGTGCAGGCCGGGGGCCTGGCCGGGCAGCTTGATCCCGGTGGTGGGCGTCAGCCCGTGGCGCACGAGCAGGACGACCGTCGCGGCGTCCGCCATCGGGCGGGCGGCTAGGAGACGGCCCGCCGCTTCGCGCGCACGAAGTCGACGAGCACGTACTCGCCGAGGCGATCGGACGTCGCGAAGAAGGCGCGGCCGCGATTGATGCGGGTCATCTGCTCGACGAAAGCGGCCAAAGCGTGGCTCTGCTCGAGCATGAAGGTGTTGATGGTGATGCCGTCGCGCGTGCAGCGCTGGACTTCCTTGAGCGTCTCCTGCAGCGTCCGCCGCGTCGGCGGGTAGGCGAACTCGGGCTCGGTGCCCTCCATGTGCGCGGTGGGCTCGCCGTCGGTGATCATGATCACCTGCTTGTTGCCGCCCTTGTGCCGGGCCAGGAGCTGGCGCGCGAGGAGGAAGCCCGCGTGCATGTTGGTGCCCACGCTCCACTCGCCGGGGGCCAGGTGCGGGAGCTGGGCCGCGGTGAACTCGCGCGCGTAGAGCGAGAAGCCCACGATGTAGAGGCTGTCGCGCGGGAACTGGCCGCGGATGAGCGCGTTGAGGGCGAGCGCGACCTTCTTGGCGGGCAGGAAGCAGCCGTTGAAGATCATCGAGCGGCTCATGTCGAGCATGAGCACGGTGGCCGCGTGGGTCTGGGTCTCGGTGCGCACCACCTCGAAGTCGTCGGGGGCGAGGGGCACCGGGACCCCCGCCCCGTTGCGCTCCACCGCGTTCATCAGGGTCTCGCGCAGCTCGAGCAGGAAGGGATCGCCGAACTCGTAGCGCTTGACCTGGTCGGTGCGGTCGCCGCCCGCCCCCCGCTGCTCGAGCGCGTGACCGCCGAAGCGGTCGCGCTTCAGGTGCCCGAAGATGTCGCGCAGGGCCTTGTCGCCGATCTTGCGGATGGCCCGGGCGGTCAGCTCGAGCCGATCGCCCTTTCGCTCGAGGTAGCCGGCCTCTTCCAGCTTCTTGGTCATCTCGCGCAGGCGCTCGAGGTCGCGCTTGGCCTCCTCGCCCAGGAGCTGTTCGACCTGCTGCGGGTCGAGCTTCTCGAGGTCGTTGGGGTCGCGCACCTTCTGGATCTGGCGCTCGAGATCGTCGAGCTGCCGGAGCTCGTCCATCAGCTCCATCGCCTGCTTCATGGAGAGATCGTCGTTGCCGCGGAAGTTGTAGCGCTGGCCGTCCGGCGGGGGCATGAGCTGGGAGAGATTCATGCCGAGCTGGCGCAGCTCGGCCTCGAGCCGCTCGTCCTGCATGAAGAGCGACTGCATCATGTCCTGGAGCTGGCTGCGCTGGCCGGGGGACATGCTCGAGAGCAGCGACTGCATCTGGCCGGCCTGCTGGGCGATCTGCTCCATGAGCTGGTCGAGGTTCTGCGCGCCCGGGAAGTGATCGCCCCACTTCTGCTTGAAGGCCTCGAAGTCGGGCTCGCGCCCCTCCATGCGGTCCTGGAGCATGCGATTGAGATCGCGCATCATCTCGCGCATCCGCTCGAGGTCCTGGGGGGTCATGTTGCCGAGCGCCTTCTGCATGTTGGAGAGGAACGGCTGCAGCAT
>WNFL01006274.1_pt1 | contig 20684 bp, 19 predicted proteins | sample 5400361 | NCBI WGS metagenome assembly WNFL01 (sample SAMN13153351, study PRJNA577476) | soil metagenome | isolation source: 40 cm soil on Douglas fir-dominated hillslope | place: USA:California | collected 2013-09-17
TACCCGAGCTGCATCCTGCAAGGCGACAACTCGGTGGGCGAGTTCTACTCGGTCGCGCTCACCAACAACTACCAGCAGGCGGACACCGGCACCAAGATGATCCACATCGGGAAGAACACCAAGAGCACGATCATCTCCAAGGGCATCTCTGCGGGCCACGGCCAGAACACCTACCGGGGGCTGGTGAAGATCCTGAAGGGCGCCACCGGCGCGCGCAACTACTCGCAGTGCGATTCCCTGCTGATCGGCGACAAGTGCGGCGCGCACACGTTCCCGTACCAGGAGGTGATGAACGCCGCGTCGCGCGTCGAGCACGAGGCTTCGACGTCCAAGATCAGCGAGGACCAGCTCTTCTACGCCCGCCAGCGCGGCATCTCGAGCGAGGACGCGGTGACCATGATCGTGAGCGGCTTCTGCAAGCAGGTCTTCCGCGAGCTGCCAATGGAGTTCGCCGTCGAGGCGCAGAAGCTGCTCGGCGTCAATCTGGAGGGCAGCGTAGGATAAATCCACTTGCCATGGACTCCGTAATCTATTTCGACAACAACGCGACGACGCGGCTGGCGCTCGAGGCGCTGGAGGCGATCGAGCCCTATCTGACCGGCTTCTACGGCAACCCGTCGAGCATCCATCGGTTCGGCAGCCAGGTGGGGCGGAAGATCCAGGAATCGAGAGAGCAGGTCGCGGCGCTCCTCGGCGCCGCCGACCCGGTGGAGATCGTCTTCACCAGCTGCGGCACCGAAGGCGACAACGCCGCGATCCGCGGCATGCTCGCCGCGCGGCCGGAAAAGCGCCACATCGTGACCACCCAGGTCGAGCACCCGGCGGTGCTGGGGTTGTGCCAGCACCTGGAGAAAAAGGGCTATTCCGTCACCTGGCTCAAGGTCGACGGCGACGGGATGCTCGATCTCGACGAGCTCAAGGGCGCGCTGACCGACGACACCGCGCTCGTCTCGATCATGCACGCCAACAATGAAACCGGCGTGCTGTTCCCGATCGTAGAGATAGGGGAGATCGTCCAGGCCCGCGGCATTCCGTTTCACGTCGACGCGGTCCAGGCGGCGGGAAAAGTCCCGCTCGACGTGAAGAAAGCGCCGGTCGATCTCCTGACGGTATCCGCCCATAAGTTTCACGGGCCCAAGGGGGTCGGCGCGCTTTACGTCCGCAAAGGCATCGCCTTTCCGCCCTTCATCATCGGCGGCCATCAGGAGCGCGGGCGGCGGGCGGGAACCGAAAACGTGACCGGCATCGTCGGCATGGGCAGGGCGGCTGAGCTGGCGCTCAAAAGCCTGGCCGAAGAAGAGCCGCGGCTGCGGGCACTGAGAGACCGGCTGGAGCAGTCGCTCCTCGAATCCTGTCCCGCCAGCCGGGTGAACGGGGCACGGCAAAAGCGCCTGCCCAACACGCTCAACCTGAGCTTCAAGTTTCTCGAAGGCGAGTCGATTTTAGTGCTGCTCGATCAGGCCGGCATCTGCGCCTCGACCGGGTCGGCCTGCACGGCCGGCTCGTCCGAGCCATCGCACGTGCTGCGCGCCATGGGCGTGCCGCCGGATTGGCTCCAGGGGGCGGTCCGGTTCAGCCTCGGCCGCTACAATACGCTGGAAGAAGTCGATTTTGTCAACCAAAAGACGCCCTCGATCGTCCAACGCTTGAGCAACCTTTCGGCTTTGGGAAAGCTCGCCGGGAACGCAGAGCGCGATGGCCCGATAGGGGCGCGGAGGTAAGGCCCATGGCGGTCATGCAGATCTCCCGGAAGGTGGATTACGGGCTCCGTGCTGCGATCTATCTGGCCGGCCATGACCCGGAGAAAAGCTGCTCGCTCGGCGAGATCGCCGCCCAACAAGGCATCCCGCGGAAGTTCCTGGAAAAGATCATTCAAAGCCTGACGCGGAGCGGGCTGGTGCGATCGAAGCGCGGCGCGGACGGCGGCTACGCGCTGGCCCGGCCGCCGGCCGAGCTCTCTTTCCGCGACATTATCGAGGCGCTGGAAGGGCCGATCGCCGTCAACCTCTGCCAGGATCAGCAGATGACGTGCAGCCACCTGCCGCGCTGCGCCATGGTCGGCGTATGGAGCGAGATCCAGCGGCGGGTCATGGACGTTTTCGCCAATACCACGCTGGCGGACCTCGGGGGTCGGCCGGCGGTGAATTCTTCTTCTCTTTCGAGTGCGGCATGAATAATGACGTGCGACAAACGTCCATACGTCACACAGGCCGTACCCGATAGGGAGGTGAACTATGTCAAACGAAACAAATCACGTGGAAGAGAGAGTGGCTTCGCTGTTCCAACCGGACACGCTTATTCCCGCGCAGTATCTGGAGAACTATCGCCGGAAATCCCACCTGGCGCCGGAGACGCGCCTGATGCTCGCGGTCCTGGAAGACGGGGTGGCATGCTATCAGAAGTATGTCCTCGCCCGGGACGAGAAGGGCAGGCAGCTGTTCCGCGAGGCCGAGGAATGGGTGCTCAGGGAAGACAGCGAGTGGCTGTTTTCCTTCGACAACATTTGCGAGGCGATGGGACTGAACCCGCAGTATCTCCGCCACGGGATGGTGCGCTGGAAGCAGGCCCAGCTCGAGGTCCAGCCGAAGGCCAAGGTCTACGACCTGGCCCGACGGAAGGCGCGTAAAATCGGCGTGGTGGCGCCGGCCGCGACCGGACAGCGGCTGTTGAAAGCGTCCGGTGACTGAACCTGCCGATGCAAACCTGAAGCCTCGGGGCGGTGGCCGGCAAGGCCACCGCCCTTTTTATTTGCGCCGGCTTGCCCGGCCGCCGGGAAAGAGTGTATAAAAATTCTCTTAACCCTATGGCTTCTCTAAAGAAAAAGCGGAAGCGGCAGAGACCGCTCGACCCGCTGATCGCGGCGCTCGACTGGGCGCGCTACCGCGTGGGGGAATTTTGCATGCGCGGCTTCGTGCGCCTTTTGCCGTGGCTGCCCGCGGGGTTTCTTGCCGCCGTCACCTCGGCGGCCGGCCGGGCGACCTTCTTTCTCCTGTGGAGATACCGGCTCCGCATGGAGCAGAACCTCGCTCTGGCGATGGCCGACGAGCTGCCTTCGCGCGCGGAGAGAATGGCCGTCGTCCGCCGGGCCTGGCGAAACTTCGCCCAGGGCATCCTGGAAACCACCCGGTTCATGCACGCGCCGAAGGAGCAGATCTGCGCCACGGTGGCGATCGAGGGAGAAGAGCATCTCAAGCGGGCGCTCGCCAAGGGCAGGGGCGTCATCGCGCTCAGCGCCCATCTGGGCAATTTCACGATCATCGGCGTCCGGCTGGGAGCGAGCGGCTACCCGTTCACCGCCCTGGTGAAGCAGCCGCGCGACCCGCGCTTCGCCGGTCTCATCGACGATTACCGGCTGCGGGCGGGGGTCCGGACGATCTCTGCCAAGCCGCGGCGCGAAGCGGTGCGCGGCCTCTTGAAGGCGCTCCGGGCGAACCACGTGCTCCTCATCATCGCCGACGAGTTCAAGTCCGGCGGCGTGCCGGTCGAGTTTTTCGGCCTGCGCTCCCCGGCGCCGCGCGGGCCGGCCACGCTCGCGCTCCGCACCGGGGCCGCGACCGTGCCGATGTTCGTCACGCGCGACGCCCGCGACCGGCTGACGCTCCGCATCGAGCCCGAGATCGAGCTCGTGCAGAGCGGCGACCGCGAGCAGGACGTGGCCGACAACACCGTGCGATTCACACGCCACCTCGAGGCGATGATCCGGCGCTATCCCGACCAGTGGAATTGGCTGGGGTTCCAGCGCGGCGGCGGCAAGCCGCGCCGCGGCAAGAGAAAACCGCAGCCGGAAGAGCGGGCTTCGACGGACGCGGCCTTATAACGATTTTATTTTATGCGGCGGCGGGGGGCCCGCTTCGAAGCGGCAGGCGTCCGACTCTAAAAATTCAGGTTGAGCACAGGCCCATCGGCTGCCGCGGAGAAGCGGGCCCCCCGCCGCCGCATAAAATAAAATCGTTATAAGGCCGCGTCCCCGATGGACCTCTGCTTAACCCGGGATTCAGCGTCGGACGGCCGCCTCGCTTCGGAGCAGGGTCTCCGCCTCGAAGTAAGAGTTACTACTTTGAGCAAATTAGCTTGGTTGCGACTTGAGGCATGGTCCATTATAGTATGACTCGTGATTCAGCGGCGTAAAACACGGCCGGTACAGGTCGGCAGCGTCAAAGTCGGGGGGGACGCCCCGATCACGGTCCAGTCGATGACCAAGACCGACACCCGGGACGTCCGCGCCACGCGGGACCAGATATGGTCGCTCGAGGCCGCCGGCTGCGAGATCGTGAGGGTCGCGGTGCCGGTGCGCGAAGCGGCGGAAAAGTTGGGCGAGATCAAAAGCCGCATCCGCATTCCGCTCATCGCCGACATCCATTTCAACTACAAGCTCGCGCTCATCGCCCTGGAGCAGGGGGTGGACGGCCTGAGGCTCAATCCCGGCAACATCGGCGAGCGCTGGTGCGTCGAAGAGGTGGTGAAGTCCGCCGCCGAGCGGAATATCCCCATCCGCATCGGCGTCAACGCCGGCTCGCTGGAAAAAGATCTGCTCAAAAAATACGGCGGCCCGACCGCCGCCGGGGTAGTCGAAAGCGCGCTCCGGCATATCCATATACTCGAAGACTTGAATTACCCGGAGATCAAAGTCTCGCTCAAGGCCTCCGACCCGCTCATGATGATCGAGGCCTACCGCATGCTGGCCGGCCAGGTGGACTATCCGCTCCATCTCGGCGTCACCGAGGCGGGCACGCAGGGGATCGGCACGATCAAATCCGCCGTCGGCATCGGCACGCTCTTGGCCGAGGGCATCGGCGACACGATCCGCGTCTCGCTCGCCGCCGATCCGGTGGAAGAGGAAGAGGTGCGCGTCGGGATCGAGATTTTAAAATCGCTCGGCCTCCGCAAGCAGGGCATGACCTTCGTCGCCTGCCCGTCGTGCGGCCGCGCGGATATCGATCTGGTCGCGCTGGCGAAAAAAGTGGAGGAGCGCATGCTGCCCTACGCCAACAAGGACGTGCACGTCGCGGTCATGGGCTGCGAGGTGAACGGGCCGGGGGAGGCGCGCGCTGCCGACATCGGCGTCGCCGGCGGCAAGGGCATCGGCCTCATCTTCAAAAAAGGCGCAGTGATCCGCAAGGTCCCGGAGACGAACATCGTGGACGCCCTGATGGAAGAGGTCGAAAAGCTGGTGGTCGAGAAGGAAGCGGAGAAGGCGGCGTCTCTCGAAGACTAGCCGGCAAGCCATTTCATTTTTACTTTTTCAGTCTGCTTCCGCCCGTTCCGCCGACGCTTTCAAGCAACGTTTGCGTTCACCGCGTCCCTGACGTCAGGAGAAAAAACCGTGCGCTGGAGCCAAAGTTTAATTCCCACGCTCAAGGAAGACCCGGCCGACGCCGAGGTCGTGAGCCACAAGCTCCTGGTCCGGGCGGGCATGATCCGCCAGGTGAGCCGGGGCATCTACGACTACCTGCCGCTCGCGCTCAAAGTGCTGCGCAAGATCGAGACGATCGTGCGCGAGGAGATGGACCGCGCCGGGGCGCAGGAGCTGCTGCTGCCGATCGCCTCGCCCGCCGAGCTGTGGCAGGAGAGCGGCCGGTGGGAGGTCTACGGCAAGGAGCTGGCGCGCTTCAAAGACCGCCACGAGCGCGATTTCTGTCTCGGCCCGACGCACGAGGAAGTGATCACGGACCTCGTCCGGCGCGTCGTGCGCTCTTACCGCGAGCTGCCCTTCAACCTGTACCAGATCCAGACCAAGTTCCGCGACGAAGTGCGTCCCCGGTTCGGCCTGATGCGCGGGCGCGAATTCATCATGAAGGACGCCTACAGCTTCCACCCGAGCGCCGAGGACTGCCGGCGCGAGTACCAGAACATGTTCGACACCTACCGGCGCATCTTCACCCGCATGGGCCTCAAGTTCCGCCCGGTCGAGGCCGACACCGGCGCGATCGGCGGCAGCCTCTCGCACGAGTTCCAGGTGCTGGCGGATTCGGGCGAAGACGCGATCGTGAGCTGCGACCGCTGCGGCTACGCCGCCAACATCCAGAAGGCCGAGGTCAAGTCGCATCCGCATTCGGGGCGCGATCTCAAGGACGCGTCGCCGCCGCTTAAGAAAGTCGCGACGCCGGATAAAAAAAGCGTCGCCGAGGTCGCCGGCTTTCTCTCCCTCCCCGCCGACCGGTTTATCAAGACCATGGTTTACAAGACCGGCGGCGGCGAGCTGGTCGCGGTGCTGATTCGCGGCGACCACGAGATCAACGAGCTGAAGCTGAAGGCGGCGCTGCGCTCGGACGAGGTCCAGCTCGCAGGCGAGGCGGAGGTGCAAAAAGCCACCCGCGTCCCACCCGGATTCTTGGGGCCGATCGGGCTCAAGCTCCGGGTGATCGCGGACCAGACGATCCAGGGGATGCGCGGCGCGGTCACCGGGGCCAACGAGGTCGACGCCCATTTCACCGACGTCGATCAGGAGCGCGACTTCACGCCGTCGGCCTTTACCGATCTCCGCACGGCGGCGGCGGGCGACCCCTGCCCGCGCTGCGAAGGGGGCAAGCTGGAGCTCTACCGCGGCATCGAAGTCGGCCAGGTCTTCTATCTCGGCAAAAAGTACAGCGAGAAAATGGGCGCGACCTATCTCGATCCCGAGGGGCGCGAGCAGCCGATCGAGATGGGCTGCTACGGCATCGGCATCTCGCGGCTCCTGGCCGCCGCCATCGAGCAGAACCACGACCAGAACGGGATCATCTGGCCCTTCGCCCTGGCGCCGTTTCAAACGATCATCCTGCCGATCAATTACCTGGAAGAGCGGACCCGGACAGCCGCCGACCGGCTGTATAACGAGCTCAAGGAGCGGGGCGTCCAGGCGCTGCTGGACGACCGCGACGAGCGGCCGGGGGTCAAGTTCAAGGACGCCGACTTGATCGGCGTGCCGCTCCGGATTACCATCGGGGCGAAAGGGCTGGACAAGGGCGTGGTCGAGCTGCGCCGGCGGCGCGACGGCGTCGTCGAAGAGGTCCCGGTCGAAGCGGCGGCCAAAAAGATTCAAGAAACGATCGAGGCGGAAACGGCTCCCAAAGCATAGACCCGACAAACATGCCGTCGAACCTGCAACTGGTCCGCCCCCCGATGTCGATGCGCGAACGGTTGATTCTCGCGCTCGACGTGGACGACCTGGGGCGCGCGAAAACGACGCTTAAGCTCCTGGCCGGCGGCATCGGCATGTTCAAGATCGGCAAGCAGCTTTTCACCCACGCCGGCCCGCAGGCGGTCAAGCTCATCCAGGATTTGGGCGGTGAGGTTTTCTTAGACCTCAAGTTTCACGATATCCCCACCACGGTGGCCAAGGCCTCGATCGCGGCGACGCGGCTCGGCGTCAAGATGTTCAACGTCCACGCCTCCGGCAGCCTGGAGATGATGCGCCTCACCGTGCGCGAGGTGAACCGCGTCTGCCGGCAGGAGTCGCTCCGCCGGCCGATCCTCCTCGCCGTCACCGTCCTCACCAGCCTCAACGAAAGCGACCTCAAAAAAGTCGGCGTCGCCGGCGAAGTGGCGGACCAGGTCGTGCGCCTCGCGCTGCTCAGCCAGAAGGCGGGCATGGACGGGGTCGTCGCCGCGCCGCACGAGGTGGCCGAGATCCGCGCCGCCTGCGGGCGCGGCTTCCTCATCGTAACGCCCGGCATCCGGCCGCAAAAAACCCGGCGCGACGATCAGAAGCGCGTGATGACTCCCGCGGAGGCGGTCGGCGCGGGCGTGGACTATATCGTCGTCGGCCGGCCGATCATGGAGGCCAAGGACCCCCTGCTGGTGGCGCGGGAGATCATCGCCGAAATGGAGCAGGGGGCCAAAAAAAGTCTCCGGTAAAGGAACGCATTTATGGCATTCACGCTGCATCTGGGCTTCAACCCCGCGGCCAACACCAAGGCCCTGTTCGACGGCTCGGTCGGGCTCAAGGGCGTCGAGCTCAAGCTCGAGTCCCAATTCGGCGAGGGCTTCGACAACGTCGGCGCGCGCCACCGGAAGATCATCGCCGGGGAGTTCGACGGCGGCGAGCTGTCGATCTCTTCGTTCATCCTGGCGCGGCTCCGCGGCATGAAGCTCCGCGCGCTGCCGGTCTTTCTCTCGCGCAAGTTCCGCCACCGCTGCATGTTCTATCCGGCGCACGCGCCGCTCCAAGACCCCTCGGAGCTCGCCGGCAAGAAGATCACCATCCACCGCTACAACGCGACCACGCCGGTCTGGCTTAAGGGCATTTTGCAAAACGAGTACGGCGTCCGGCCCGAGAGCGTCGAGTGGATGGTGGCCGAGCCCGACATCGCGGAGGAGTCGCTCCGGCCGCCGCCGGCGGAGATCCGCCTACGGCTCATCCCGGAGCCGCGCACGCGCGAGCACGCCATCGAGATGCTCGAGCGCGGCGAAGTCGCCGCGGCGCTCGAGCCGTACGACGCGCTCGCATCCAACCCCAAGCTCACCCGCGTCTTTCCCGACCACAAGCGCGTCGAGGAGGAGTTTTTCCGCCGCACCGGCGTCTTTCCGATCAACCACCTGTTCGTGCTCAAGGAAGAGGTCGCGGCGGCGCACCCCGAGATCGTCGAGGGCATGCTCGACGCCTTTCGCCGGGCCGAGGCCGCGGCGGACCGCTACCGCAATGAAAAACAAAAAGAAGAGGCGGCGTGGGAGCGGCAGGTGATGGGCGGCGAGTTCGTTTATAGCTTGAACCGCGGCCCGGCGCGAAAATCCCTGGAAACGCTCCTCACCTACCAGGTCCAGCAGGGGATATTGGACAAGAAGCCGGATCTGGAGCGCATGTTTTTTCCGCAGGTGCTGGGGAGCTAATCTCTACGCTTGCCCCAAAATTCATAAAAATGATGGACCGGGCTATGCCCGGCGCCGATGGAGAAGCTCTTTTGGATCGCCCGCGTCATATAACCTTTCGCGCGCGCGACGGCCTCTTCCAGCTTCTCGCCCCGAGCCAGGTTCGCCGCGATCGCGGCCGAGAACGTGCAGCCGGTGCCGTGCGTGTTCCGCGTCCGGATGCGCGCAGCGGTGAAACTTCTGAATTTTTTTCCGTCGTAAAATAAATCGGCCGCCGGTCCCCTGCGGTGGCCGCCCTTGATCACGACGCTGCGGGCCCCCATGCCGACGATCCGCCGCGCCGCCTCTTCCATATTCTTCAGCCGTGTCCCGTGAATGCCTGTAAGCTCCTCCGCTTCGGGGAGATTCGGCGTCACCACGGCGGCGAGCGGGATCAAGCGCGATTTCAGCGCTTCGATCGCCTCCGTTTGCAAAAGCAGGTCGCCCGACTTGGCGACCATGACGGGGTCGACCACCAGATTTTTGAGCCGATAGCGGCGAATTTTTTCCGCCACGACTTCTATGATCGCCGCGTTGGCCAGCATGCCGGTCTTGACCGCGCCGGCGCCGATGTCTTCCAGCACGGCGTCGAGCTCGGCCGCGACGATCTCGGGCGGGAGCTCGAAGATCGCCGTCACGCCCCTGGTATTTTGCGCCGTGATCGCCGTGACCACCGAGGTCCCGTAGACGCCGTGCGCGGCGAAAGTCTTCAAATCCGCCTGGATTCCCGCGCCCGCGCCCGAGTCGGAGCCGGCGATCGTGAGGGCTTTGTAGATCTTCATCCGGCCTAGAGTTTACCCGCGAGAACCATCGTGCCCGTCGGCTGCGGCACGCCGCCCGCGGGCTCGAGCGTCACGGCGAACTTGTCGAAATTTTTCGCGTCGGCGAGCCGGGGCAGGCGGACCAGCGCCAGCCCGCCGGTGTCGACGACGAAAATCCCCGCCGGCACCGGCTCGGCGCCGGCGATGCCCCAAAGCTCGTAGGCCTTGCCGGGGGGCGTCTGCGGCAGTCCGGAGACCAGCAGCATGCCGGTGCGCGTGGACGGGTTCCAGAGCAGCTGCCCGCGCGCGCCGGAGCCGGCCGGCAGCGGGGCGAGATTGACGATGCGGACATTCGGGTCGGACAGAAGCGCGAGCACTTCCTCGCGCTGGGAAAACTGCGATTGCAGGGCGGTCAACTGCCGCTGCGCGTTCTGGAGCCGGGTCCGGGTGGCGATCAGATTCCAGGTTAAAACCGCCACGAGCCCGACCGCCGCCAGAGCGCCGGCGGCGATCGCCCAGCGGAACCGGTCGGCGCTCAGCCGCTGGGCATCGCTTTTTTCTTCCCCGGACATTACCTCTCCCTACCACACCGCATCGGCCGCTTCCAAGGCATTTCGACCACACTCCGTCTCTTGCTCTCGACCTCTTTGCGACTTAGGATGACTCATCCCGAGCCGAGGAGGTCTGGATGACGATTCCCGCTGCCATAGTGTCCGCGGCCAACGCGAAAAGCCGGCGGCTCCGAGAGCTCGTCCGCGCGCCGGAAATTCTCGTCATGCCCGGCGCTTACGACGTGTTGAGCGCACGCCTGTTCGAGCAGATGGGCTTCCCGGCGATCCAGTGCACCAGCGGCGGCATCGCGGCGGCGCTCGGCTATCCCGACGGCGAAGCGATGAGTCGCGAGACCTTCGCCGATATCACCGGAAGAATCGCCGCGGCGGTCTCCGTTCCCGTTAACGCCGACGCCGAGCGCGGCTACGGAAATGCCGATGAAATCGGCGCGACCATGCGCGCTCTCGTCGCCGCCGGCGCGGCGGGTATGAACCTGGAGGACGGCGCCGGGCGCAAGCAGGGCGGCGCGCGCGGCCTGGTCGACCTCGACGAGCAGCTCAAAAAGATCGCCGCGGTCATGGAAGCGAAGCGGGCGCTCGGCAGCGAGTTTTTCTTGAACGCCCGGGTCGACGCCCTGATGGTCATGACCGACGACTTCACAAAAGCGCTCGACGAGGCGATCCGCCGCGGCAACGCCTACGCCGAGGCGGGCGGCGACTGCATCTTCTTCATGCAGGCGGCGGCGCGCGATGTGATCGCGCGGCTTGTCAAGGAGGTCAAGGCGCCGGTGAGCGTGCTCGCCGGGCCCGAGACGCCGGGCGTCGCCGAATTGCAGGACCTGGGCGTCGCGCGCGTGAGCTACGGCTCGGCGTTTCTCAAAGCCGCCATCGGCGCGGCGAAAAAACTGGCCCAGGAGATCCGCGACAAGGGGACGATCACGGCGCTGAAAGACGCTCTGCCGACGCCGGAAGTCGCGGCTTTGGTAAAAAGAGAAAAATGAATCCTCAAGGAACCATCGTCTCGATCCACATCGTTGCCAGCGCCGGCGCGCCGCCGAAAGAAGTCGCGGCAGTCCGCGCCGTCGCCGGCAAAGGGCTCGAAGGCGACCGCTATTGCAACGGCGCCGGGACCTATTCCAAGCCGCATAGCCCGAGCCGGGAAGCGACGCTGATTGAGATCGAGGCGCTCGAGGCTTTAGAGCGCGACTACGGCATCGCCATCGCGCCGGGCCAGGGCCGGCGCAACCTCGTCACGCGCGGCGTGGCGCTGAACCACCTGGTCGGTCGCGAGTTCACCATCGGTGCGGCGCGGCTCCGCGGCATCGAGCTGTGCGAGCCCTGCGCGCATCTTCAGAAGCTCACCGAGCAGGGGGTCCTGTGCGGCCTCGTCCATCGGGGCGGCCTCAACGCCGAGATCTTGACCGGCGGCGTCATCCGGGCGGGCGACCCCATCCGTTTCGAAGAGTAGTTCGGCATCTTGACAAAACTTTCCCCGGTTTGCTAATTCCGCACCAACTGGTTGGTATGGAAAAAACGCCGCGAAGAATCCGGCCAAAACCAGAGAGCGGTTGCTCGACGCCGCCGAGCGGCTGATGCTGGCCAAGGGCTTCGTTGCCACCACGGTGGACGAGATCTGCGCCGCCGCCCGCGTTACAAAAGGCAGCTTCTTCCATTATTTTAAAAGCAAAGAAGAGTTGGGCAAGGCCGCATTGGATCGCTTCTGCAACGTCCGTCACCAGGCCATGCTGGGGACTCCTGCGCGAAAAAAGACAAATCCGCTGGAGCGGATCCTGGGAACGGTCGACTTGGCGATCGAGATGTCCAGGAGCCCGCTGGCGCAGAACGGCTGTCTCCTCGGCAATTTCGCTCAGGAGCTTTCGGATTCCCATCCCGGCATTCGCGCTCTATGCGCCCGGCGCTTCACCGAATGGGCCGCGCTCTTGAAACGCGACTTAGACGAGGCCAAGGCCGCATACCTTCCCAAATCACGCCTCGATACGGAAAGCCTGGCCGAGCACTTCATCGCGATTATAGAAGGCGCGCTGATTCTCGCCAAGGCGAAGAGGGACATGGGAGTCATGGAAAAGAGCTTGAGACATTTCAGGCGTTATCTGGAGAACTCGTTCGAGCGGGAAAATTAAAAGATGGCTTTACAAGGAGACTTAGCGCCTATGAAGAAACGCATTATGGCCATCTTGGCATACGTCCTCCCAACCTTTCCTCTTGGGTTCCTTTGGCATCTCACTATCTTTGCCGGCTATTACAAGTCCCTCAATGTTTACCGAGAAGATATTCTTATTCCCTTCGGAATTGCATCTATGCTTATTCAAGGCTTTATTTGGTCCGTCCTCTACGAGCGTCTGTTTTCGGGGGAATCGATTCTAAAAGGGGCGATAAAATTTGCCGCGTTGGCCTGCCCGCTGGCTTGGAGTTTTCTGGTTATCGCCGTGGCCGCAAAACATCAAATGTCCTCAGTGAGCGGTTACGTGCAAATTGAAACTGCATTTATATTGGTTCACTATGCCATCGTCAGCCCGCTCATCGCGGCCGTTTATGCGCGAAAAAGGTGAATCAAGGGTTAGGGCTCTGAGGCCAAGACTATTCCGGTCCCGCGTCTGTATCCGTGGGCTCACGACAGAGGCTAGCGTGAGCCTGATCGGCGGCTGGAGCGGCCCGGCGCATGAGCGTAGCCTCGCCCCAGCTCAGCTGCGGCGATTTAGACGGTACAAGGAGTCAGGAGGTTTTTTTATGAAGCTCCACTATCATCCCAATTCTCCCAACTGCACGGACGTTCTCGCCACGGCGAACCATCTCGATATCCCGCTCGAGCTGGAGCTGGTCGATCTGATGAAGGGCGCGCAGAAAGAGCCGGCCTTTCTCAAGATCAACCCCAACGGCAGGGTGCCCGCGCTGGTGGACGGCGACTTCCATCTCTGGGAGTCGAACGCGATCATGCAGTACCTCGCGGCGAAAAAACCCGGCAACCCGCTCTGGCCCCAGGACGATAAAATCCGCGCCGACATCGCCCGCTGGCAGTTCTGGCAGGCCTCCCAGTGGAACAAGGCGGCGGGCATGCTGGTGTGGGAGAACATGATCAAGAGGTTTTTGAATCTCGGCGCGCCGGACCCGGCGAAGCTCAAGGAAGGCGGGGAGCTTTTTCACGCCTCGGCCGCGGTGCTCGACGGCCATCTGAGCGGCCGCGAATTTCTCGTCGGGAGCCAGCTCACGCTGGCCGATTTTTCCGTCGCCGCGCCCCTGATCTACTCGCAGCCGGGGCGGCTGCCGCTCGACAAATACGGCAACGTTCGCGCCTGGTACGGGCGCGTCGCGGCGCTCGACGCGTGGAAAAAGGCGCTGCCGAAGATGATGCCGGGGTGACCGGCCGGCGATGAAGGACGCCTTCGCGGATTTCGTCGTCGAGCAGCTCGCGGCGCTCGACGACGTGGACTGCCGCCCGATGTTCGGCGGCCACGGGCTCTACCAGGACGAGGTTTTCTTCGCGATCGTTTTCAAGAGTCGGCTCTATTTCAAGACCAACGAGGAATCGGCCGTTCGCTACCGGAAGCTCGGCATGAAGCCCTTCCGCCCCAACACCCGGCAGACGCTCAAAAATTATTACGAAGTGCCGGCCGACGTCATCGAAGACCGCGACCGGCTGGCGGATTGGGCGGCGGACGCCGTCGCGGCCGCGCGGAACCGAAGCGCGTCAAAGCGCCGTTGAAAGGGCCGCGCCGGGCGCTTCCCTGGCCGAGTTGCCGTTGAGATAATCGCGCAAATAGCGCGCGGTGTACGACCGCTTGCCGTCCTTGATGACGTCGAGCGGGGCACCGCAGGCGATCAGGCTGCCGCCCTTCTCGCCGCCCTCGGGGCCGAGGTCGACGAGATAATCCGCCTCCTTGATGATTTCCAGGTTGTGCTCGATCGTGACCACCGTGTTGCCCATGTCGACCAGCCGGTGCAGGATCTGGATCAGCTTCTCCACGTCGGCGAAATGCAGGCCCGTGGTCGGCTCGTCCAGGACGTAGAGCGTCCGGCCGCGCGATTCCTTGCCCAGCTCGAAGGCCAGCTTGATCCTCTGCGCCTCGCCGCCGGAGAGCGTGTTGCTCGCCTGGCCGAGCGTGATGTAGCCCATGCCGATGTCGTTCAGGATTTTGAGCGGCCCCAGGACTTTGGGCAGCGCGCGGAAAAACTCCACCGCCTCTTCCACCGTCATCGCGAGCACGTCGCCGATGTTTTTGCCGTTGTAGAGGATGGCGAGCGTCTCCTCGTTGAAGCGCCGGCCGCCGCAGGCGTCGCAATCCAAAAACACGTCGGGGAGAAAGCTCATCTCCTTGCGGATCTTTCCCTGGCCCGAGCACGCCTCGCAGCGGCCGCCCGAGACGTTGAACGAGAAGCGGTTCGGCAGAAAGCCGCGCAGCCGCGCTTCGGACGTGAGCGCGAAGATGCGCCGGATCTCGTCGAGAAAGCCGACGTACGACGCCGGAATCGAGCGCGGGGTCTTGCCGATCGGGCTCTGGTCTACCTCGACGATGCGCTCCACGCCCTGCCAGCCGGCGATGTCCTTGTGCGCGCCGGGACGGCCGGCGAACTGGCCGAGCTTCTGCTTCAGCCCCTTGTAGAGCACTTCCTTCACCAGCGTGCTCTTGCCCGAGCCGGAGATGCCGGTGACGCAGCTCCAGGCGCCGAGCGGTAGCCGCACGTCGATGTTTTTTAAATTGTTCGCCTTCGCGCCGCGGACCGTGAGCCAGGCGAGCCCGGCGAACAGGCGCGGCGGCCAGATGCGCTTCTTCGGCGCTTTCAAGAACGCGCCGGTCAGCGAAGCGGGGTTTTGCCGGATCTCCTCCGGCGTGCCGATCGCGACCACGTTGCCGCCGCGGACGCCCGCGCCGGGGCCGAGATCGATGATGATGTCCGCCGCCTCGATCGTCGCCTCGTCGTGCTCGACGACCAGCACGCTGTTGCCCGCCTTTTCCAGTTTTTTGAGCGTCCCCAAGAGCATGCCGTTGTCGCGCGGGTGGAGCCCGATCGTCGGCTCGTCGAGAATGTAGCAGACGCCGCGGAGGTTCGAGCCCAGCTGCGCCGCCAGCCGGATGCGCTGCGCCTCGCCGCCGGAGAGCGTGTCGGCGCGGCGGTCGAGCGTGAGATAGGGGAGGCCGACCTCGGCGAGAAAGTCGAGCCGCTGCTGGATCTCGCGCAGCACTTTTTCCGTGACCGCGCGGTCGCGCTCGGCGCTCGCGCCTTCGCGCGGGTCAAGAGCGAGCGAGCGGAAGTGGGCCTGCGCGTCTTTTACCGACAGCGCGGCGACCTCCCAGATGGCGCGGCCGCTCACCTTGACCGACTGGGCGCGGCGGTTGAGCCTCCGGCCCAGGCACGAGGCGCAGGCGGTTTCGGACATGAACTCCGACAGCCACTCGGCGAGGCCGTTCTCCGAGCCGTCCCAGAGCGAGCTGAAATAGGGCATGATGCCGGCGAAGCCGCTGCCGTTCCCGTGCACGACCGCGTCGCGGTTTTTTTTGCTCAGGCGGGAAAACGGCGTATCCATTTTCACGCGGGATTTTTTGAGCTCGCGCAGCAGCGCGTCGACCCGCCGCTTGACGTCGCCGGCGCCGTTGGTCGAGCCGGACGACCAGGAGGAGACGATGTCGGCCAGCGGCCGGCGCGGGTCGCCGATGATCAGACTCGGATCGAACTCCAGGCTGAAGCCCATGCCGGAGCACTCGGCGCAGGCGCCCTGGCGGCTGTTGAAGGAAAACAGCCGCGGGTCGAGCGGCTCGTAGCCGATGCTGCAATGGAGGCAGAACAGACGCTGATTATAGATATGCTCGCCGGAGCGGGTGATGAGGTGCACCACGCCGTTGCCGAGGCGGAGCCCCTGCTCGACCATCGCCTCGACCTCGCGCCCGCCCGCCTTTGCCTGGCCGATCACGACGTCGATGTCGTGCTCGCGGTAGCGCTCCAGGCCGGCGGCCAGCTTGGGCGAGCGCAGGTCGACCACGTGGCCGTCGATGCGCCCCTTCTTGTAGCCCAGCCGGAGCGCGCCGGTGATGACCTCTTTGTGAAAGCCCTTGCGTCCGCGCACGATCGGGCTCAAAACGGCGACTTCCTTCCCCCGGTGGACGCGCGAGATGCGGTCGAGGATCTGGCTCTTGGTGAGCGAGCGGATCGGCCGCTCGCACTGCACGCAGTGCTGCTCGCCCAGCTTCGAATATAAAAGCCGCAAATAATGATAAATCTCCGTCACGGTCGCGACGGTCGAATTTTTGCCGCCCTGGCTGAGCCGCTGCTCGATCGCCACCGTGGGCGGAATGCCCGAGAGCAGGTCCACGTTGGGGCGGTCCATGATGTTCAAAAACTGGCGCGCGTAGGCGGAGAGGCTGTCGATGTAGCGCCGCTGGCCTTCGGCGTAGATGATGTCGAACGCCAGCGACGATTTCCCCGAGCCGCTGAGGCCGGTGATGACTACGAAGCGGTCGCGCGGAATATCGAGCGAGATGTTTTTTAAGTTGTGCTCCTTGGCGCCGACGATTTGAATCGCGTTGCCCGCGCCGTCGGCCGGTGGAGCGGCCGGGCTCTTTTCCAGCACCGGGGCGAAGGGCGAGGCGCCGTCTTTTTTCAAATAGGGCTTGAGATAGCGCCCGGTGTGCGAGCGGTCGTTGCGCGCGATCTCCTCCGGCGTGCCGACCGCGATGATCTCGCCGCCGGCGTCGCCGCCCTCCGGCCCCAGGTCGATGATGTGGTCGGCGCATTTGACCACGTCCATGTTGTGCTCGATGACGACGATCGAATGGCCCTGGTCGGTCAGCTCGTTGAACGACCAGAGCAGCTTCTCGATGTCGTGAAAGTGGAGCCCGGTGGTCGGCTCGTCGAAGATGAACAGCGTGCCGGACTTCCGCGCCCGGGCCATGTGGGCGGCGAGCTTCAAGCGCTGCGATTCGCCGCCCGAGAGCGTCGTCAGCGGCTGTCCCAGCCGGACGTAGTCCAGGCCGACCGCGCCGAGCGGGCGGAGCCCGGACTCGATCTCCGGCGTGTCTTTAAAAAACTCGATCGCCTCGGTGACCGTGAGGTCGAGCACGCCGCGAATGCTGCGGCCGCGGTAGGTCACTTCCAATATCTCCTGGCGGAAGCGGCTCCCCTGGCACTCGGGACAGGAGGTGTAGACGTCGGAGAGAAACTGCATCTCGACTTTTTCGTAGCCTTCGCCGCGGCAGGTCTCGCACCGCCCGCCCTCGACGTTGAAGGAAAAAGTCGACGGCGTGTAGCCCCGCAGGCGCGAGAGATCGGCGGCGGCGAAGAGCTTGCGGACCTGGTCGAACACCTTCATGTAGGTCGCGGGGTTGGAGCGCGGCGTGGTCCCGACCGGCGATTGATCGACCAGGATGACGTCGGAGATCTTGTCCGACCCCTCCAGCCGCGCGCAATGCGTCACCGTCGCGCCGGGGGAGTCCTTGAGCTTGCGCAGATTCTTGTGGATGACCTCGTCGACCAGGGTCGATTTGCCCGAGCCGGAGACGCCCGTGATGCAGACGAACAGCCCGAGGGGGATTTCCACGTCGACGTTTCTCAGATTGTTCGCCTCCGCGCCGAAAATCCGGATCGTCCGCTGCGGGATCGGCCGGCGCCGGCGCGCGGGGAACGGGATCGTCCGCCGCTGCGACAGGTAGGCGCCGGTGAGCGACTTCCGGTCGTCGAGCAGGTCGCGGTAGGGGCCGGCGAAGATCACCTCGCCGCCGTGCTCGCCCGCCTTGGGCCCGAGATCGATGATGTAGTCGCTCTCCTTGATGATCTCCGGGTCGTGCTCGACCACGACCACGGTATTATGATTGGCGCGCAGATCGTGGAGGATCTCGACCAGGCGGTGGCTGTCCCGCGGGTGGAGCCCGATCGAGGGCTCGTCGAGCACGTAGAGCGTGTTCACCAGCGACGAGCCGATCGCGGTGGTGAGATCGACCCGCTCCAGCTCGCCGCCGGAGAGCGTGCGCGACTGGCGGTCGAGCGTCAGATACTCGAGCCCGACGCCCATCAGATATTTGAGCCGGCGGCGGATCTCGTCGAGGATCATGCTCGCGACCGGGTCTGTCTGGGTGCTGAGATGGAGGCTCTCGAAAAAGCGGTGCGCCTCGCTGACGCTCATCGAGTTGATCTCGAAGACGGTTTTCCCCTCGACGCGGAAGTTGAGCGCGTCGGGCTTGAGCCGCGAGCCCTTGCACTCCGGGCAGAGGAGATAGGCGCGGTAGCGCGAGAGAAAAACCCGCACGTGCATCCGGTAGCTCTTTCGCTCCAGGCGGTGGAACCAGCCGCGGATGCCCTTGAACTTGCCGTCGCCGTCGACGACGAGCTTTTGCTGTTTTTCGGTCAGCTCGCGGTAGGGCTTCTTCGCCGGGATGCGCTTGCGCTCGCAGAATTCCATCAGCCGGGTCATCCGGCGCTGCTTGGTGCGCCACGGCTTGATCGCGCCGTCGGCGAGCGACTTCGAGGTGTCGGGGATGATCAGATCGAGATCGATGTCGATGACCCGGCCGAAGCCGCGGCAGGTCTCGCAGGCGCCGAGCGGGCTGTTGAACGAGAACAGGTTCGGCGCCGGCTCGTGGTACGAGAGATCGCAGTGCGGGCAGTGAAAATGGCTGCTGAAAGGCTCCCCCCGCCCGTTCTCCTCCGGATAGTGCAGGTTCACCTTCCCCCTGCCGAACTCGAGCGCCTGCTCGAGCGAGCCGGTGATTCTTTTTTTCGCCTGTGCGCGATACATCAAGCGGTCGACGACGACCTCGACGGTCGCCTTGCCGGCGGGCGGGCCGTCGATCTCCTCCAGGTCGCGCAGGCTCCCCTCGTCAATAAGCCGGTGGAAGCCGGCGCTCTGCAGGCCGGCCTTGATCTCGCTCCACGGCAGCGCGCCCGAGACGGCGAAGGGAAAAGCCACGATCAGCGGCGCGCCGTCGGCGAGGGCGCCGAGCTTCTTGAAGATCGTCTGCGCCGTGTCGCGCTCCACCGCCCGGCCGCAGCCTTGGCAATAGAGCACCGAGACCTTGGCGAACAGGAGCTTGAAATGATCGTGCAGCTCGGTCATCGTCCCGACGGTCGAGCGCGAAGTCTTGACCGGCCGGCGCTGGTCGATCGCGATGGTCGGCGGGATGCCCTCGATCGACTCGACGTCGGGTTTGTCCATGCGGTCGAGGAACTGGCGCGCATAGGCGGAGAAGCTCTCGACGTAGCGGCGCTGCCCCTCGGCGTACAGAATATCGAAGGCGAGGGTCGATTTTCCCGAGCCGCTGACCCCGGTGACCACGGTGAGCGCGTTCAGCGGGATATCGATATCGATGTTTTTGAGATTGTTCTGCTTGGCGCCCCGGATGCGAATCGAGTTGGGATTCATGGGTCTATTGCAGGCGGTATCTCTCGGCCAGGATGCGGCGGAAGCGCGGGCCGTAGATCAGATCGAAGGTCTCGCCCTTGTCGGGGAAAAGCTCCAGAGCCTTGTCCCTGGCGTCGGCGACGAGCTTCCGGGCCTGGTCGAGATCGAGGTCGCTCTGGCGGAGCAGCGCCGCGGTGAAATCCATAAAATACCGGAGCCGCTTGAGCTTTAATTCCTCGGCCAGTACAGCTTCCTTATCCGGCTTCATGAAACAACCTTTTACTTGTATCTCCGGGCCGCTCCCGAGTCAAGGCGAGGGGGCGCGGTTCGATTCTCCGCCGGGGCTTTGATAAGCTTGTCCCATGCGCGTGGCGGAGATTTTCCACTCGATCCAGGGCGAAGGGAGGCTCGCCGGCGCGCCGTCCGTGTTTATCCGGACTTCGGGCTGCAACCTGCGCTGCGTCTGGTGCGACACGCCCTACACCTCCTGGGCGCCGGAAGGGGAAGAGCGGAGCGTCGACGAGATTCTGGCTGCGGTCAAAGAGTATCCCGCGAGGCACGCCGTCGTGACCGGCGGCGAGCCGCTCCTCGCGCCCGGGATCGAGGAGCTGACGGCGCGGCTCAAGCGGGACGGCTTTCACGTGACGATCGAGACCGCGGCGACCGTCTTCAAGCCGGCCGCGTGCGATCTCATGTCGCTGAGCCCGAAGCTCGCCAGCTCGACGCCGTGGCTGAGGGACGGGGGCAGGTTCTCCCGCATGCACGAAGATCACCGGCTGAACCTATCCGTGATCCGGCAATTCATCGACGGCTACGACTACCAGCTGAAATTCGTCGCCGACGAAAGGAAGGATTTCGCCGAGATCGAGGACGTTTTAGCCCGCCTCGGCGCGGTCGACCGGTCCCGGGTACTGGTCATGCCCCAGGGACGGACCAGGGAAGAGCTTGCCGCGCGCGCGCCGTGGATCGTCGAGCTGTGCAAAGAGCACGGCTTCCGCTATGCGCCGCGCCTTCACATCGAGCTGTGGGGCGATAAAAGAGGGACGTAACTAGCCTTTGGAAAGCTCGAGCCGGTTGCCGCCGGGGTCGATCACGTACACCGAGTAGCCGGGGCCGCCGTCGTGCAGCCGGATGTCGTCGACCTCGAGGCCCTTCGCCTCCAGCTCTTTCACCAATGCGTTCGGATCGTCCGGCCCTTCG
>WNFL01064374.1_pt1 | contig 20674 bp, 17 predicted proteins | sample 5400361 | NCBI WGS metagenome assembly WNFL01 (sample SAMN13153351, study PRJNA577476) | soil metagenome | isolation source: 40 cm soil on Douglas fir-dominated hillslope | place: USA:California | collected 2013-09-17
AGCGACAGCGCCGCCAGATAGGTCATGTTCGGGCCCGGCGTGATCTCGATGATCAGTGCGGTCAACGCGAATGCCAGCAGCGGGCTCATCTCGAAGGCCCTCATGGCCGCATTGTCCCAACCGTACAGCCGCGCGTCATGACCGGCTTTCAAATCTATTCAGATCGGAAACCGAGCCGAGCCGGAAAATCCGCTTTTGATCGACCCACCGCTCCCTCGCCCCGCTCTTGCGGGAGAGGTGAAGAAAGCACGCATTTTACCAACTCAATGCGCCTCGTCCCAATTATCTGCCGCCCTCGCATCAACCTGCAGCGGCAGCGACAGCAGCACGGCCGGGAAGGGCGCGTCCTGCATGGTGTGCTGCACCACCGGCAAGGTCGCCGCGACTTCGTCGTCGGGTACCTCGAAGATCAGTTCGTCAGATCAGTTCGTCATGAACCTGCAGCAGCATTTGCGCGGAGAGTTTCTTTTCCGCCAGCGCGTCTTCCATCCGGATCATGGCGCGGCGGATGATGTCGGCCGCAGTGCCTTGGAGCCGTGCGTTGATCGCGGCGCGCTCGTTGAAGGAGCGGATCGAGGCGTTAGAGGCCTTGATGTCGGGGTAATGACATTTCCTGCCGAACAACGTTTCGACATAGCCATGCTTGCGGCAGAAATCCCGCGTTTCGTCCATATAGGCGCGGATGCCGGGAAAACGCTCAAAATATTTCTTGATGTAGGCGGAGGCTTCCTCTCTGGGAATGCCGAGCTGGTTAGCCAGACCAAACGCCGAGATGCCGTAGATGATGCCGAAATTGATCGCCTTGGCACGGCGGCGCACCTCGCCCGGCATGTCCTTGATCGGGACGCCGAACATTTCCGACGCGGTCATGGCGTGGATGTCGAGTCCGTCGCGAAACGCCTGCTTGAGCACGGGAATGTCGGCGATCTCCGCCAGCAGCCGCAGTTCGATCTGCGAATAGTCCGCCGACACCAGCTTGTGGCCGGGCGATGCAATAAAGGCGCGGCGTATTTTGCGGCCGTCTTCGGTACGCACCGGAATGTTCTGCAGGTTGGGCTCGTTCGACGACAGCCGGCCGGTAGTGGTCGCCGCCAGCGCGTAGGTGGTGTGGACGCGATGGGTCTGCGGATGCACATAGGTCGGCAGCGCGTCGGTATAGGTCGATTTCAGTTTTGAAACTTGCCGCCATTCCAGAATTTTCCTGGGAAATTCGTGGCCCTGTTCGGCGAGCTCGTCGAGGACCTGCGCGGAGGTCGACCACGCGCCGGTCTTGGTCTTCGAGCCACCCGGCAATCCCATCTTGCCGAAGATGATGTCGCCGAGTTGCTTGGGGCTGCCGACATTGATCGGCTCGCCGGCGATCTCCTGAATCTCGGCTTCGACGCGCGCCGCGGTCTGGGCGAATTCGCCCGACAGACGCGACAGCACCTGGCGATCGATCGAAATGCCGCGCCGTTCCATTCGCGCCAATACGCTGACCAGCGGCCGCTCCAGCGTCTCGTAAACGGCGGTCATGCGTTCGGCGACGAGGCGCGGTTTTAACACGCGCCACAGCCTCAGGATCACATCGGCGTCCTCGGCGGAGTGCGCGGTGGCCTTGTCGATCGCGACCTGATCAAAACTGAGCTTGTTCTTCCCGCTGCCGATTACCTCGCTATCGGTGAGAACGGCGTGACCGAGCCAGGTTTCGGCCAGCGCATCGAGACCGTGCGCGTTGCGGCCGGCGTCGAGCGCATACGACATCAACTGGGCGTCGTCGTGGTTACGAATAACGAGGCCATGTTGCGCGAACATCACGGCGTTGAACTTGATATTGAAGCCGATCTTCAGAATCCCTGCCGATTCCAGCAGCGGGCGCAAGGCCTCGAGCGCGTCTTCAGCATCGATCTGGTCCGGGGCGAGGCCGGCGGCGAACAGGCCAGCGCCATCGCCGGACTGTTTGTGGCTGAGCGGGATATAGCAGGCGTCGTTGGGCCCGAGCGCCAGCGCGATGCCGCACATCTCCGCCTGCATCGGATCGATCGAAGTCGCCTTGGCATCGATGGCGAAATGGCCGACATCGTGCACCCGCGCGATCCAGGCGTTGAGCTCTTCGAGGCTGCGGATGGTCTGGTATTTGCTGCGGTTGACCGGGATTTTGCGCGCCGCCTCGGCGCGCGCGGCCGCGAGCGCCTGCGGCGTGAGGACAACGTTCGATTTGTCCGGTTTGCCCTGGCCTCTCCCTACACTCGGCGTACTCCCTCTCCCGCTTGCGGGGGAGGGCGGAGCGGGAGCTTCCTGATCCGCGAAGAGGTCGCCACCCGCCGCGCTCTGGCGCGCAACGGCGCTGTCGAGTTCGTCGACCTTCTCCGCAAGCGGGAGAGGTGAGAAAACACTCTTCGTCCCGGCGTCCGCTACCACTTCCGCCGGATCGATCTGCGAATACTCGGCGACGCGGCGGGTCAGTGTGGAAAACTCCATCGCCTTCAAAAACGCGATCAGCTTGCGTGCATCCGGCTCGTGCACCGCGAGTTCGTCGAGCGGCACGTCGAGTGCAACCTTGTCGTCGAGCAGCACCAGTTGCCGCGAGATCCGCGCCTTCTCGGCGTTCTCGATCAGCGCCTCGCGCCGCTTCGGCTGCTTGATCTCGCCGGCGCGTAACAGCAGCGTCTCCAGATCGCCGTATTCGATGATCAATTGCGCGGCGGTCTTGACGCCGATCCCTGGTACGCCCGGCACGTTGTCGGTCGAATCCCCCGCCAGCGCCTGAACCTCGACCACTTTTTCCGGCGGCACGCCGAACTTCTCGATCACCTCGGGAATGCCGATCCGGCGGTCCTTCATGGTGTCGTACATGGTGACGCAATCGGTCACGAGCTGCATCAGGTCCTTGTCGGACGAGACGATGGTCGCGATGGCGCCACGCTCGCAGGCCAGCCGTACGTAGGTCGCGATCAGATCATCGGCCTCGAAACCGACCTGCTCGAGGCAGGGCAGGTCGAAGGCGCGCACCGCCTCGCGGATCAGTGCAAATTGCGGAATCAGATCGTCCGGCGCCGGCGGCCGGTGCGCCTTGTAGTCGGGATAAAGCTTGTTGCGGAAGGTGATCTCCGATTTGTCGAAGATGATGGCGAGATGGGTCGGCCGGTTGTCCGGCGGCATGTCGCGCAACAGCTTCCACAGCATGTTGCAGAAGCCGAGCACGGCATTGACCTGCAAGCCGTCGGATTTGCGGTTCAGCGGTGGCAGCGCGTGGTAGGCGCGGAAAATATAGGAGGAACCGTCGACCAGAAAGACATGGTCGCCCTTCGCAGGGGCCTTGACGGCCACGGGTTCCGGAAGCGTTTTCTCTGATGTTTTCGGCATGGCCGCAACTTAGGGATTTTTGCGGCGATTGACAGCCTTTCGGGTGCGTTTTTTGGATCGTTCAACAATCAGCCGCCGTCGTCCCGGCCAAGCGAAGCGCGAGCCGGGATCCATAACCACCGGCGGATCGGGTTTGCGCAGAGCTGCAGCGACGCTCGATACAACTATTAACGGCGGTGGTTATGGGTCCCCGCGTCCGCGGGGACGACGCGCGGGGATGTTCGCGCGATCTACTCCGCTGGCTGCAGCGTCGCCTTTGCCTTTTTCGGTGCGATCCAGAATGCCGTCGGGCGCTCGAACAGGAAATTGGCACCGACCTTAAGCGCTATCCGCCACAGCGCCAACGCTCCGACGACGCCGACGACGGTGACGACAAGCGAGATCACCCCGATATCGTGGATCAATCCGGCCCGCAGCAGCACCGTTCGTGTCGTCGCCATCGGCAGGAAGAACGCCAGATAGATGACGATGGAATGCTCGCCGCAATAACGCAGGAAATTGAGCCAATGCGCCTGCGCCAGCAGCGTGCCCAGGGTGACGATGGCGCCGGCGCCCGCAAGCCCCAGCACCAGCGAGATCAGTGGCCATTCGCTGACTCCGAATTCCACCAGACCGCCATTGATGAGGGCCCACGCCGCCAGCCCCGCAAGCGCCAGCGCGGGCCGCGCCCGCGCGCGATCCGACCAGGCGAACACCTGGTCGGCGAATAAATAATAGACGAAGCGCGCGCAGAACTCGTCGATCACGGTCCAGCCGGTGGCCAAGTGGGCCATTTCCAGCAACGCTGCCCCGCCCCAGATTACCAGCGGCGGCATTCGCCGGGTTGCCTTGGCGACGACGAAGAACACCGGCAGCAGATAGATGAACCACAAGGTGCCGAACGGCTCGATGAAGGATTCCAGGTACAGGAAGCCGACATGGGCCCAACTCGTCTCGGCGGCAAAAGACGGCGCCTTGAAGCCGAACTGGATCGTCACCCACAGCAGGTAGAAATAGGCGAAGTGGACGACCTTGCGGTCGAGATAGGTCCGCCAGTCGCGGTCGATCACGACCGACAGGAACAGGCCCGAGATCAAAAAGAAATCCGGCATCCGGAATGGCTTGGCGAAAGCGACCAAAAGATGCATGAAACCGGTCTGGCCGGCGGCCAGTTCGACGCCCAGCACCGAATGCATCATCACCACCATGACGATGCAGATGCCCTTGGCGTAGTCCACCCAGTCGATGCGTACCGGCGCTGATAGCGCTGACAGCGTCGAATGTGCGGATCGCTCGGTGACGGCGGATGTGCCGTTTGGTGTCATTGGTGTCCCTTTTGGGCGCGGGTGGCGGTATCATCGGCTGAATCGGTTTCATTCTGCTTTATTCATACAAATGATATGCCGATTTCCGGAACCTTCCGGTTTCCCCTCGGCCACGAAATGCTTTAAGACGCCATGATAAAATCCGACCAAACACGTTAACCATTAAAAGCAGGTTGTTTTCATGCGCATCGCTATGATTGGGACGGGCTATGTGGGACTGGTGTCCGGCGCCTGTTTCGCGGATTTCGGCCACCAGGTCACCTGCGTGGACAAGGATGGCGACAAGATCGCGGCACTGCGCCGGGGCGAAATTCCGATTTTCGAACCCGGCCTCGACGCGCTGGTTGCCTCCAACGTAAAAGCCGGTCGTCTGGATTTCACGACCGATCTTGCCGTGCCGGTCGCCGAGGCCGATGCTGTGTTCATCGCGGTCGGCACGCCATCGCGGCGCGGCGATGGCCACGCCGACCTGAGCTATGTCCACAGCGCCGCGCGCGAGATCGCCGCCGTGCTTGCCGGCTTCACCGTAGTCGTCACCAAATCGACCGTGCCGGTCGGCACCGGTGACGAAGTCGAGCGGCTGATTCATGAAACCAATCCGTCGGCCGACGTGGTGGTGGCCTCCAATCCGGAATTCCTGCGCGAAGGTGCTGCGATCCGCGACTTCAAGTTTCCGGACCGCATCGTGATCGGCACGTCGGATGAACGTGCGCGCAAAGTGCTCGGCGATGTCTACCGGCCATTGTCGCTCAATCAGGCGCCGCTGATGTTTACGGCGCGGCGCACCGCGGAGTTGATCAAATACGCGGCGAATGCGTTCCTCGCCACCAAGATCACCTTCATCAACGAGATCGCCGATCTCTCCGAAAAGGTCGGCGCCGATGTGCAAGAGGTTGCGCGCGGCATCGGGCTCGACAATCGGATTGGGTCGAAATTCCTGCATGCCGGGCCGGGCTTCGGCGGCTCGTGTTTTCCGAAGGATACCCGTGCGCTGGTGAAGATCGCGCTCGATCATGATGTGCAGCTGCGAATCGTCGAAGCCGTGCTGGCGGTCAACGACAACCGCAAGCGCGCGATGGCGCGCAAGGTCGCAAGCGCCGTGGGCGGCAGCCTGCGCGGCAAGACCGTCGCCGTGCTCGGGCTCACCTTCAAGCCCGATACCGACGACATGCGCGAGGCGCCCTCGATACCGCTGGTGACCGGGCTGCTCGATATGGGCGCGAAGGTGCGCGCGCATGATCCGGTCGGCATGGAACAGGCGCGCCGTGAATTGCCCGACATCGAATATTGCGACGATCCCTATGCGTGCGCGCAGGGCGCCGACGCACTGGTGATCGTGACCGAATGGGTGCAGTTCCGCGCGCTCGATCTGGAGCGCCTGAAACGCGAGATGGCGCAGCCTATCGTGGTCGATCTGCGCAATATCTATCGGCGCGAGGACATGGCGGCGCTCGGCTTTACATATGAGAGCGTCGGGCGTGCGCCGATGCCACGGAATTGATGGCCGCCTTCGGGCTTGTGCACCATAGCAATTGTCGTCATGGCCGTGCTTGTCACGGCCATCCACGTCTTGTTTTCTGTCGTTGAAGAAAGATGTGAATGCCCTGGACAAGCCTGGGCATGACGATCTGGTGAAATTTTGCCCCGCAGCTTCGACACCCCTCTTCCCATCGACGCGGTGCTCGGCGAACTGGAGCGGACGCTCGCGAGCCACAACGCGGCCGTGCTGGTGGCGCCGCCGGGCGCCGGCAAGACCACGCGGGTGCCGCTGGTGCTGCTCGATGAGCCCTGGTTGAAGAACAGAAAGATCATCATGCTGGAGCCGCGGCGGATCGCGGCCCGCGCCAGCGCCGAGCGGATGGCGCAGACATTGGGCGAGCGTGTCGGCGAGACCGTCGGCTACCGCGTCCGGTTCGGTTCGAAAATATCCCGCGCGACGCGGATCGAAGTCGTTACCGAAGGTATTTTCTCGCGGCAGATTCTCGACGATCCGGAACTGTCAGGCGTCGCCGCGGTGCTGTTCGACGAATTTCACGAGCGCTCGCTCGATGCCGATCTCGGCCTGGCGCTGGCGCGCGACGCGCAAACGGGCTTGCGCGAGGATCTGCGTATCCTCGTGATGTCGGCGACGCTCGACGGCGCGCGCGTGGCAAAACTGCTCGGCGACGCGCCCGTGATCGCCAGCGAAGGCCGCGCCTTTCCGGTCGAGACGCGCTATCTCGGCCGCAAGGCCGATGCGCCGCTGGAGCGGCAGATGGCGGATGCGATCGCGATGGCGCTGCGCGCCGATCCGGGCTCGGTGCTGGCATTTCTGCCGGGTGCCGCGGAAATTCGCCGCACCCAGAATTTTCTCGGCGAGCGGGTCCACGATGCTTCGATCGAGATCGTGCCGCTGTTCGGTGCGCTCGACGCCGCCGTGCAGGATCGTGCCATCGCGCCGGCGCGACAAGGTCAGCGCAAGGTCGTGCTGGCGACGTCGATTGCGGAAACGTCGCTGACCATCGAAGGCGTTCGCATTGTCGTGGATTCCGGCGTAGCGCGGGTGCCGCGCTACGAGCCCGACATTGGCCTCACGCGGCTCGAAACCGTGCGCGCCTCGCGCGCCGCGGTCGATCAGCGCCGCGGCCGCGCCGGCCGAACTGAGCCTGGCGTGTGTTACCGGCTGTGGGACGAACCGCAGACCGCGTCGCTCGCGGCCTATACGCAGCCCGAAATTCTCAGCGCCGATCTGTCGTCGCTGGTGCTCGATCTCGCGCAATGGGGCGTCAGCGATCCCTCGATGCTGGCGTTTCTCGATCCGCCCCCCGCGCCTGCGCTGAAGGAGGCGCGCAGTCTGTTGCGCGAACTCGATGCGCTCGACAGCGATGGCCGGATCACCGCCGAAGGCAAGAGCCTGCGTGAGCTGGCGCTACCGCCGCGGCTGGCACGGATGATCGTGGATTCGCATCGGTTGGGCGCGGGCGAGGAAGCCGCGGAAATCGCCGCTGTTCTCACCGAGCGCGGCTTGGGCGGTGACAGCGTCGACCTCGACGCGCGCCTCGACCAGTTCCGCCGCGACCGCTCGCAGCGCGCAGGCAGTGCGCGCAGTCTTGCCCAGCGCTGGGCGTCGCAGGTGGCTGTGAGTGAGGATGCTAATGCGGCCGCGCCTTCTTCTCCGTCCCCCCTTGCGGGGGAGGGTCGGGGTGGGGGGTCAACAGCCGCTGCTGCCGATGGAGCTACCCCCACCCCCGACCCCTCCCCGCAAGGGGGAGGGGAGCAGAGAGGCTCCCTGCACAAAAGAGAACAGCCCTCGCAAGGGGCGGGGGAACTCACGACCGGCGTCATGCTCGCCTTTGCATTTCCCGACCGCGTCGCGCGCAATCGCGGCAATGGCAGCTTCGTGCTGGCCAACGGGCGCGGCGCCGCGGTGGACCAGGCTTCCGCGCTGGCGCGCGCGCCGTACATCGCGGTTGCCGAACTCACCGGCACGGCCGCGAACGGGCGCATTCTGCTGGCGGCGCCGATCACGCAAGCCGACATCGAAGCGCGCTTTGCCGATCACATCGAGAACGTCGATGAAATCAGCTTCGATCGCAGCGCGATGGCGCTAAGGGCGCGGCGCAAGCGAACCCTGCACGCGATCACCCTGTCGGAGGCGCCGATGGCGCTGTCGCCTTCGTCGGAGACCGCACGGGTGCTGGCCGATGGCCTGATCGCCTCCGGTCTCGACAAACTGCCATGGTCGAAACCGCTGAAGCAATGGCGCGACCGCGTGATGTTCCTGCGCAAGGCCGAAGGAGAAACGTCACAGAATTCCTGGCCCGATCTGTCCGATGATGCACTCGCGGCGCAACGCGAGGCATGGCTGGTGCCGGCGCTCTATGACAAAACCTTGCTGAAGGAGTTTTCTGCTGGCGACCTGTCGGATGCACTGATGACACTGCTGCCCTGGGAATTGCGCGCGCGGCTGGAGCGGGAAGCGCCGACACATTTCGAGGCGCCGACCGGCACCGCGCTGGCGATCGATTACGAGGCCGAGCAGGGGCCGACCATCGCTGTCAGGCTGCAGGAATTGTTCGGGCTCAACACCCATCCGTCGATTGCGAAGGGCGCCGTGCCGCTGGTGCTGGAACTGCTCTCGCCGGCGCATCGGCCGGTGCAGGTGACGCGCGACCTGCCGGGCTTCTGGCGCGGCAGCTATGCGGCGGTTCGTTCCGACCTGCGCGGGCGTTATCCGCGACATCCCTGGCCGGAGGATCCGGCAAGCGCAATGCCGACGCGGCGCGTGAAGCCGCGGGGAACGTGAAGGGGATTTCTCCGTCGCCCCGCTCTTGCGGGGTCGAGACGAGCAAAGCTCGCTCTTAGAGGGTTGGGGTGAGGGGCTCTCCGACCCGCGAATTCTGAGGAAGTATAGCGAGCGCAGTGCCTCGCCCCTCCCCCGCCGCGCTAAGAGCGCTGCGACCTCTCCCCGCAAGCGGGGCGAGGTAAGAAAGCCCCCGTTAACCCTTCAGTCACCCTTTTCGCCAAATTTGTATCCTTCGGCACCGCCATTTATCGCGGTTTCGTAGCTGACGTGGTGATATCGGCGGGTCCTCTGGTCGAGTGTGGCGTAATGCGTAACATCATGATTTTTGCGGCGTTCATCGCGGGCCTCGGCACCATCATGTGTCAGCTAACTCCGCTTCTGTCGAAGCCGCCGCGCCAACCGGTGTTCGCAGCGTCAGCCTTCCGCGCGACGCCCGCGGCCATTTCCAGACCGAGGGGCGGATCGATGGCCAGCGCATCGGTTTCATGGTCGATACCGGCGCGTCCGTCGTGGCATTGAACGAAACGTCCGCGGCGCGGTTCGGTTTCCGTCCGTCCCGCAGCGACTACAACGCGACGGTCACGACTGCCAATGGAATCATCAAGGCGGCGCGCACGCGGCTTGCCATGCTCGATATCGGCGGATTGGTGGTGCGCGACGTCGACGCCATGGTACTGCCTGACGCGGCGCTGTCGGAAAACCTGCTCGGCCTGTCGTTCCTGTCGAAGCTGAAGCGCTTCGAATACGCCAACGGCAAGATGGTGCTGGAGCAGTAAAGCTGCTTCGCCGGCTTTAAGCATGCCTTAATTAATCGGCACAAAGCGGCTGACGCGGCTTCCGCTGCGCCCATGCATTCGCTATGGCTGCGGTGCTTTCCTTATCAATTTCACGACGAGGCCATTTGAATGTTTCCGAAGCCGAAATCCGTGCTGGTTCCGAATACCTATGCCTATGAATCCGAGCCGATGGTGAAGGCGACGGGGTTTCGCGAATACGACGCCCGCTGGCTGTTCGGCAAGGAAATCAACCTGATGGGTATTCAGGCGCTGGGCATGGGGCTCGGGGCGCTGATTGCGGAACTCGGCGCCAAACAGGAGGTGGTTACCGGGCATGATTTTCGCGGCTATTCGGCCTCGATCAAATACGCGCTGATTTCGGGGCTGCAGGCCGCGGGCTGCAAGGTTCACGACATCGGCCTGTGCATGACGCCGATGGCCTACTTCGCGCAATTTGAACTCGACGTGCCCTGCGTTGCAATGGTGACGGCATCGCATAACGACAATGGCTGGACTGGCGTCAAGATGGGTGCCAATCGGCCGCTCACCTTCGGCCCCGACGAGATGACCCGCCTGAAGGAGATCGTGCTCAACGCCGACTTCAAGAGCAAGGTCGGCGGCTCGTATCAGTTTCACGAGAATTTCCCGGCGCGCTACATTGCCGACCTGACCAAGCGCCCAAAACTGAAGCGCAAGCTGAAGGTCGTGGTCGCCTGCGGTAACGGCACCGCGGGGGCATTCGCGCCGCAGGTGATGCAGGCAATCGGCTGCGAGGTGGTGCCGCTCGACACCGAGCTCGACTACACCTTTCCGAAATACAATCCCAATCCCGAAGACATGGAAATGCTGCACGCCATCCGCGACGCGGTGCTGGAGCACAAGGCCGATGTCGGCTTGGGCTTCGACGGTGACGGCGACCGCTGCGGCGTGGTCGACAATACCGGCGAGGAGATTTTTGCCGACAAGGTCGGCGTGATGCTGGCGCGGGATATGTCCGCCATCACAGAGGATGCGCAGTTCGTGGTCGACGTGAAATCAACCGGGCTGTTCGTTACCGATCCGGTGCTGCAAAAGCAGGGGGCGAAAGTAACCTACTGGAAGACCGGTCACTCCTACATGAAACGCCGCACCAACGAATTGGGCGCGCTGGCGGGTTTCGAGAAATCCGGCCACTTCTTCTTCAACGCGCCGCTCGGCCGCGGCTATGACGACGGCCTGATCTCGGCGATCGCGATCTGCGAGATGCTCGACCGTGCGGCGGGAAAATCGATGGCGGACCTGAAGAACGCGCTGCCGAAAACCTGGTCGTCGCCGACCATGTCGCCGCATTGCTCCGATGAGACGAAATACGGCATCGTCGACAGCGTGGTGAAGCATTTCGAGGCGATGCAGAAGAAGGGCGAGAAGGTTGCGGGACAACCGATCCGCGATCTCGTCACCGTCAACGGCGTGCGCGTCACGGTCGAGGATGGCAGCTGGGGTCTGGTGCGGGCGTCATCCAACAAGCCGGAACTGGTGGTGGTGGTGGAGAGTCCGGTCAGCGAACAGCGGATGCGCGACCTGTTCGAGGCGATGGATTCGGTGCTGCGCACCCATCCCGAGGTCGGTGAATATAATCAGAAGATTTGAGTTTATCCCGAAAGCTGCGTTTCCCGGACGCGGCGCGCACGGCATTTACTGCCGTCGTACCTCGCGAAAGCGGGGTATCCAGTACGCCGCAGCTTCTCGATTCCATCACGAGCGCTCTGGAATACTGGATCACCCGCTTTCGCGGGTGATGACAGAAGGCCGGCATTGATATCCGCGGTTCTCGGCCTCGTCTGATTCTTACGCCGCGCGTACCGATCTCAGGAAGCCGTCGACCTCGAATTTCAGCCGTTCGGATTGCGATGACAGTCCGGTTGCGGCGTCGAGCAGCTTCGACGCCGAGGTGCCGAGTTCGCCGGAAGCCTTTGCTACCCCGACGATGTTGTCATTGACCTCTCGGGTGCCGTTCGCCGCCTGCTGCACGTTGCCGGAGATCTCGCGTGTCGCCGTGCCCTGCTGTCCGACGGCTGCCGCGATCGCATTGGAGATTTCGTTGATTTCGGCGATGGTCCCGCCAATCGCCTGGATCGCGCTGACGGCTTCGCCGGTCGCGGTCTGAATGCTCTGAATCTGCGTCGAAATTTCTTCCGTCGCCTTCGCGGTCTGATTGGCCAGCGCCTTGACTTCGCTCGCCACGACCGCGAATCCCCGGCCGTGCTCGCCGGCCCGCGCCGCTTCGATGGTGGCGTTCAAGGCGAGCAGATTGGTCTGGCTGGCAATGCTCTGGATCAGCGTCACGACTTCGCCGATCTTCTGCGTGCCGGTTAACAGCCCCTCGACAACCTCGTTGGTGCGGCGGGCCTCGTCGGCCGCTTTTCCGGTGACGCTGGCCGAACGTGTGGCCTGGTGCGCGATCTCGCCGATCGAGGCTGTCAGCTCCTCGGCCGCCGAAGCTACGGGTCGATGCGGCGGCGGCGGCAGCCGTTTGTCGCGCGGCCTCCCCGCTGCTGTTGCTCATCGACGAGGACATGCCCTGCATTTCGCGCGCCGCCACGGCGACGGCCTCGACGATATGGCCGACCTTGCGCTCGAAACCCGCAGCAAGTTCGCGCATCGCCGCGTCACGTTCCTGTTTGGCCTTTCGGTCGGCCTCGGCACGGTCGGCGTTGGCGCGGGCTTCGGAGGCGTTCGCAGCTTCGGCCTCGGCCGTCTTCTGCGCGGTCGTCTCGAACAGGTGCGAGAGCTTGTGGGCAAGCCAGATCAGTACGCTCGCTTCAATAATCAGAATGACGGCGTGAAGAACAACGCGCCCAAGATCGGCGCCACCGGGATAAACCGCCGCTGGAAGGATGTAGTTCAGCACCAGGTGATGCAGCGCGACCGCAATCGTGCCGGCAATGATCGGCCGATAATCGCAATAGGCGACGAAACACGCCAGCGCTGCAAAGAAGTACATATGCGTGTCGATCTGCCAGGGGTGCCCCGCCAGCTGGAAGGTAAACACCGAGACCTCGCCCATCAACGCGACGGCAAAGATCAGACGGGTCGAAAGTCCGTTGCCTGCTGCGCGCCAGGACATTGTCGCAGCCAAGGCCATGGCCACCATGACGACGGTCGGCAGCAGCCAATCGGTGCCGCGCATCATGCTGATGGTCCAGCAGATCGGAATATGCAGCCAGAGTACCGCGAGCAACATCTTGCTGGTGGTTTCGCGTAAAGTTTCCAGGTCGTTGCTCTCGACAGTCATGTCCAATTACCTGTTTGCTATTTCGTAAAACAGGCGGCGATGGCCTGCGGATCCATGGCGAGCCAGACACCAGCTTCGCGCAGCTGCGTCAGCCCATTATTGTTATCCGGGCGCACCACCAGAATCGCTGGGATGGCGGTGGCCCTCACAATAGCGGCGTGGGCGGAAGCGGCAGCCACGAAAACCTGCTGTGCGCTCCACCATGGCGGGAAGGCCACGGCAACAATTTCTGCACCGGGGCGGATCTGAAAGGACAGTGCTGCGATTGCAATCCAGCTCGCGATCAGCAGTCCGGCTGCGTTCAACCATGCAGGCCAGCGCGACGTTGTGATGCTTTTTTCCCGCTCCATCAGTGCGGGATATCAAATCGAAGCTAATTACCCGTAAAGATACGGAGAACGCAAACGTCCGTCGCGCCTTCATTTATTTGTTGCCGTCGTACCTCGTTACCGTGTCTCGCTTTCGGGTGGGCCGATGACAGGCTTCGGCGGGATGTCCAGTAGGCCGCAGTTTCGCGATTCCATCACGTGCACATGGAATACTCGATCACCCGTTGTGATGACAATTGTACTCGCGTGACAGGTTTCACGCCGCCGGCACCGGCAATGCGGTGACCGACTTGATCTTCTCCATCGCAAAACGCGACGTGACGTTCTTCAGCGGCACCGCCCCGATCAGCTTCTTGTAGAACACGTCATAGCTCTGCATGTCGGCGACCACGACACGCAGCATGTAGTCGACGTCGCCCGCCATGCGATAAAACTCCATTACCTCGGGCATGGCGCTGACGGCGTCCGCAAAGGTCCGAAGCCAGCCCTCGGAATGGTCGGCGCTCTCGACCGACACGAAAACCGAGATACCGAGCCCGATCTTGTTCTGGTCGACCAGCGCGACCCGGCGCAGGATCACCCCATCGGCCTCCAGCCGCTGGATTCGCTTCCAGCACGGTGTCGATGAAAGTCCGACCCGGTCGCCAATTTCGGCGACGGATAGCGACGCATCCTCCTGAAGCACCGTCAGGATCTTGCGGTCGATGGCGTCGAGACGGCGGTTGGGCTCGAGAACGTGAACGGCGAGGTCGGTCATGGGAAGAACTTTGTTCCATTTATGAGGCAGTTCACCCTCATATATAGAAAATTCTTCTAATACAAGCCCGTCATTGGTTGGGCTGAGCGGCACTCGAGGTCTGGCTCTGGCTCAAAAGCTCTTCAACTTCAGCACGTTGCGGCGCAGCGAAAGCGCCTCCGAACCGGGTGCATTTCAGCGCTGCGGCGGCGGAGGCGAACCGGAGGGCCTGCGGCAGATCCTGATTCTCGGTGATGGCCAGCGCAAACGCGCCATGGAACACGTCCCCGGCGCCCAGCGTATCCACGGTGTGCACCGGGAAGGCCGGCGTCTGCCGCAGGGCCTGATATTCGTCGAGCCAGATCGTGCCTTGCGCGCCCCGCGTTCCCGCCAGGAACGACGGGGTCAGTTTTGCGATTTTCTTGAGCGCCTCGCCGTCGTCAGCGACCCCGGCGGTCTCCTGAAGGGGCTCGCTCGAGAATACCAGATGCGACGAAGCGGTGAGCAGCCCCTCGCGCAACGACATCGCACGATCGACATCAACGACGACCGGAATGCCGCGCCGGCGGGCTTCCACGCAAAGATCGGTGCAGAACGCCGCGCAGCGGCTTTCGGTCAGGATGGCGTCGCAGTCCTCCAGCAATTGGTCGGCGTCAGGCAGGCGGACCTTCCACAATTCCGGATCGCGGAACGTCACAATGGTGCGCTCGCCGCTCGGGTCGATCATGATGTTCGAAATCGGCGTCACCAGGCCCGGCATGTGCACGATCTGGCTGGTTTCGATGCCCTCATGCGCCAGTTTTTCGAAAATGTAACGGCTCGATGTTTCACGGGCATCGCCCATCGGGCCGCAGATCGAGGCGCGGCCGCCGAGGCGCACGATTCCGATGGCGCCATTGAGCGCGTTGCCGCCGCAGATTTCGTCGAAATGGCTGGCGTTCTCCTTGGAGCCGCGTGCGGGCAGGCCCGGCACACGGAACGTCAGGTCGCGCACCGGCATACCAATGCACAGAATGCGCGGAGGGATTTTCGGCGCTGAAGCGTCGTGAAAGTTCATTCGGGAGTCCGTCATGCCGGTTCCGCGAATTGCCGGAACCAAGGTCCGGGGGTAATCGATCGAGCCATCGGAGAGTTCCCGCTATGCGTGCGCGTCCGGGCCATCATGCAGCCAGCGCCCGAGCAAATGGTGCGCAATGGCAAAGGGATGCGGGCCCGCAAGTCCGTCGGGATGTTGCCTTTTCAACATCAGAGTTGCTTCGGCCCGGTCGAACCAGCGCGCATCTTCGAGCTCCGCGCGGTCGACAATGATGTCCTCGCTGGTGGCACGCGCGGTGCACCCGATCATCAGCGATGACGGATAGGGCCAGGGTTGCGTCATGTAATAAGTCACATCGGTGCAGCGAATCCCGGCTTCCTCCAAGATCTCGCGCCGGACCGCGTCTTCGATGGTTTCCGCGGCTTCGACAAACCCCGCCAGGCACGACCACATGCCGGCCGGAAATTGCTTCTGCCGCCCCAGCAGGCATTTGTCACCGGAGGCCACCAGCATGATCACGACCGGGTCGGTGCGTGGAAAATGCTCGGCCTTGCAGTTGGGGCAGTCGCGTTTCCAGCCGCCTTCCTTCATCCCCGTGCGGGTGCCGCAGTTGGCGCAGTAGCCATGGCGCTGATGCCAGCTCACCATCGATTTCGCCATCGCGATGGCCGAAAGCTGGTCAGGTGGCACCACGCCCTGCATCGCCATGCCGCGCAATTCGGTCACGGCGGCGTCGTCGCGGGTCAGCAGTTTTTCCACCGCCGCCGCCGAAATGCCCATGCCGAAGACGGCCGCGCCGTCGCGCAGCCCTAGGAAGATCGTGCCGGGATTGGCGCCGAATTTCAGCGCTTCATCGACGCTCAGCAGTGCACGCGGCCCCTTAGTCTCCTGCTTCACCACCAATGAGTCGCGATACACCACATAGGCGCGGGCGTCGCTGCGCACCTCCAGCGCCAGCAATTTAGCGTCGTCGCTCCGCAGATGCGCGGCACGATCGAGAATATTGGTGATGAAGGCCGGCTGCCCCAGTGGAAACGAATCGAATGCGGTCATGCTTCTCAACCAAGCCAGATTTTACGACGGAGCGCGCTGATGAAGTTCTGAACTTCTTCGGCATCATGGGCGAGCGGCGGCATCACGCCCCAGACCGGACGCGGCCACGCGACGTCGTTCGAACGGCGCGCGATCACGTGGATGTGCAGTTGCGGTACCAGATTGCCGAGCGCCGCGATATTCAGCTTGTCGCACTTGGTAATCTCCTTCAGAGATCGCGCGACGCGACTGATCTCGGTCATCAACTGCGCCTGCTCGACCTCCTCGAGGTCGATAATTTCCACGACTTCGTTCCGGCGCGGCACCAGCAAAAGCCACGGGAAATGCGCATCCTTGATCACCAGCACGCGGCACAGCGGCAGGTCGCCGATGTCGACGGTATCTTTCTTGAGCTGTGAGTGCAGCGACCAGGCGGGAGCGTCAGAAGGCATGCATATTCCCTCGTCATGGCCGGGCTTGTCCCGGCCATCCACGCCTTACCTTCTTGCCACAGCGAAGGAAGATGTGGATGCCCGGCATCGCAGACCAGTTTACGCCGTCTGCGCAAGACAGACTGCTGCGGCCGGGCATGACGGCAACTAATGCCTTTCCGCGTTTTTGCACAAGCCCCGCAGAGCCCCACCCGCCACGCTTGCTTTCCGGGGCTTTTGGCCCCAAATAAGCACCGGGAGATTGGCGGTGGACGAGCCACTCGCCAACCGGGTCAGGTCCGGAAGGAAGCAGCCCTAACGAGGTCCGGATCGGGTCGCTCGTCAGTCTCCTACCTGTTTTTTGGAGCGAATCGCGCAAAAAGCCGTAACCGTCCTGCGCTGGATCGTGCTCCAGCGCGTATTCCGCAAAAGTGGATACCGGTTTTGCGATCAATACGCGCAAGTTAAGTTCCGCAAGCCGGCTTCGAAAGACAATCAATTGCGGATCGATCGATGACCGACGCTGGCATTCCCGTAACACCCCAAACACCCGAGCCGGACAGCGCCCATCAAGGCGGCTTCGACCTCGGCGGCCCGCCGGAAGCTGGCAAGTATTATCGCGTGCTGGCGCGGAAATACCGCCCCTCCAGTTTCGAGGATCTGATCGGCCAGGACGCCGTGGTCCGCACCATTTCCAATGCGTTCGAAACCGGGAGGATTCCGCAAGCCTGGATTCTGACCGGCGTGCGCGGCGTCGGCAAAACCACCACCGCGCGAATTCTCGCCCGCGCGCTGAATTACGAACTGCCGGACGGATCGGTGAAAGGACCGACCATCCATATGCCGGCGCCGGGCGTGCATTGCCAGGCGATCATGGAAAGCCGGCACATGGACGTGCTGGAAATGGACGCCGCATCCCATACCGGCGTCGATGACGTGCGCCAGATCAATGACAGCGTGCGCTATGCGCCGGCCAGCGCGCGCTACAAGGTCTACATCATCGACGAAGTCCACATGCTGTCGACCGCGGCGTTCAACGCCTTCCTGAAGACGCTGGAAGAGCCGCCGGAGCATGCCAAATTCGTGTTCGCGACCACCGAAATTCGAAAAGTGCCGGTTACGGTGCTGTCGCGCTGCCAGCGTTTCGATATGCGCCGGGTCGATGCCGACGTGCTGATGACGCATCTTGGCAACATCGCGGCGAAGGAAAAGGTCGAGGTGGAACCGGAGGCGCTCGGCATCATCGCGCGCGCGGCGGAAGGCTCGGTGCGCGATTCGCTGTCGCTGTTCGATCAGGCGATCGCGCATGCGGCGGGGTTGGTGCGCGCCGATGCGGTGCGGCAGATGCTCGGCCTCGCCGACCGCACCAGGGTGATCGATCTGTTCGATTCTCTGGCGCGTGGCGATATCGCCAGCGCTTTTCGGGAATTTCGCGAGCAATATGACACCGGCGCCGACCCGATCGTGGTGCTCTCTGATCTCGCCGAATTCGTCAATTTCGTCACCCGCGTCAAGGTCGTGCCGGCGACGGCGGACAATGTCGCGTTTGGCGAAACCGAACGGGTACGGGCCCGCGACTTTGCCGCGAAACTCTCGATGCGCGTATTGTCGCGGACGTGGCAGATGCTGCTGAAGGGCATTACCGAGGCGCAGACCGCGACGCGCCCGGCGGCGGCGGCGGAAATGGTGCTGGTGCGCATCGCCTATGTCGCTGACATGCCGACGCCGGACGAAGCGATCAGGATGCTCGACCAGAACGGCGGGGCTTCGCCGGTCATTGCAGGAAACGCTGCAGCGCGGAGCGCGCCGACCACCACGGTATCCTCACTGCAGCCTTCGGCTGCACGTTCTTCCGCGCCAAGGGCCAATGCCGAGGCGTCGGCGCGCCCCCAGATGATCGCGCCGATGTCTGAGGTGCAGTCGGCCCCTGCGGCGCGCAGGATTGCAAGCTTTCCCGAACTGGTGGCGCTTGCCGGCGAGAAACGCGACCTCTTGACCAAGGCCGCGCTGGAAGCCGACGTCCGCCTGGTCCGTATCGAGGACGGCCAACTCGAGGTTGCGATGGAGCGCAGCGCCGCGCGGACACTGATCAACGATCTTTCCCGGAAACTGGAACAATGGACCGGACGGCGCTGGACCGTGATCGTATCCAACGAAGCCGGACAACCGACGCTGCGTTCTCAGAACGAAGTGCAGAAAAATCAGCGCGAGCGCGCCGCCGAAGCCGATCCGCGGGTGCAGGAGGTGCTGGCAAGATTTCCCGGCGCCAGGGTGGTCGAGGTACGCAAGCTTGCCCCCGAGCCGCCGGAATCCGATGCTAGCGGTGAAGACCCTGCCGACAACCCCGACAGCGATGATCAATAGCAATCCGAAAGGAAACATTCATGGCTGACTTTCTCGGCATGATGAAGCAGGCGGCGCAACTGCAATCGAAGATGCAGGAGATGCAGGAAGAACTTGGCCATGTCGAGGTCGAGGGCATTTCGGGCGGCGGCCTCGTCGCCGTGCGCATGACGGCGAAGATGGAAGTGAAGGCGGTGAAGATCGACCCCTCGCTGATGAAGGCGGACGAACGCGAGATCCTCGAAGACTTGCTGGTGACCGCGCATAACGACGCCCGGCGCAAGGCCGAAGCCGCCATGCAGGAGAAGATGCAGTCGCTGACCGGTGGATTAGGTCTGCCGCCGGGTCTGGGCCTCACATAATATGGCTGCTGCCGTTGCCGGTCCCGAAATCGAACGTCTGATCCAGCTGCTGGCGCGGCTGCCGGGGCTTGGCCCGCGCTCGGCGCGGCGCGCGGCGCTGCATCTGATCAAGAAACGCGAGGCGCTGATGACGCCGCTGGCCGGCGCGCTGCAGGTGGCGATCGACAAGATCCAGGTCTGCAAGACCTGCGGCAATATCGACACCCAAAATCCCTGCACGGTCTGCACCGACCCGCGGCGCGACGGCGCGATCATTGTCGTGGTCGCCGACGTCGCCGACCTGTGGGCGCTGGAACGGGCGCATGCCACCAATGGATTCTATCATGTGCTGGGCGCAACGCTATCGCCGCTCGACGGGGTCGGCCCGCAGGACCTGACCATCGACGCGCTGGTGGCGCGCGCGCACGATCCACGCGTGACGGAAATCATTCTCGCATTGAATGCAACCGTCGATGGCCAGACCACCGCGCATTACATCACCGACCTGTTGCAGGAGGCGGGCGTCAAGGTGACGCGGCTCGCCCATGGCGTGCCGGTCGGCGGCGAACTCGACTATCTCGATGAAGGCACGCTGTCAGCGGCCATGCGGCAGCGCACGTTGTTTTGAAGCTGAACCAGAGGACACATGACGAGAAGTGATTTCGGTAAATTATCCGGGCTGGCCGCTGCCGTTCTGACGATCTTTGTTGGAGCCGCGTTCGACGCGCAGGCGCAGCAGGTGATCAAGAACGGCGATACCCTGACCGGACAACTCAATGCCATGCACAGCCGCGCCAAGGGCAAGCGCGTCAGCACCTTTCAGCTCGTCAGCGAACCGCACCGGCTGCCGCCGCCGAACGGGCTTTGCAATCTTGAGACCGGACCGGAGACATTTCAGATCGTCACCAACAATGACGCTCAGGCGGCGCAGTTGAAGGACTTTATCGGCAAGCAGATTTCGGTGAAGGTCGACGAGGTCGCGTGCGCAGAGGATGCCGGGCAGATGAGCGAAGCCGTGGTCACGAAATGGAGCGTGGTGACGAAGCATTGAGGTCACCGACGTGAGCGCTGCCGCCGCGGATGATGACGAGCGAGTGTACTGGTCGCAGTGTTTCACCGAACCGCAGTCTAAACCTTCACCGGCTCCAGCGTCTCAAAATGCCCGCGCCGCTGCAGCCACGCCAGCAGGATCAGGCTCGGCACGGCGACTGCGACGCAGATCGCAAAGAACAGCGGCCAGCCTGTCGCCTTCGCCACATAACCCGCGCCTGAGGACAAATAGGTGCGCCCCACAGCGGCAAGGGCCGTGAGCAGCGCGTATTGCGTTGCGGTGTGCAGCGGATTTTTGCACAGCGCCGACAGATAGGCGACGAAGATCACGGTGCCGATGGCGCTGGTGAAATTTTCCGCTGATATCGCGAACGCCAGCGCCCATTGATTGA
>WNFL01218191.1_pt1 | contig 20668 bp, 34 predicted proteins | sample 5400361 | NCBI WGS metagenome assembly WNFL01 (sample SAMN13153351, study PRJNA577476) | soil metagenome | isolation source: 40 cm soil on Douglas fir-dominated hillslope | place: USA:California | collected 2013-09-17
TGCTGTTGGGAGCTAACTCCGTTGGCGCTATTACCAAGGAAGGAACTATGGCAACTATGGCAACTCCGATCTTCCCACTGCTTACTCGAGAGCATGTCCTTGCTTGCCAGTTCTCGTCATGGTATCCAACATTCGCGAAACGTTCACTCAGATCAACCATCATTCGACCTCTAGACTCGCAGTTTCAGGAATACCTACATGCAGATGGTGTATTCGTACCAGAAGGATCCGACGATAGGTCTGCACGTTTCGGCTCCAGCTCCCGCTTGAGGACTGAGGCAACCAAATCGTAGGCCGGAAGACGAATTGTCAAATGATGGCACCTCGGCAGGGGAAGAAGAACCGGACCCCTCTGCTGTCCCACCGCATCGATACTCATTCCCCGAACTGGATGCCAAAATCCGGCAAGTTGCGAAAGAATACGGTGGCGTGTTCCCAAAGCTCAACTGGACATCCCCCAGAGTGCGCTGTATACCTTTTCTAGAAGGAGTAGCTCTAATACAAATGCTCGATCCGCACAGGACGCCCACTGGATTCTCCCGCCCTCGTATCCGATGAGATGCACAAGTCCCGCCGATGTCTACTTGCTGCTCAAGTCGTCCGACTTCATATCTCACGACTTAAACCCATCTCTTGTTTTCGAGGGCACTGAACCAGTCCTGCCGGACGATCAGCCGTACACGCTAGAGCTGGTCCTGCGCAAATGGTATTCCATTGACAAAAGTCGGGAAGTACGGTGCTTCATTCGTCAGGGACATTTGATCGGTACGCTCCTATTGCCGCCAAGGTAGAGATGTGTCACCAACCTGACCTTACCTACCAGCCATCACTCAGCGCGACATGATTTTCTACCAGCACTTGAACGACAATGAGACGCAATCGAAAATGAAAGAGACCACTAACAACTTTTGGGAAACAGAGATTAAGCCTCTTTGGACTGGGGGCTCCTCCTGTAAGTGCGAAAGCGAAGATTACTGCCAGCATTTGCTGACTTTCGCGCAGATGTAGTTGACCTCCTCCTCAGTAAGGACCTAGCCCGCGCCCATATTGTCGATTTCAACCCATATATCGCACGGACCGATCCACTCTTGTTCACCTACGAAGAGTTAGCGAATCTGTTCTCCGAGGGAAGTTCTCCGGCGGTCCCTGCTCTTCGAGTAATCAATTCGCCCGCACATGCTATGGCCAATCGCAATGCACCTGACCACCAGCACAACATGGTGCCCTTGGAGGCCTTTGCCCTGGGTTGGGATGCAAATACGTTGGCGGAAATACGGAGAGCGGATGCAGAGGCATCAGGACCAGAGGAAGCAGAGTAAGATTCTGTACAACGCTACAAATACAAGCATAGTGGAAATTTGTTTCGGCTCCAATCTCATTGGTAATCCCAGGTCGTCGAGCCGGGCGTGCCTCCAGTTCGCGTGGTGAGGTATGCCAGAGGGTCATCGGCATCGGCTGGGAAATTCCAATTGAAGTTAATACCATCAACAGGGAGAGGCAGTTGGTTGGGCTCGAGGCCAGGGATAGACTCAAAGGCAAACCAGTCGACGTCGCCAACGGATTGAGGCTGTGGTGGGAGCGTGGTGAGTAATTCGTCGATGTTGGACACGCTTGGGACAGTTGGGGCGTCCGGAGAAGCCGGAAACCCCATCCATCCAAGGGGATGGCCATTGGAGCTGGTTTCCACAAGGTCCCCTTGAGTGCGCGGCGTCGGATTTGACCCTCGTTGAGATTCGGGAGTATCTCCAGTCGGTTCGTTCGTAGATGGTGGCGAAGGACGCTCACCAGCAACAAGGCGAGTGTTTCCAACGAGTTTGGTTAGCTCCGCTATCTCCTGTTCTCCAGGTTGTCCCTGACGTCCAGAATGGAACGTGGCATAGCTCTCCCGAGCCACGTTATAAAATTTACGAAGAATTGGCTGAAACGGGTTTCAGGATCTGGCATCCTGCGAGTCTGAAAGCGACTCACTAACGCTGAGCCCATGCGAAGACAGTCAGATGTCTTGCCGCAGACTTCGCAGGCTACCTCAAGTGCGAGCAATGCGGCAGGTGATAGAGTACAGCCCGGTGCGTGGGTTACCAGAGCAGCAAGGAGTACCTTTAGGATTATCAGAGGATATTATGACCACCAGTTTCGAAACTTACGCCTGCAGAGAATGCCTGGAGGCTATAGACAAACACCCGTGGCGCCACAGTTGGGTACTGGGCCAACAGATTTCTCATATTCTCGATGACCACAATGCAACTTTGATGAACGGCGACGACGCTAGATGCAAATTTATGTCGAAATGGGTCCTTCTGCTTGTCTGCAAGAGCTTCGATGAATGCGCTACGATGAAGGTGAAGAATTGCTGGGGAAGACATTAGATTGAACAGAATCACAGTGGAAGGTGGAGTAATCACTCGTCTCCTTCAACCCATGCAAAGCAAAGCTCTGCAATGCCAAGGACATTGCCGTAGGGGTCGGCAACCCTTGCAGAACGGGAATGGCAGGCGCCTTCCAGTCACGAAGCACCTTATCCAGTTTGAAGACCTGTAAACAGGGCCAGTGTAAGCGTTGTTCGATAGGGGAACCGTAAATTTAAAAAAAATCATACAGTTGCATATGTTGGCGGTTTGGTGGTCAATGCTTCCTGAATGAAGACTTCGAGGCATTCTTTGGTGAACACATATTTGTCAATCATGACTGAGAAAGAATTGGAATGTAAGTTGAGATCTGCACCGATTTGCATGTACGTACAGGTGGGTTCGTCAATGACCGCCTCTGGAAGTGGGCAATCGAAATGCCTAGTCACTCCGACATCAGCCAAACACTCACGGTCATTGATACACGTACGAAGAACAAATACCGTTGGGGCGACCGTAGAAGATCGCTTGTGTATGATCTAGGAAGACCACCTCCCAGAACAGGCGCCTCCTTCGTTGCAGCTCGGTCGAGGGCATATTCAAAGATGACATGTCCCTATCTGAATTAGCCTCTTAGAGTATGAAGGCGCCTAGCTGGGTAGTATGCGTACTTAATCCGATCTGGCCGAGGATGATGAGAGTGCTATATCACCAAAAAGGGGGCGAACGTACAGCCTGTGCAATGCGGATTAGGGTGCCTGTAGTGGCCCAACAACGTGCGGGTCCATCGGGGTCGTCGGAGAGCAGGTGGAACATACAGACGACCACCTTCAGAGTGCTGGTGAGGAATGGTACGGACACAAGTAAAAATGACTTGCCAGAGCTTGAACAACCACTACAGAGGGACTCTCCATGAATTCTGACATACCTAATGTTCCGGAGCCAGTTTTGAAAAATCTGTAGGCCAAGGTATGACGTTCTTCTGTATTGAAGTCAAATAGGGCACCGATGGATATCACAAGGAAAAGAAGGGCGATCTTGTCGAAAGTGTCCCCGTCCCAGGACTGCGCTTTTGTCAGCGGCTCGAAGATTTCTGTCATAAACTCTGTTCGGGAGAATGGTGATGAGCTAGAAGGAATGATTACTGAGGTCTGTCAGCTTGAAATCAACGAACTTACAACCAAGTAGCGTAGAGGAAGAAGTTTTCACAAAGGGTTAGGACTTGGGACCGCTCAGGAAGGATCGTTCGTAAGCCGGCTCTAACACTACTGGAGCGATCTACAGGGTTGGATGTGAAGCTACAGATACGCCCCAAGATGATGACCTCCATCGGAAGCTCGCTGTTTCGCATTAGTGAGGGCATCAAGCGTCTGTAATGGTGGCACACCGGGCAGAAGGGACTATGCGAGCTGCCTTCACCACAGCACGCGAGTCAGACACCTATTCTCGAAGTAAGTGACGTTCGAGTGAAAGGGGGCATGTCAAGAGCTGCTGTACCTCCAAGAACAACTCACTACTGGCGGTCGAGCCGAGGTATGTGCTATAACCCGCGTCCTTTTCTGGGTCTAGAACGAGTGTACCGAAGGAATTGACTGATACAGTGTTGAGTTCATTCTATCGGACCCCAGTCAATCCAAAGTTTTCTGTGGGCTGAGGCCACGAATAGCGAGGACTTATGTACCTTTGACATACAGTTACCGATGTTGTTTGCGTGCTTTAATTTCATTAACTCTGACGAATCAGGGTCAATTCCGTCCAGCACGGGTTCGTGCAGCATACCTTCGTGCAGAGGATGACTTGGCTCATATACGGTCTTGTCGCCCTTCAACGCATCAAGCACGGCTTGTCGGAGTTGCCCAATGTGACGATCCAATTGACTATTACGCTCCTGCAGTTCACGTATGGTGCTCGTCGCAGCAGATCTGAACAGAGTTGGATCAGGCCGCCGATTGCGCAGCAAGTGATACATACAAGAGAAGGCCGGTTGCATCGCCCCCTGCGTCGGCAGTTGACGCTCCAGTGCAACGATCTGCGAGGCCCCGCTTGAGGCAGCTGGAACACGGACTGGTGCGATTGCACCTAAGTGACGAAGGGGTTAGAAGCGTATTAGAAGTCCGATATGGCAACAAAACGTCGTTGAGCAACGAACTTGAGCTTAGCTCTTCTACATTCTAAGCACGACTGTGGTTGAGGTCCTCTCCTTGTCCGAGACGACGATGGCACCTTCCCACCACTAGGTTCACTGTTCGATCGGCCTGCACTAGGGATGAAGGGCAACGCAGACCCTGACTCCATCGGGCAAGGTGGGAAAGTCGTCGGAGAGTGAGAAGTTGACAAAGCAAGGCAGGTCCGCCGGAGTGCCGTCATACACATACTTCATTCATATTTTATTTAATATTGGCGCGCGGCAAACCTGGTAGCTGATATGGATTATACAACTCATAACTCATTAAATATCTATAACCTCGTCGTGCTAGTATATAGTACACCTAGTGTATCAATTCTGAACCAAGTTTTCCTGAGCGCCTCCCATCATGTTGCTCCAGAAATCCCCGTATAAAAGGTCGAAAGGATCATTACCAAGCAGGTCATTGGTCGGCTGCACTCCGAGCCAGCCCTCGATGGAATCGTTTGCTCTGTTCGTGGTACCATACGACGAGTCACCCTCCCCCTGACTGAGCCGGTTAAATGGTTAGCACTCCTCCCTCTACATATGCCCTGTGGCTCATTATTTGTACATACTCAGAGTGGTGTGAATGTTGGTATAGACTCGATGATTCTCCGCTTTCGGTCCACGCAGTGAACTCTTGGGCTAAAGTTGGATGAACGTTCTCAAGGGCGAATCCCAGTGGAGATTTCGTAGAGGGAGCAATGGCTGCGGATACTTGGATTGCTCCGGTCATAATCGTCGGTTTCTTGCTGCCGGACGTGCTGGTGCAGTAAGTCTCTGCTCCGGCCACGGGGGTCACTTTCTTCTCCACCACAAGTACCCCACCGATGAGCCTGTCAAGTACGTCCGTGGAGGAACAAGGTCCTGGAACGTGGTTTCCTCCAACTTGAGCGGTGTCGTAGTGGGCTCTAGCCATGTCGCGTAGTCGCCGAATGATAGGCTGAAAGGAAAAAAAAACAAATAAACAAATAAAGTTGATGGAGGGTGGTTCGATATAATACCAATGCCAAAGATATCCTGACTCGGCTGGGGCCGGCTGCTTGCCGGAACATCTCGTAGGCAGATTCGACCTCTTGCATTGCGGTGTGTGCGAGGCTCATCCTTGGAGCCCTGATCACAAGAGTTGAGAGTGTGATCTACGCGAGTAAGAGCTCCAACTCTACTTGCTTGAGTCGAGGCTTACCGAGGCCGAAAATGCGTCAAGAGCGTGCGTGTAGACTTGGGGCGCAACAGTTGGGAAGGCGTGGAATAATGTGTGGACATGACGGATCACGGCACAAGCGCCTGAAATTTCAATATGTTAAAGACATGTTTATCAAGGGAGTTCCGGCTCACTTTGTTGGACCGCAATCACGCTCAAGGCGTATTTCGAGGTAAATATGTCTAAAGTGATGTCCTTGATGGACTGGAAGTAGAAGGGTCGGTGAAGGTACATAATCGCTGACTCCTGTTGTGAGCGAACGAACGATGGAGGTGGGTGCGCCATACCAGATTCCTTCAGACTGAGCAGAGAGTGTGTCACTGCAACTCTATTGAAGTCTGACGGCTCTACAACCGCCGGCAATGTTGGTACAGCTATATGGAAGTTGCGAATCTTTTTGTCCAGCTCGAGAATAGCAGAGTACTGCGGAGGTTTGACAGCGAGAGCCTTGTCAAGTACTTCTCCCAGACACCCTGACACAAATCGTAGCTTAGTGGCATCGTCTGAGGGGGGTTAAACAGAAACTCTCGGCGGATTAGAAGCCCACTCACAGTCTTCTTCGGAGTCGGGAAGTTGGCAATCAAAATGTCTACTCCGAGTGAGTGCAGAAGCTAGGATAGTCAATAGGCTTACGATGGGAGTGCGGCACGAGGTCGGCCAAACCACAAGGACATAACAGAATCGTAGTAGTGAAGTTCGTAAAAGAGCCTTCTTCGAGATTGCAGAACTTTCTCTTCTAAACCCCAATGTTTCCCGTCTCGTTGTAGTCCAATCTAGGGAAGAATGAGTCACAGAAATCGGGAAGCTGCACTACCCACGCTTTGTGCCAAACGCATCGCCGTTCCAATTTGTATCCAGGCACGATTTTGTGCGAGGTTCGATTCAGCCGCCGAGGATTGCCAGGCGAGGACAATCTAGAAGGAAAGGTTCGACCAATTCTGGCGTAGGTGAAATGCGGCTTACCAGTGTCTGTATGCAACGCAAGGTAGGTACATCCTCGAAACGTGCCATAGCCAGTGCAGCACAAGCGAGCTGATGGTACTTGACAGCGGTCTTCTTGGGAGTTTGAACGTCTGCGTAGAGAACGCCGACTGCAAGCACAGCGTAGAAAAGTGCGATGCAGTCAAAGGGGACATCAGTCCAATCAGGGCTGGTGTACAAGGGCTCAAACACATTCGAATAAAAGTCAACTCGAGAGAAAGGTGAAACCAACCACGTCCCATAGAGATGATACAAAGCTAGCCAGTGTTCACCTAATTAAATATCAGGGCATATCTCTCTTTATCTAACGTGTGTTAATTACCTGACGATCTGGGGGGTGCACACGTGCCCAATTGCGTTCGCATATGAGCTGGGTCATGCTCAGACGTAGATAATGAATACATCCTCCCAAGCACGATTAGCTCTGGGTCGACTGAATTGTCGACGGGTGGAAGAGGAAGCGGAGGGTTTGATTCCGCGACGCTCAGAAAGTGTTCGGACGCAGCCGTTGCTCTGCATGGAGATTGAAAAAAGTCTCTACAGCTCATTAAAAAAAACTCACCCGTACCACTGTGTTCTCCCACTGTCCTCCTCAATTGTCAAGGTTCCAAATGATTTTGTAAGTTCATCGTCCGAGCCCGGACTCGAGGAGTCTTCGATGGGGAATACCGGCTCCTGGGCAAGTAATGGATGGGGATTAGAAGAGGTGGACTTGTGTGATTGGCGGAGTGCGGCTTCCAACTCCCTGATTCGTGTTTTCAACTGCTGTGTCTCTGAATTGGAGGTCGGTCCCATGGTCCTGCTCGGGTGGCATGTGAGGTTAGTAATGTGGATTTTATTCGGGACTTACTTTACAATTCGAGGGACTGTATAAAGCGAACCGTCTGGACACAGGTGGGCACGTCCCCGCTTCTGGCAATTCTCACAAGGAAGCGACTCCCTGACGTTACAACGCAGTTTCAGTCTCCGGCACTCTTTGCAAGAAGACGGAAGCGGGCCGCGTTTGCCTCTCGGCCTTAACGCTGTTGGTCTTGTCGATGAATGGGGAGATGAGGTATCGCTTGAACCGAAAGAATCATGTTGCGGGGATTGATCCATGTCCGAGTTATTCAAGTGAATATCAAAGGGAGCAAGTTGCAAGTAAGCGCCTAACACAAAGCACTCTATTCTGCCTTTGCCACCCACTCGAATGTGCGTTGAACGCGGTGGCGATGCCACGAACGACGAGCGACACTGATACATATCATACAGGGCTGCGCTAGAGAAGCTCGCAATCCGTGGCATCCGTTCCTTCGACAATAATCGCGTCGAGGTGGTCCAATTCTTCAATCCGGTCACTGTCATTGTGGGTCACAACGGCAGTGGAAAGACGGTACGTGACATAGATCGTTACCCTACGCATACCCTTTGACCGCTCTGTAGACCATCATCGAATGTCTCAAGTATGCGACGACAGGCGACCAGCCGCCCAACACGCGCGGGGGAGCGTTCGTACACGACCCCAAGATGGCAAACGAGAAGGAGGTCAAAGCACAGGTCAAACTTCGTTTCAAAGCTGCAAATGGACAGACCTTAATGGTCACCCGTAACCTCTCCGTCTCTGTAAAAAAGGGTGGTGGAATGACTTCCAAGACACTAGAGGGTGTCTTGTCCTTTGCGTCGAATGATGGTCCCAACGGAAAGGTAAATCCGTGCCGCTGTCTCATAGTCCGCGTTGACGGTTACTGTAGAGGAATACGATTTCGACAAAATGCGCGAATATGGCTGAGGAAATTCCCAGCTTACTAGGTGTTTCGAAGGCTGTACTGGAGAACGTGATTTTCTGCCACCAAGAAGACTCATACTGGCCCCTTTCGGAGCCTTCGCAATTGAAGAAGAAATTTGACGACATTTTTGAAGCAACGAGGTAGAAATGGCACTCCACTCATTGCAACATACCTTAATCAGTTTCGCAGATACAGTAAGGCGCTAGACGCTATCAAAAGTCTCAGGAAAGACCGTGTAGTTGAGCTGAAGGCTGACAAGGAGAGACTTGAATCTGTGCATCGTGAAAAGCTTCATGCAGACAAGCTAAAGTCCCGGGCTTCCGACCTTCGTGCTACGATCGTTGCCAAGGAACACGAACACGAAACCCTAAGAATGGAGGTTGAAACCATGGCGAAGCAAAACAAGGAATTCTACGAAAAGGCCACAAAGTTCCGAGAAACATATCTCAAGGCACAAGCTGCGCAGGACCGCCAGAAGCATCTCGAAGACGACTATAAATCAACCGTTGCTGGCGGTACTGTCAAGATTCTCGATGGTAAATGACACATCTGGTGACACAAATCCGTTCTCACTGTACCTACAGAAACGGAGTCCACCCTTAGCGATCGTATTCAAGGATTCGAAGCGACGCTCACCGCCCAGAAGAACCAGAGGCACCGGGACTACGGAATGATGCGGGAGGAGCAGGAGAAGCTCGCTGAAACGCGACAATCGTTAAAGTCAGAGCAGGGTCTCCATGGGCAATTGATCGCCAAACAGGACGCTCATCGAACGAATCTCGCGAGCCGCGACGCATTAATTTGCGAACTTGCATCTCAGCAGGGCACCAGGGGCTTCGAGGTAATCCCCTTCGAGCAGCGCCAAGTCGACCAGTTCATCAGTGTACTAGCCGAGCTGCAGCAAAAGCAACAAGAAAGTGTAGAACATCTCCAGGTCGGTCTAGTCAGCAAGTTGTCATAGTTTGTCTGACCTCCCTCAGGCCGAAAGCTCCAAACACATTTCGGAATATCAGCGTCGAATCCAGACTTTGAATGCCCAATTGGCTGGTCTGAACGCCCAGCGAGACTCGCGAAAAGAAGCAATGGTGTGTGCAATTCTTTCAAAAATGCTTTTCTCTGATATTCCCTGGAGGCGAATCTGCGAAAATCCATTACAGCCGACGAGGCCGCACTTGACGAAGCTGGAACGTTGGCAACCGACCTTCGTCGCGTGTCTGCAGATGTCCAGGAAAAGAAGGCCAAGGTTGCACTCATGAAAGCCGAATTAGAGGGGCATGGTTTCGACAAGCAGTTAGAGGAGAAAACACGTGCGATTCGCCGTCTTGAGGACGAGCGCGAGCGCATCAGTACCGAGCTTACAAGCATTTCCTTGCAAGCGGACACTCGAGCGAGGAGAAAGGATCGAGAGATTACAGATTGGTACGCATGCTAATCCAGAAGTTGACTACTCTTACACGCCCTCTGTAGTCTGGAAGCAATGGGCCCAAAGTACCGCCAACTGGTTGGACACGAGCCCGCCGCTGAAACAGCCGAACGAGAGATTGACCGCGCGGTTATGTGCGTGCCTTCGCGGATCAATGTGCCCTAGCTCACGTACTTTACTCAGCGACAAAGAAAGGGATGTCCGTCACCTTGAGTCTGAATCCACCGCTTCCAGCCGTAAATTACAGCAGCTGGAGACCACCCTCGGAAATTTGAACTCGCAACTGAAATCTAAACAGGAGGAATTGAGAGGTGAGTTCAAGCGAACTCCAGATACGATTGGAAGATTTGTAAACTCCTTCGATAGCCTCCGAAACTGGGCTCAAGCCGCACCTCGCGGATCATTCCACCGTCGAGGCCGCTCTGACAGATGCTGAAGAACAGCTCAAACTTTGTCGGGAGTATGTTGTCACCGGCGTCAAATAAAGCCTGCAGCCTATTCATTAATTTTACAGAGAGACACAAGTGTTGGAAGGGTCAAGCAAGTTCTTTGAGGCGGTGTTGAAAAATGGACACTCAAAGAAGATTTGCACAAGTTGTAACCGTCCTCTGGCCGAGAACGAGATGCGTGCTTTCGAGAAGCATGTAGGTTTGCGACCTAGCCTCTTAGCCTAGTGCATGTCTGATGGTTGAAACAGGTCGGAGAGATGCTAAAGAAGGCTACTTCGGACAAACTCAAAGAAATGGAGGAAGATGTACAGAATTGGGAAGGGGAAGTATCACGCCTGCAGCAACTTTTACCTCTCCAAATCACGATCTCGCGTTTGCGACAAACAGACATCCCTGCTCTCGAAAAACAAAGCAAAGAAGTTCAGATAGGTCAACCTGGCGCAGTAGCAGAGGCCGAAGCAGCCTTAGAGAGACTCGATGCCGCACGACAAGCTCAAAAATCCCTGCAAACGCTCAAACAACAAGTATCTGGAATTGTCCGGCTAACCCGTGAAAAGAATACCTTAGAGACCGAGATACAGAGTTTGGAATCAAGCCTCCGAGCCACTGGTTCGACCAAAACCGCTGATGATCTTCAGGCTGAGCTATCTCAAATCCAGACTCAAGGGTATGATAAATTTCTTGAATGTGCTGTGTCAATTCAAACTTGTTTCCCTAGCCGGACACTAGAGCGCGAAAAGAATGCACTAATAGCAGACCGTGATCGCCAGTTAATCAACATCAGGAGCGAGGAAGATAGATATCATGCTCTCCAGATCCGAGAAGGCGAACTTCGCAACAATATGAATGCTCTAGAAAACACCAAGCTACGAATTAACCTGGGGACAAAAGAGATTGAAGAGCATCAAATTGCCATCAAGGTACGAAAGTATGTTTCCCATCACTGCATTTTTACCAAATAGGCTCTGTCAGGATCTTGAAGTCAAAATTTCCGATGCTGCTGGACCGATCAGGAAAGTTGAAGAGGAGCAACGGTCCTATCAATTTGAGGTGGAAAGCACGCTGTCCTCAGAACGACAAAAACTGCAAAATTTGAATTTGAGCGCGGAGCGTCTAGATTTGAGTACCAAGCCTATCACGCAGTGAGCGCCATGCTCTCAATGATTATCTTGTGGCTGATTCCTCTCTTTCTGAGATACACCCGGGATCGTATCGGCCAGAAACTGAGAGACTGCATCAATAAGCTGTCCGAACTCGAGCTAGAAATTCAGCAGGTCGAAGGGGAGGTCGAGCGTTTCCGTGCTTTAGTTCAAAAACAGGACAACGACGTGAGCGCGGCTGGAGCAGACTTAGCGAACCTGCGGGAAAACTTGAGGCTTCGGAAATTGCAACGAGAGATTCAAGAAACCAAGGACGTCATCAAGTCACTCGAATTAGAAGAGGCATCAAAAGCCAAAGAGCATTTTGAAGAGAAATGGGGGAAAGCGAAGGCAGCTGAAAACGAGGCTCAGGCCAGAGTGCGTATCACTTTGCTTATTTGCAGGTCAAGTCTCTCACCACTTGCAGTTCTCACGACTGGGGGGCGAGCTGAGTTCACACCAGTCCCAATTCGAGACCCTGGAGAAGGATCTCAAGGAATACGTTGACATAAACAAGCGCTATACAGACCAGCTTGTGAAGGTTAAGGTGCATGAATATACTTTTCGGAGGGAGGGCGATCAACACATCCATTATAGATGGCCGACATGGCCAACAGCGACTTGGAAAAGTATGCAAAAGCATTGGACAGGTAAGACAGCGTTTCTTTCATCCCTTTGGTTGTAACTTAATCCATCGAACCAGTGCCATCATGAAGTATCATTCGCTCAAAATGGAGGAGGTCAATGAAACCATGAGGCATCTTTGGAATAAAACCTATCAAGGAACTGGTGGGTTCCACTGCCACCTGTAGACCGATTCACTCACCCCATCTAGACATTGATGGTATCAAGATCGTTTCGGAAGGAGACGCCGGGACGGGAAATAGGAAACAGTACAATTATCGAGTACGCTCACCTGAACACTCGATCTTGGATTATATTTCACTATTTTTCTTAGGTCGTGATGATCAAGGACCAGGTGGAGATGGACATGCGAGGTCGCTGTTCCGCTGGTCAGAAAATGCTGGCATCTATCATCATCCGCCTTGCTCTCTCGGACAGCTTCGGACAGAATTGTGGTATTTTGGCGCTCGATGAACCAACAAACGCGCTCGACACCGAGAACATAGATGCCCTCGCAATGAGTCTCGTTGAGTGAGTGTCCTCAGTGCTTTTGGTTACTCTCACTAACAGAAAATAGCATCATCAAGGAGCGAAGATCACATTCGAACTTTCAGCTCATCATCATCACTCACGACGAAAACTTCCTCAAAAAGCTTGGAGAAGAAGATGTTATCGAGTATTACTGGTATGTGTGTCACGCGCTCTCCTTCTCTTTCAGAAAGATTGAGCAATATGTCTAGGCGCGTCTCTCGCGATGCTCGCCAAAAATCGACAGTGGAGAAACAGAGCATCGCCGGTTAAAGGGCCGGCACTATTCCAGTTCCGGGGTTCCTGTCAACTCCCAAAACTGTTGTTCGGTAACCCAGATGTATTGTCCTGATGCCTTTTGCAAAAACGTGGTCAATAGACGATGTATTGATAGCCTTATTCCGCTTCTTCTTCCTCCTTCCGAGCTTGTTCCTGAATGGCATCTAAGAAGGCCACTACACTCAGGCCAGCTTCGGGAGGTAAACGGAAGCCCGCCATGAGCCCGCCAAGTAGCCCCGTGTTGAGCGCACGATCGAGCTGTCGTACGCATAACTGGAATGGCACGGATTCAATGACCAATTGCACAGTGTCTTCTGGTGTCTGACTATGATCCTTTGGCAAATCGGCAGGGAGGTAATCCTGTAATGTGGGAAGATGGCGGGAATCCGGAGGACGTAAGAGAGGAGCGAGATTCGTGGGGGTGAGCATATCGGACAGTGCGAGAGGTGACTGATGATCGGAAGAGCTACCCGATCCGTGCCCCTGCAGAAGGTTGCGGAGCTGATCGGCCAGTCGAGCGGTTTCATCGTTGACACGGCCTTGTGCGCTAGACCCTTGTTGGGCAGTGTTTGTAGAAATTGTATTGGTGGTCGCGGTCGAGCCCTGAGCTGCGCTGGTGCTGTTACGATGTACGAGTCAGTATCGAGCCATACAAAAACCCCCTTCCGCCAGGTGGGCTGCAGGAGGCAAAGAGTCTATTGAGATCTCCCATGTGGAACTAGTACAGAGTGTGCAAAGGTAGAGATGAAGAGTGCAGAGTCTCTCCACTCACTCGGTAGACCAACTTGGTTGGAAGGTAGGATCCTGCAGCAGACCGTTCATATTTCGCTCCAAGTCATCTAAAGAGTAGAGAGTTGCATCCTAATTAATCGATATTCGATCAGTGATCCTTCTAACATCGCGACGTGGCTGACGCGTACCTGTAACCAAAACTATGGGCCATTTCAGTATCCACGCCTTGGTGATACGGAGCCTCTGGGCACCGATTTGTACACTCACAAAGTGCTTCTGATCGGACGAGGAAAATTTGAGAATGAACGTCCGCCCCTCAGGCGATTGGGTGACTTTCTGGAAGGTAGCCTCGCCGGGGAAGATGATCAAATCCTAGGTGTATCACCCGCCATGAGTACACCTCTAGGTATAGTGTGAATATTGAAACGCACGTCCTCCACCGCGTTTGTCTCACGGTTTTTCCAAGTCAGGTGTAGTAGTCCTTCCTCACCCGGACCCAACGCAAGTGTGCCTTTTGTGGTAGATGCTTCGACACTATTTGTTTCAGCTACACGGTAAGATCGTCCCGCTTTGACGGATAGGGACATGTTGACGAAGGAACCAAGTCGGTCGGTGACGTCGGCCAAACCGCCAGAAACGGCGTCGAGTGACGCGGATCAACAGGCTTTAGAATGGACCATTTCGATATGGAGTCTAGACCGTGTATTCAATACATTGAATATTGAATGTCAATACACCAACAGCGGCAGGTCACCAACTCGCTGCTCATATTTCACAAATAGGGCAAAAACCTTTTTCAGGTGAACTTTGCGATCAGTGTCTTGCGCCTTCACTGAGATCTGAGGTCCGATGAATCCGGCGAGGTCCCGATGTGTGCAGCCCTGGTTGACTGCTGCGGCGCTGTTTAATACCCCCGCAACAAACCGACCGAGCTCGTGGCTTCTGTTTCCTATTGTTCAAATCCATGTTTGCGAGATTGGTTTCATTGAATTATGCCATACCGCCCGCTTCAGATGGGGCCTCACATTCTGGCGAGGATCGAGCTGGCTTTGGTGAAAGGGTTTGTTGGGGGGTTAAAAACCCTTGCAGTCTGGAGTCCTTCCAATCTCACCCCCTTCGCCTTTCATCTCTCCCCCCTCTCTTCTCTCTGACCCCATCCTGTTATACACAATGGACCAGCAACTGATCGTGCACCCATCTCTCGCTGCCTTGCCTAGCCTGCTACACCCCGCCCACCGCTTTATTCTTGGTAACATCCCAATCTACTACCTGCAAGTGCCGCGGCACGTTGTCGACGCCATTAGAGGCCCTAATGCCCCCTCTCCACCTCTGTATGCCGATGGGGCATTCTTCTCTATGACTTGCCGCTGATCCTAGGCTTCGCAGGTGGGGAGCGGGAATCCCTCCCCAAGACCCAGATGGGCAATACACCTGGCGCATTTTCTTCAGCAATTACGCTGTTATTTACATTCGGTCTCAGCCAGTACCCATATTTGCGCATGGTACGCCAGCCGTCCCCGCTCTGCACATCTCCCCGCCATCCCGCGCGCATCTCACTGATCACGATGCGAATTTTCGCAGGTCTGTGGACTATTTCACCGAATGGCAGCGAAATCTTTATTCCACAATCGATCCTTCGCTTTGAAATCAGGGAGCTGGACCCTGCAAACCCCCCGGCTCTACCTATGCTACCAGTACCTAGCCACGCAAACATACCCACCCTTCTCTGTGAGCCATTCCCCAATATTCGTTTCCTGCAGTCCATTTGTCTCGTGTGGCGCCTAATCGTTTGGCCTCTCTGCTAGCGCCACAATCAACCCATAACTTCCAAGGGCGGCGTTGTAAACGGTGCCAGGGCCAGCACGTTCACAACCCCTGTTGCCCCACGTTGCGCCATGGCTATCAGTGCGGCTGGTGTCTTGCGATGAACGGCGCGCATCAGTTCAATTGCAACGGCTTCATGCCCTGAGCTTTCTTGTTCTCCCCTTCCCCATCCAGTTACGCCTCTCTGTGCCTTCCATTTCTTGAATCCTCCCCTTAACATGTATTTGAACATCCCTAACCCACGCCCTGATGTCGCGACAGAATGAGAGTACATAAATTCTTGGATATACAAACCGGTCCCCTTTTCCTGAACACCGTTTCCGTTTTCAACGTTCCCGAAGTAAATTAGACGCTTTTGTGGCCGTGAACATCTTATACAAGAGCTATATAATTGCGCTTGTCCATTAATTAATCAATTAATCAAGATAGAAGCGACGGACAGTTTGCCAACCCTTTTTTTTCACGGGAAAGGTTTTTGAGCGTAATCCATCCCCCTGCTGCATTTCTGAATTACCATCACTCGTAACTGTGACTATCTTGTGAGAGAACCAGTGTTCTATCAATACCGGTGTTCACGGGGAAGATGTCCATGGCACGACCCGTATAATCACGATCGTTGATCGAAACAGTAAAGCAGCTTCACATGGTAATGTTAGGACGTACAGCCCCGGAAGCTTTTGGTTCTAATGGCGGCGCTACCCGAAACGTGCAACCAAGCTTCTCGATTTCTCCCCCGGTCTCGTCTTCGACTAGAAAAACGGTATTCTGCACATCCTTCCACTGCTTTCCTCCAATATTGCTAGCGTGGTCCGAACCAAGTGGTTTCAGCGCATTCACCGCCCAGCCTTCAATTCAATATAATTAACGCCTTCGTGCTCCCATCGGTATAGTCTGAAGCCTGAAGTCTTCCCCCCTCCGTGTCAACCGCACCGTCTAATCGCAATCTTTTTCTGTTCTCTAGCGTTAGTATGACCTAATTAATGACGATGGTCGTAACAGGTTTATCGTCCGCCGAGCCTGAAGTATTTTCGCACCTGCAGAACGCCCGTCTGAATCATTGATAATATATGATATATTGATATTCAGACTTGATTAGTGATGTAGTGTTTTGTACTCCGAAATATCCGGAGGTCCAGGAAGGGCGTCTATAACTTTGCGCCCCGAGCAATGCCATCGAGAATTGCCATAAACAAAAGCACCTCGGCGTGCCCCGTCATTTAGGTATGCGTCGTCTATTCAGAAGCGTTTGTTGGACACCGCTATCGCGGAATGTCCGGGTCCGGTAGCTTTAAAATGACCTCACTGAGAGCTTATTTTGCTTTCGTGTGTCTCTCAGTTACACACTTTGCTCGAGAAACGAGCGGCTGCTGGTCCTCCAAAGTCCGTACAACTCGGAAACTCGGAAACGACCACATTTACATTTCCCTTCGGCCGGTCTCTGGAGGACATATATGATGTAGTTGTCATGAGCAGTCTACACCCACCTCTTGTGCTCCGAGCTGCGTGGATCTCGGAGTCGGAAACGTGACCGTTTCAAGTCGCTCATGAGTATCTAGCTCCAGATTTCGTTGCATACGCACAAAAGCAACACATGTACCGCGCAAATAACAATAACAAAAAACCCTGCCAAAAATGAAACACCGATGCTACTCTGTACAAGCGCGGTAACGTGACGCTGCCTTGTGCGAATAAACATTGTCGGTGCTATAGTAGCTTGACGACAGGTGCCTGCCCGTATGATCTCTTGCCACCACTTGCCGCCGTCTCGGCCGCAACAGCATCTTGACCTTGTTTGATGAGCCTCCCAGTGCGGAAGAGAAGTGCGTCTAATAAAGACGCGACGGTGAGCACACCACCGACGATGACAGCAGTACTGGAATAATCCCGTTAACGACGTCAACCATGAATGGGTACAGAAAAGAGAGAGGCACGCACGAGGTGACGAAATGGGCAAAGCTTTGCCTTGACTCGAAATGGACGACCTGCATGGGCGAAATTTCGATGTTGAAGAATGCGCCTGGCAGACCCTCGCGGTCGTGTGTTAACTGTGCGCCATCTTCGTTTTTGCCAAAGACCCCGGTCGCGAGATCTCGCTCGTACGAGGTGGCACTGAACTGGTGCGTTGAGTACTGCAGATGCGAGGATCAGTGACTTCGGGGCGGGAGTGGGTAGAGAGGTGCGCACGACGTCGCCATTCAGAGACTTGTACTTTGTAGATACAACCTTGAGGAAATACTGGAACATATATTCAGCCGATTCAGTCTGTCGAGGATGAAAATAAATATCAGTCGGTGGTCGACCCTCAGCCCCAAAGAGGGATGGAAGTCTGGCGCTAACATGCGAGTAGATTTCATCAAGGGGGCTACGGTCTATTCCCAAGATCCTCTTCATATTCGGGTCGAGGACATGACGTGTATACCGGTTCTCCATCTCCGACTCGAACGCAAATTGGTGAATAAAGTGGCCAAAAAAGTGGTTCACATCCTTGAGGTAGGGCACAATCTCGTATACGTTGGCACGGTTGAGCACGAAGGATCGTCCAGGAGAGAACTGGATGTTCCCCGCAACTTTGTTCAATTTGATGGTACCAACGATGTTGCACCCCTCGTGGGCTTGCTCTTGCAACTTGTCCTTCCAATGCTCCTGTACGCACTGTGGTGTGGCGGTTTGGTGCTCAGCGGGCGCGTAGAGTAGATAGGTTCACGCACTTGGTCGATGGAGTCGGGATCGTTGAACGCCCAGCCGCGATCCACATACGATTTTCGCACTTCATCACAGGTCTGGCAACAGCCCGAGTCCGGGGGGAGACCACCGAAACAGCTGCCGCACCAGCCTGGGTCGTGCAAGGACACAAGTTTCTCAAGCTCGGACTTCGGATGGACGCCGACTTTGGCGTCGGAGATGGGTCGCATCGTTCTTTCATCGAGCCGGGTCTTCATGACAAGGTTGGAGACGTCGCGCTGGGACTCGCCGCTAATGTCTGTCACGTCGACGCTGAGCACTTGCACGGTGTGAGGTTAAAATATGGTTAGTGTGGAGAAGGACATTACAGAAGCATGGCACCCTTGGGAAGGTAACGTTGAAAGTAGCTGTCAGCTTTTCGCCTTTGCTGCGGTCGACGACAATTGCCGAATCGATGTGGAGCCTGCGATAGTCGTTGAACTCGACAACGGTGAATGTGATGATAAATAGAGCGGAGAGAAGGGTGACTGGGAATATTACAGATTATTATCCACTGCCAGCGATATTCGATCTTTTACAGGTAAAGAACTTACGGAGGGCGCCTGAGCGTGTTTTAACTTTTACTTCGTCGAGTGTGCGTGCAAAGCCATCAAGGCCCTTGAAGGACCCAAAGAGGCTGGCAGCCATTAATGGGTATGGAAGTACGGGGAGGGTGACTGCAACTCGTGTAACGTGGCGATATTTGGCCAGGCAAATAAGTGCAGCAAATACAGCGGCCAAACAAATCAGAGGCCTGACAGGATACAGGATGACAGATGTGTTGTCGTCATAAAGCAAGTGGGAACATCGAGTCGAGCAGTCAAGTAGTCGAGTTGATCGGTGTTTGGTGATGTGCTTTTTTGCTTCCAGCCCCGTTGGCCATCCACGATAAATGAGCGAGCACTTGCCTTCGTTTTACACCGACGAGCTCACCCGCGCCCTCAAAGAGGCTGCGTTTGGTGTCCATTCTTACGACGTGCTCCCCCCAATGGCCGTCCAGGATGCATCCCAGAACTCCCAGTCAGTCGCTAGGGTCACCCTACTCGAGGGTATGACCATCTACCTTCGCCTCTCAATAGCTGGCTATCAGGTACGTCGTCCGCGACGTCATTCGTACCGTCGCCCGCTTCCGTTCACTCTTTTCTCTTTGCCCTTTGCCCTTTGCCCTTTGCCATCCCTCATTACCATTACCATTACCAGGTTATAGCCAGACCCGAAGATGCTGGAAATCCAGGCTCACCGCAGCTCGAGATCGTCGAGTCGCTCGACACGATGCTTCGTGTGCTCTCCCCGATCTACGCAACCAAGCACACCGATCTTCTCGTAGAACGGCTCCGACAGGAAGCTACCCGTCGGTAACAATCATTCCCCCCCGATTTCTCGTCATTCTAGCATCTCCTCCATAGACCTACTCTTCTATTACCTACCGTATACCCACACTGCTACTACCATCCCCTCCATTCCCGTGGTCTCGTCATCAGTTTCCTTGCTACATTTCTTTCATATCTATCAATCACTCTCCGACCCACCAGTCCTCGACATCATCACTTCGCATGTCGCGCATTACTTTCTCCGTAGCTTTATTCCTCCTTGCAACGTCCAAACCGTTCACAACCGGCTCTTTATTATTCCACCCGACCTGCCACTACTCCCAACCCCCGCGCGCTCCTGACCCCGCCTCGACCTCTTTTCGCGCTCCTTCCGCTCTTCTCCCTCCCAATCCCATCGCGTCTTCTCCCTTCCTACGGCCTCTTGCAACTTGTTCACCCGGCTTATCGCGTATGCAATCCTCTCCCGCCGGTTCGCTTGCCCCAATGCATCAACCTCAAAACCCACCGGTTGGTGACCGTAGCCAATCGTCGCCACTTCGAGCATGATTGAAGCTGTCAGCCCCGCAACAGGCTTGGTCCCGGTCGCCTCGCGTCCTGTCAAGAATGTGTGCAATCGCACTTTGGTTGGACCCCACTCTGCATCGTACCAGCTGTGGTACGCCATTGGAGTAGGCTTTGCAGGAGGTGGTCCACTTTCCCGCGATGACGGACTTGAGGCCAGCTCACCTGCGGCTTCGCGTCGACCATTGGAACTCCCATTTGTCATGGAAACAAACGGACCCGGTAAAAGTGGAGGCGATGGATTAGATTGTGCCGAAGTCGGTGCAGGCGCCTGTTCTTGGTGGAATCTAGTATTTAAATGGGGGAGGAAGAGGATGTCAGGACGGCTTCCTAGGATCCCGCCACGCCTCGACTCCCTTTCGTGAATAATGGCACTCACCCTACTGGTGGAAGGTATTTTGGTCGGAAATCTGGCGCCTGATCGTCTAGTGTTGTGGCGGGAAAGAAGGGTGAGGAAGTTGGTAGCGGGAACGGCGCGATCGTGCTGAGAAACGATGAAAGAGGGTGGCTAAAAAGTGTGTCGACTTCTGGGGTGTTCAGCAATGGCTGCAATCATCGTCGTTTTCGGGTTTTCGGTTGATTTGGTTTGTTTTC